>Ga0160431_100310_pt1 | contig 27408 bp, 13 predicted proteins | sample HID1971K_E0MG_FD_108212 | JGI IMG/M metagenome (GOLD analysis project Ga0160431, IMG submission 108212) | Enriched millipede-associated microbial communities from UW Madison campus, WI, USA - HID1971K_E0 MG | ecosystem: Host-associated > Arthropoda: Insects > Digestive system > Unclassified ...
CGGGTCGAGGATGGCGATGATATCGCGCAGACTCTTGTCATAGCTTTTCATCAGGCCGACTAGTTTCTGCTCGAATTCGATTTCGCGTTTGAGGCCGGCATCCTTTTTCAGCGCCTCCAGTTGCGCCATTTGTTCCTGGAGCGCTTTTTCGGCAGCACGAAACTCTGCAAGTCTGGACACTGTAATCACTCCTGTACGTCTTCCGTGGCAGGGCGTGACGAACATTGAAGAGGGATAAACGCCGGCCACGCGGGTGGGTCTAACTGTTCGCTGACATCGAGTGTAGTCACTTGTCAGGCCCCGGTAAACCGCAAACTTTTTAGTGTAGCGTGGGAACTTTGCTAGTTTCCCGCACGGTAAATTCGGGCCATTTTCCGGGGGCTTTGCCTGGTTTTTAGACCATGGTCCAATGGCTTGTTGCAGAGCGGTTGCGGGATCATTTCAGATGATGGCTGATGATTGTTCGGCTATCCCGCATCCGCGCCGCTTTGTTCGGCGCGGATTTGTTTTTTGCCTTTCTTCTGGATGTTCCCTCGCATGTTTGCCCCTTTTCCTCTCGCCCCCGGGCGCCGTGTTGCCGGCCTGTTCCTGTTGTGTGCCGGTGCCCAGGCCCAGGCCGCCGGTTTCCTTGAAGACAGCACTGCCAAGGTCGAAGCGCGCACTGTCTATTTCAACCGGGACTTTCGTGACGGCCACAGCAGTTCCAGTCAGGGCGCGTCAAAGCGTGAAGAAGCGGCACAAGGTTTCATTCTGAATCTGCAGTCCGGTTATACCCAGGGCCCGGTCGGCTTCGGTGTCGATGCATTGGGCATGTTCGGTTTCAAACTCGATTCCAGCCCGGCAGACAGTAACAGCGGCTTGTTGCCTTCTTCCGGCCATGATCCACGCCACTCTGCCGATCAATACGCAAAGATGGGCCTGGCGGCCAAGGTCAAGGTTTCCAGGACCGTGTTCAAGTACGGCTCGACGATGCCGGATGTGCCACTGTTGAAGTACAACGATGGCCGTCTGCTGCCGACCATGTTCCACGGCGCCCTGCTGACGTCCGAGGAGCTGAAGGACTTCAAGCTCACCCTGGCCCGCTTTAATCAGTACACCGCACGGGACTCCAGCGACCGCCAGGATATTCGAGTGCATTGCAAGAACAAGCGTTATGCCTGCGACATCGAGGCGGATCACTTCGACCTGGCAGGCCTGGATTACCGCTTCAACGAGCGCTTCAGTGCCCAGTACCAGGTGGGCGAGCTGGACAACATCTACCGCCAGCACTTCCTCGGTTTCGTCGCCAACCAGCCGCTTGCCGTCGGCGGCCTGTCGGCCGACCTGAGGTTGATCAAGAGCGATGATATCGGCAACGCCCACGCTGGCGAGATCGATCATCGCGCCTTCAGTGGCATGCTCGGCTACAGCCTGGGTGGCCACAAGGTCAGTGCCGGCTGGCAGCGCATGTACGGCGAAAGCGCCATGCCTTACCTGGATGGCACCAACCCGTACCTGGTCAACTATGCCCAGGTCAACGACTTCGCCGCCGCTCAGGAACGCTCCTGGCAGCTGCGCTACGACTATGACTTCAAGGCTCTCGGCGTGCCGGGTCTGACGTTCTTCACCCGCTACATCAACGGTGATCACATCAAGGTCCCGGGCAGCAACGCCGAGGGCAAGGAATGGGAGCGCGACACCGAGCTCAAGTACCAGGTGCAGAGCGGTACATTCAAGGATGTCAGCGTGCGCCTGCGCAACTCCACCTACCGCAGCAACTACGAGCAGTGGGCGCGGGACATGGACGAGACGCGGGTCATCGTCAGCTACAACTTCTCGATCTTCTGAGGTCGCTTTGCCAAACCCCGGCGGCCGGCCGACAATGGCCGCTGGTTCCCTTGCAGGGTCTGGCGATGAAAGAGCTGCTGCTGATCGGTATCGGCCCGGGTGATCCACGGCAGGTCACCTATGAGGCCGTGGAGGCGTTGCGCCGTGCCACGGTGTTCTTCGTGCTCGACAAGGGCGCTGACAAGGACGCGCTGGTAGGGCTGCGCAAGGCCATCCTCGAACGTTACTGCCCCGAGGCTGGCTACCGCCTGGTACAAGTCGCCGACCCGCAGCGCGATGCCGAGGCCGCGGACTATGTGGAGGCCGTGCAGGACTGGCATCGCCAGCGCGCTGCCCTTTACGCCCGCCTGATCAACGAAGAAATGGGCGCCGAGGATATCGGTGCCTTTTTGCTGTGGGGCGAGCCTGGCCTGTATGACAGCACCCTGCGCGTGCTTGACCTGGTCCGCGAACGCGGGGTCGCCCTGCGCTTGCAGGTAATTCCCGGCATCAGCAGCGTGCAGGCGTTGGCGGCACGGCATCTGGTCCCGCTCAACCGTATCGGCGAGCCGCTGACCGTGCTGCCAGGGCGTCGCCTGGCCGAACTGGGGGCGCTCGACAACGTGGTGGTGATGCTCGATGGGCAGTGTGCGTTCGCGGCGCTCGACGACCCTGGGCTGGTGATCTACTGGGGCGCTTACCTGGGGACCGAGGACGAGGTGCTGATTGCCGGGCCTTTGCAGGCGGTGAAGGCGCGTATTCTAGAGGTGCGGGAGGAGGCGAGGGCGCGCAAGGGGTGGGTCATGGATACCTACCTGTTGCGGCGCGAGTTGTAGGCCTTCATCGCCGGCAAGCCGGCTCCCACAGGTACTCCACAGTGCTCAGGCTCGGTGGGGTGTCTGTGGGAGCCGGCTCGCCGGCGATGAAGCCACCACGCTCTCAAGGCGTGCCCAGAATGCCCACCACCTTGTCACGCAGCTGGTCGATGCTGAACGGCTTGCCGATCATCTGCATCCCTTCCGGCACCTCGAAACTTTCGGCATAGCCACTGGCAAACAGCACCGGCAGCAATGGTCGGAGCGCGCGTGCCCTGGCGGCCAGCTCTTCGCCGCGCATGTCCGGCAGGCCCACATCGGTCATCAGCAGGTCCAACTGCTGGGCCGGGTCTTCGAGAATGCGCAGGGCGCTCGTGGCGTCTTGTGCTTCGATGGCCTTGTAGCCCAACTCGTCGAGCACTTCGACCATCAGCATGCGAACGATGTCGTCGTCTTCGACTACCAGAAGGTACATGGTTCATTTCCTGTTGAAAAAAGACGTGTCTCTATTCTGTGCACCGGGTGGCGGCAGAAGTTCCCGAGGATACCGACCATCACGTTGCGAGGGAACGATTCGTGCACGCCGCCTTCAAATACTGGCTAAATGCCCTGCCGAACCAGCCAAAGCTGGTTAGACTCGCTTGTTAACCGGTGAGCGCAGCGGCAGGCACGAACAGGCGTCGGCCGCCACACTGATCAATGGATTTTTTCGCTCGGGCGTTTTCAAATGATTCAAGCAGCCTCGATGGACCAACGAAGCTTTCGCAAGTTGTTGAGCCGCAACATTGGCCTGCCGCTGGGCGTAGGCCTGCTCGGCGCGGTGGCTTTCGTTGCGGTGATCAACTACCTGCTGTCGTCCATGCAATGGGTCGAGCACACTGACCGGGTGATCGGCAATGCCAACGAAACGGTCAAGTTGTCGATCGACATGGAAACCGGCATGCGCGGCTTCCTGCTCACCGGCGACGAACGCTTCCTCGACCCCTACGAAGTCGCCAAACCGAAAATCTTCAGCAGCCTGCAAGGCCTGCGCGGCATGGTCGAGGACAACCCGCAGCAGGTCGACCGCATCGACCGCCTGCTCGCCTTGCAGCAGGCCTGGAACGAGTTCGGCAGCGAGATGATCGCCCTGCGCCGCAACGGCGGCGACTACCGACAGGCTGTCGGCAATGGCCGGGGCAAGCGCATCACCGACGAGATCCGCAAGGAGTTCGACGACCTGGTCGGTGCCGAACAGCAACTGCGCACCGCGCGCAACGAGAAGGTCAGCAGCGTCACGGTAACGGCCATCACCGTCTTCGTGCTGTTCATCGTTGGCCTCAGCGGGTTGCTGGCCTACCTGGGGCGGCGCGACCTGATCGCCTTGTCGAGCAGTTACGATGACAACCTCAGGGCCCAGCAGCGTTCGGCCGAGCGCCTGGAACATCAAGCCTGGTTGCGCAACGGCCAGACCCAGCTTGCCGAGCAGGTGCTGGGGCAACTGACCCTGCCCATGCTGGGCGACAACATCCTGCGCTTCTTTGCCAGCTACCTGGGCAGCGTGGTTGGCGCGCTGTACGTGCGTGACGGCCACGGCCGGCTGGTGCGTGTCGCCAGCTATGGCCTGGATGCCGAGCAGCAGGCCCGCGAACAGGTGCTGGCCAGCCACGATGGCCTGCTGGCCCAGGCTGTGCGCGAAGGCCGCCTGCTGCGCCTGGAGGACTTGCCGGAAGACTACTACCGCTTGAGTTCTGGCCTGGGCAGCGGCCTGCCGCGCAGCGCCTTGCTGATGCCGGCCAGCGACGATGGCCAGATCAACGGGGTAATCGAACTGGGCTTCCTGCGCCCCTTGCAGGACCGCGACGATGCGTTCATGGAGCTTGTCGCCAGCAACCTCGGCACCTCCATCGAAAGCGCCCGTTATCGCCAGCGCCTGCAGGAGGTGCTGGCCGAGACCCAGCAACTCAACGAAGAACTGCAGGTGCAGCAGGAAGAACTCAAGACCGCCAACGAAGAGCTCGAGGAGCAATCGCGGGTGCTCAAGGAGTCCCAGGCGCACCTGGAGACCCAGCAGGCCGAGCTTGAGCAGACCAACGAGCAGTTGTCCGAGCGCACCGACGCCCTGGACCGCAAGAATGACGAGCTGAGCCAGGCCCAGGCAGAATTGCAGGCCCGTGCCGACGACCTGCAGCGCTCGAGCAAGTACAAGTCCGAGTTCCTCGCCAACATGTCCCACGAGCTGCGCACGCCGCTCAACAGCTCGCTGATCCTGGCCAAACTCTTGGCCGAGAACGGCGAAGGCAACCTCAGCGCCGAGCAGATCAAGTTCGCCGAATCCATCTACTCGGCCGGCAACGACCTGCTGAACCTGATCAACGACATCCTCGACATCGCCAAGGTCGAGGCCGGCAAGCTCGAAGTGCGCCCCGAGACCACCCAGCTGGAGCGCCTGGTCGAAGGCCTGCGCGGCATGTTCCTGCCGCTGGCCGAGCACAAGGGCCTGGGCTTGGAGGTCAAGATCGAAGGGCAAGTGCCGGCCACCTTGTTCACCGACCGACAGCGCCTGGAGCAGATCCTCAAGAACCTGCTGTCCAATGCCGTCAAGTTCACCGACCATGGCCAGGTCAGCCTGAACATCAGCTACCAGGCCGGCGCCGGTATCGTGTTTGCCGTGCGCGATTCCGGCATCGGCATCGCTGCCGACCAGCAGCAGGCGATCTTCGGCGCCTTCCACCAGGTCGATGGCAGCAGCAACCGCCGCTATGGCGGCACCGGCCTTGGCCTGTCGATTTCCCGCGACCTGGCCCATCTTTTGGGCGGGCAGATCAGCGTCGACAGCAACCCCGGCCAGGGCAGCGTGTTCAGCCTGATCCTGCCTGAGCGCTACGAGGCCGAAGCCGATGAGGTCGAAGCCCTGAGCCTGCGCCCGGCGGTCGACACCTTGCCGCCTGCACCCAAGGTTGCCGCACCGGCGGTACACAAGCTGCCGCCCCTGGCGTTCGCCGATGACCGCGAGCGCGCGCCATTCAGCAACCGTTGCATCCTGGTGATCGAGGACGAGCCGAACTTCGCCCGCATCCTCTTCGACCTGGCCCACGAGCTGGGCTACAGCTGCCTGGTGGCCCAGGGCGCCGACGAAGGCTTTGCCCTGGCGGCCCAGTACATCCCCGATGCGATCCTGCTCGACATGCGTCTGCCCGACCATTCCGGCCTCACCGTGCTGCAGCGCCTGAAGGAGCTGGCGGGCACCCGGCACATTCCGGTGCACATCATTTCCGTGGAGGACCGCGTCGAAGCGGCCATGCACATGGGCGCGGTGGGCTACGCGGTCAAGCCGACCAGCCGAGAACAGCTCAAGGAGGTGTTCGCCCGTCTGGAGGCCAAGCTCACGCAAAAGCTCAAGCACATCCTGCTGGTGGAGGACGACGACCTGCAGCGCGAGAGCATCGCCCGCCTGATCGGCGACGACGATATCGAGATCACCGCCGTGGCCATGGCCCAGGACGCCCTGGCGCTGTTGCGCGAGAACGTCTACGACTGCATGATCATCGACCTCAAGCTGCCGGACATGCTCGGCAACGAGCTGCTCAAGCGCATGACCGCCGAAGACATCCGCGCCTTCCCGCCGGTGATCGTCTACACCGGGCGCAACCTGACCCGCGAAGAAGAGGCCGACCTGCTCAAGTATTCGCGCTCGATCATCATCAAGGGCGCCCGCTCGCCGGAGCGTCTGCTCGACGAAGTGACATTGTTCCTGCACAAAGTCGAATCGAAGCTGTCCCATGAGCGCCAGCGCATGCTCAAGACCGCGCGAAGCCGCGACAAGGTGTTCGAGGGCCGCAAGATACTGCTGGTGGATGACGATGTGCGCAACATCTTCGCCCTCACCAGTGCCCTGGAGCACAAGGGCGCGATCGTCGAGATCGGCCGCAACGGGCGCGAGGCCATCGAACGCCTGGAGCAGCACGAGGACATCGACCTGGTGCTGATGGATGTGATGATGCCGGAGATGGACGGTTTCGAGGCTACCCGGCTGATTCGCCAGCAAGCGCGCTGGCGCAAGCTGCCGATCATCGCCGTGACCGCCAAGGCCATGAAGGACGACCAGCAGCGTTGCCTGCAGGCTGGCGCCAATGACTACCTGGCCAAACCGATCGACCTGGACCGCCTGTTCTCGTTGATCCGTGTATGGCTGCCGCAACTGGAGCGAATTTGACTAGCGAACGCAACACCGACATCGAGATCCGGCTGTTGATCGAGGCGATCTACCTCAAGTACAGCTACGATTTCCGCGACTACTCCGGCGCTTCGATCAAGCGCCGGATCCTCCATGCGCTGCGCCAGTTCGAGTGCCTCACGGTCTCGGCCCTGCAGGAACGGGTGCTGCACGACCCGGGCATGTTCATGCAGCTGCTGCAGTTCCTGACCATTCCGGTGAGCGAGATGTTCCGCGACCCCAGCCACTTCCTGGCGCTGCGCAACGAAGTGGTGCCGCTGCTGCGCACCTGGCCGTCGATCAAGATCTGGATCGCCGGCTGCAGCACGGGCGAGGAGGTGTATTCGATGGCCATCCTGCTGCGCGAAGAGGGCCTGCTGGAGCGCACCATCATTTATGCCACGGACATCAACCCACGCTCATTGGAAAAGGCCAAGCAGGGCATCTACTCGATGCAGAGCATGCGCGATTACCAAGAGAACTACCGCCAGGCCGGTGGCCGTCGGGACTTTTCCGAGTACTACACCGCCGCCTATGGCAACGCCATCATGGACAGCAGCCTGCGCGACAACGTCACCTTCGCCGACCACAGTCTGGCCACCGACAGCGTGTTCTCCGAGACCCAGCTGGTGTCCTGCCGCAATGTGCTGATCTACTTCAACAAGGCGTTGCAGGACCGGGCCCTGGGCCTGTTCCACGAGTCCTTGTGCCACCGCGGCTTCCTGGTCCTGGGCAGCAAGGAGTCGGTGGACTTTTCCGCTTACGGCGAGCGCTTCGAGCCGCTGGTCAAGCCAGAACGGATCTACCGCAAATCATGAACGGCGTGCAGGCGGTAGTGATCGGCGCCTCGGCCGGCGGCGTGGCGGCCCTGTTGCAGGTACTCGGCGGGTTGCCTGCCGGGTTCGCCCCACCGGTGCTGTGCGTGCTGCACCTGCCCGATGACCGCCACAGCCAGTTGGCCGAAGTGCTGCAACGGCGGGTGCATCGTCCGGTGGCTGAGGCCCATGACAAGGAGCCCATCGCGCCCGGCCATATCTACGTGGCGACACCGAGCTATCACGTGTCGGTGGAAGCCGATTTCACCCTGTCGCTGAGCCAGGAGGACCCGGTGCATTTTTCCCGGCCGGCAATCGATTTTCTGTTCATGTCGGCGGCCGACGCATACGGCGCCGGCCTGCTCGGCATCCTGCTCACCGGTGCCAACCAGGACGGGGCCGAGGGCCTTGCCTACATCAAGAACAGGGGCGGCCGGACCGTGGTCCAGGACCCCCGCGACGCACAGGTGGCGTTGATGCCGGAGGCCGCCCTGGCCCTGCATCGGCCCGACCATATACTTTCTCTGAGCGGTATCGAGCAGTTGCTCGCGACCCTGGAATCCAGCGCATGCTAAGCCTTACCACTGCCAAACTGCTGATCGTCGACGACCTGCCGGAAAACCTGCTGGCCCTCGACGCCCTGATCCAGGGCGAAGGCCGCGAGGTGCATCAGGCCCAGTCGGCCGAAGCGGCGCTGTCGCTGTTGCTCGAACACGAGTTCGCCCTGGCGATCCTCGATGTGCAGATGCCGGGCATGAATGGCTTCGAGCTGGCCGAGCTGATGCGGGGTACGGAAAAGACCCGCAATATCCCGATCGTCTTCGTCACCGCGGCCGGCCGCGAGATGAACTACGCGTTCAAGGGCTACGAGAGCGGCGCGGTGGACTTCCTGCACAAACCGCTCGACACCTTGGCGGTGAAGAGCAAAGTCGCGGTGTTCGTCGACCTGTACCGCCAGCGCAAGGTCCTCGACCTGCAGCTGCAGGCCCTGGAGCACAGCCGCCAGGAGCAGGCACTGTTGCTGGCCCAGTTGCAGGAAGCGCAGGGCGACCTGGAGCGCGCGGTGCGCATGCGTGACGACTTCATGTCGATCGTCTCCCACGAAGTGCGCACACCGCTCAACGGCCTGATCCTGGAAACCCAGCTGCGCAAGATGCACCTGGCCCGTGGCAATCTCGATGCCTTCTGTGCCGACAAACTGCAGGCCATGGTCGAGCGCGACGAGCGGCAGATCAACAGCCTTATCCGGCTGATCGAAGACATGCTCGATGTGTCGCGCATCCGCACCGGCAAGCTGTCGCTGCGGCGCAAGTCGTTCGACCTCGGCCAGACGGTTCGCGGCCTGATCGAGAACTTCACGGCCCAGGCCACGGCGCTGGAGACTTCCATCGAACTGCAACGCTGCGAGCAGCTGCAAGGGGAGTGGGATGAGTTTCGTATTGAGCAAGTGTTGGCCAACCTGTTGTCCAATGCCTTGCGTTATGGTGAACGGCGCCCCGTGCAGGTTCGCGTGTTCGCCCAGGACGGCATGGCCTGGGTGCAAGTGCAGGACCAGGGCATTGGCATCAGTGCCGCCAACCAGCGGCGGATCTTCCAGCAGTTCGAGCGGGTCGCGACGCAGCAGGCCAGCAATGGCCTGGGCCTGGGCTTGTACATCTCGGAGCAGATCGTCCAGGCTCATGGCGGGCGTATCCTGGTCGACAGCGAAGAGGGCAAGGGCGCTACCTTCAGCCTGCAATTGCCACTGGCGACGCAACCTGAGCAAAACGACCAGGCGCGGGCAACCTCTGCGTAAGCCTGGGGTCAGATGGCCAACTGTATGAATTTCAAGGCGTTATAGTCATGAGTGAAGATGCACAAGACGTGGTACTGGTGGTCGAGGACGAGCCGGCGATTCGCATGATCCTGCGCGATTACCTGGCGGGCGAGGGCTACCACGTGCTGGTGGCCGAGGACGGCGAGCAGGCGTTCGCGATCCTCGCAAGCAAGCCGCACCTGGACCTGATGGTGACGGATTTTCGCCTGCCGGGTGGCATTTCCGGCGTGGAGATCGCCGAACCTGCGGTGAAGTTGCGGCCGGACCTGAAGGTGATCTTCATCAGCGGGTATCCGGCCGAGATCATCGAGTCGGGCAGCCCGATCGCGCGCAAGGCGCCGATCCTGGCCAAGCCGTTCGACCTGGAGACCCTGCACCAGCAGATCCAGGCACTGTTGCGCTGACGCTGCCGGCTCTATCGCCGGCAAGCCGGATCCTGCAGGCAGTGCACCGTCTTCAGATCATGTAACAGGGGAAAGCCGAATGCGCTGAAAAAGCCTACGGCTACTTTCCTGCGGTAACACTTCCTGACTGTCAGATGTACGAGTCGTTTCAATCAGCACCTTCGATTACTTTCGTTGTGATCGAAGTGTGGCTGCCATATCAATTGGCTGCCCCTTTGTAATAAGCGAATCCACCGTTCGGATTCTTCTTTTTCATAAGGTGTTGCCATGAGCAAACAGTATTCTGAACAACTTCAAGCCTTGATCGATAACGGCGGCGTTTCACTGGCCAGCATGGGTGAGCTTTCGCGCGAAGAACTGCGTGAACAATTAGAGGCTCAGGCAGATACCACGGATGTTGACCTGCTGCACGACGAAATACTTAAGGCCTGCAACCAGGTCAAGATTGAAAAGAAGAATGTCATTGTCCGTGAGTCGCCACTGCTCCCGAGCAGGCTCGCCGACCAGCCATTGGAAGCCTCACGTGAAGACGCGGCTGTCGAAGCCCCTGCGGATGCACGGATGCAGCGCGCGCCCGCCGTTGCAGACGGGCGCCAGGACCACGCGCAACAATACTGCAGTCCTGGCGACGTGGCCTCGATGTTTTCCCCGGCTGCCTACCTCACGGAGCTGTACCGACAGGCAAAGGCGCTGTACCCGGAGCAGAACCCCTGGCATATCGACAAGCGTCGACCTGATCTGAAGCAGCTACTGCTGGGGCAGGAGAACCTGGACACGCCGATCAGTGCCCTGAGATTGTCCAACGAAATCCTGCTCAGCCGCGCGCGCACGGCGCTTTCCACGCCCGATAGCCCGACGCTGAGCGATGACAACCTGCTGGAGGCGCTGTCGCGCGATGTCGGTACCAGCGGCACGCCCTACCATTTCCAACACAATCGGCTACGCCAGGTATTTGCCCTGCGCGATGAGGGTTTCTCGCAGTTGCACGCGGCGCCGCAGTTTGCCAAACACCTCGATGACACTGCGCTGGCCTGCTTGCGCTATGACATCCCGCCGGCATTGCGCGGTTTGCTGACGGACGAGATCAACGAGTCGAACGCAGAGGAAAAGTTCGCCAGCTACTTCCCTGGGGTGACGCCGGAACTGATGATGCAGCCTGCCCGTTTACGCAGTTGGTTTGGCCTGTCGGACGCTGAGCTGCAGAATTTCATGGGGGTATTGGATAACGCGCAATATGATAAAAACATGCTGACGACACGGGTCGGCAATGAAGTCATAAGGCTGGAATTAAGTGGTCCATCTTCATTCTTGAATTATGTTCGATTGTTTCCTTTGAATGAAGCTACCTGGCAGCTGGCGTTCAATTTCAAAGTCAGTCGTGTTGATCGTTTCAATGTCAGTGGGGCGTTTTCCCTGACGCTGAAGGCGCAAGATTTTGGGGTGACGGAATTATTACCCAATACTGAATATCGTCAGAGTTTCGAATGGAAGGAAGTGCCCGCCGATTTCACATTCAGAACACAATGGATCAAGTCTCGCGATGGTGGCAATGGCAGTCATGCACACATGTTCAATGCCAGCTTCCAGCGCCATTCGGTAGCGGCCTATCTGCTCACGCTGAACAAGATCATCCGCTTGTACAAGGCCACGGGTCTTCCCATGGCTGTCTTGCAAGGCATCATGCACAGCGTCGACCCCGCGCGGATCACCGATGAGACGTTGGCCGTCATCTATCGCACCGCCCAACTGGTTGCACGGCATGGCATCGACCATCAGGAAGGGTTGCTGATGGCCAGGGGGCTGATCTCTCAGGTAGCCATTGACGGTGAGAAAAGCCAGTTCGATCAGCTCTTCAATGATCCGCCGTTGGTCGAAGGCGGTTTCAGCACGTCCCTTGAGCAGATTTCACTACATCCTAACCAAGCCCGCGAAGATGCCGAGTCCAAGGCAACCTTGAAACGTGCATGCTGCACGGATGACGAAGGGTTGTATGAACTGGGCCGAATACTGGTCAGCGGTAACACGCACACGAGTGTCAGTGTCCACCTCCACCGGCCTCATCTCTCTGGTCTCTACACCTTGAGCTTGTGGGCACAGCATCACGACCTGACCCCTGGGGAACTGCGCCTGTTGTTGGAAATGCTCGGTGTGGTCCGTCCGATGAATGCACTGAACCGCAGCGAATGGCAACAGGTGCTGCAGGAGCTGGGCAGTACTTGCGACTGGATGAGGGCGCGTGGCTGGACTGTCCACGACTTGCATCTGATGACCCGCTCCGTCCGAACGATCCCGGTCAGTACCGAAATCGGTAACCTGCTCAACGATTTCAGGAACACGCTGATCACTGCGCAGCTACCCACGACCGATGAAGAGGTAGTCAGTGCGCTCTCTCCCTTGATCGCCTCGACGTTCAACCTCAGCGGTGATGCGCTCGCGCAGGCCCTGTTGCGCTGGGGAAGCCTGGCAAAGCCTGGCGGACTGACCCTGCAGCAAACCTGTCAACGGCTGCTCCTGACAGATCCGTCGGCCCCCCATCAACCTGAAGTCGTCGAGTTCGCCTACGGGCTGGCGCAACTGGCGCTGATCATTCATGCCTGCGCAGTAACGGGTGATGCGCTGCGCCTGTTGGTGGACAAACCGCAGTTGTTGTCGAAAAGGGCAGGGGAGCGTCTGGGCGTCGGCCTGCCGTGCGATGTCCAGACCATCATCGCGCTTGGCAACTTCAGTGCGTGGCTGACCAAGCTGTCGGACCCTTCGGGTGCGGGCGGTGCACTGCTCGGGGTAATGGACAAAGGTGTGAAATTGGCCGACCTTGCCGTCATGACCGGCGTTACCCAGGTAGCACTGGAACAGGCGGCCGCGCAGGCACATGGCAAAGATGACCTGCAAGCGCCAACCCAGGTCCACAGCTGGCAAGAGATCGAGGTACTGCTGCAGTGGTCGACGCTGGCCGAAACCTATGGCGTGATGCCGGCCACCCTGGGAGCACTGCTTGCCCTGGACAGTGATTGGGGCAACTGGCAACGCGTGGCAGATGCTTTTCAGGCGGGGCTGCAACCGGTCCAGGTAAAAGTGGCGCATGCCGCTACCGAGCGCCCGCTCAGCCTGGCATTAACGGGCGTACTGACGGCGCGACAGCATTTTACCGTGCAAGGGCTGAACCAGCATCTGCTGCTGGATGTGCTGAACTCCGAGCAGGTGGTCAGCAGCCGTATCGCTGAAGCCATGGCCGCCCTGCAGCAGTTCATTCACCGTACCCTGTCCACGCCGGAAGACCCGCAGGGCATACGCCAGGCGGCCTTGAGCCGCCAGTTCTTCCTTGATTGGACGCGTTGGAACGCCACCTATGCCACCTGGGCGGCGGGGCAGATGCTGATGTACTACCCGGAAAACTACATCGACCCGACGTTGCGTCTGGGGCAGACGCAGGCGATGGACGACATGCTGCAGGCCCTGGGGCAGGCGCAGATCAATGACGATACGGTGGGCGATGCGTTCCATGGCTACCTCAGCGCATTCGAGGAAGTGGCCAACCTGGAAACGATCAGCGCCTATCACGACAGCCGCGATGCCAGCCAGGGCAAGTCCTGGTTTGTCGGACGCAGTCGTGGCGAGCCTCACCGTTACTGGTGGCGTACGGTAAATGAAACCAAGCGTGGCGCCGAAGGCGTACTGCCCGCCAACGCCTGGAGTGCCTGGACCAAGATCGAACTGGCCCCACAGGTGCAGGGGCGACTGATACGCCCAGTCGTGTTCAGGGGCAGGCTGCACCTGGGTTGGGTCGAGCGCCAGGAGCAGATCATCAGCCGCAATGACAAAGGTCAGCCGGCGCTGCGTGATTGGCGCTGGTCCTTCAAGCTTGCCTGGCTGCGCTACGATGGCAAGTGGAGTGCGCCCATCGACTACCCGCTGGTCATTGATGCAAAGGCCGAAGCCCGACTCGACCATCTCTCGTTGTTCCTTGCCGGGTGGCCGGAGCGCGAAGGGTTGTTGATGGGGATCTATGATCGCGTCCAGGCCAATGCTTCCGAAGCTTTGTCCATTGCCGGCCTGCACATCCTCGAAAACCTCAGCAGCCGAAAGCTGGAGAGTATCGCGCCGTATCTGGGGTGGGTTCAGCACTGGCTTGATACCGCTGAAAACACTGCCACATGCGCGGTCTTCGAAGGACTGGGGGTACCTGTCGCGCAGCAGCGCGTGGCCGTGGCCAGTGGGTCGGCCGTACCCGCCGGATTTACCCGTTTCGACGCACAGGTTGCGCATGTCCAGGTTGGCGATGTTGCATCGACCAATGGCAACACCTACAGCCTGTCGGTGCGCAGTCAGCTATCGGTTGATGCCAAACGCCCAGCCATCGCAAACGTATGGGTTGCAGCATTGATCAAGCGGTACCCGGCGCTCGGTACGCAGGCAACTGCAATACCGGGGCTGCTTCGCAGTGGTCACGGCGCATTTCTGGTGCGCAAGGAGGGGGCGCAGTATTGGGGATACCTGTGTATCAGCAGCGCGCGCATGGCAGCGCATTTCTCGCACGCAAGCACACTCGTCTCGGTAGGCGACGCCGTTAGAACACCGCAATTCGAGTCATGGCAGCAGGTATCGACGACTGCTGGCTGGGCCTACATGGGGCGCTACAAGATACAGACAGGTGATTATCCGTTGACGGGCATGAACCTGGTTTTCGCCAGCAGACACGGTCTTTTGAACATCCCTCGTCCGCCTGTCAGCGTCATCGAGGCGCTGGCCTATCCAGGGGGGATCGGGCAGGAAAACATCGTTCCTCGGGACTATGGGGCCCTTAACGGTACGGTACCGCGCGCGCAGGTGTTCTGCCGCATCTACAGTGTTGATAACAAACGCTCGACGACCGTTCAGGCAACGCAAGATTACGACCTGGCCAAGGGTCGGGCTCTGGTGCACTTCGATACGACCGCCCAGGTCGGGAACGTGGCCGAGTGGGGCCGAGCCAGCGAGGCTACGCACCGGGTCGAGTTCCAGTTCGGTGACGGCAAGACCCGCAACTACACCGTCAAGGTATACAAGGATGCCGATGTGCTCAAAACCGCCATCATCGGCACCACCGGCCAAGGCGCTCAGTACCTGGCGCACAGAGGGCAGATGACCCGCCTCAACACCCTGTTCGCCCGGGAGTTGACGGTACGGGCGGTCACGGGTATCAGCAGCATACTCAGCTATGACACCCAACAGATACCTGAGCCTGAACTTGGGGTGATGGCGCGATTGACCTTGCCTGTGTACAAGGCGGCGTCCCATGGCAATGAACGCTGGGCCAAGGTCTGGCTGGCCACATCGGCCAATGCGCGAACCTTGCTCTGGTCCGGCGAGCTGCGTGACAACGCCACGGTGCTGGCCGACGTGCAGATCGAGCCTGGGCGGCTGTACGCAGGCAACTACCACCTGGAAACGCAATACAGAAGTACCCACAACACAGCAGCAAGCGGCCGAAGCATCATCATCGACAGCCGAACACTGGCCGTCCTGCGTGATGCGGATGTGAAAGATTCGACTGTCGGGGGCAGCAAGCTGTCCAAGGAGAATGTTGTCAGCGTCCAGGCTTACGGTCGCAACGCCAGCAATCGCATGGACTTCACCGGTGCCAACGCGCTGTATTTCTGGGAGTTGTTCTACTACACGCCGATGATGGTGATGCAGCGGTTTTTGCAGGAGGAACGCTTCGACCTTGCCGAGCAGTGGCTCAAGCATGTGTTCGACCCGGCAGGTTCTGCCCAGGCAGGCAGCAGCACACAGCGGATGTGGAAGGTGCGGCCACTGGAAGAGAACAGCAGCTGGAACGATGAGCCCTTGCTGGTCCTCGACCCGGACGCCGTGGCCCAGAACAATCCGGCACACTACAAGCTCAATGCCTTCATGCGCCTGTTGGACATCTGCATAGGCCGCGGTGATGCAGCTTACCGCAAACTGCAACGCGATACGCTCAGCGAGGCTGGCATCTGGTACCAGCGCGCCCTGAGCCTGCTCGGCGACGCACCCTGGACACCCCCGGGCACCACATGGATCGAGCCCATGCTCGGCCAGGCCGTAGCCTCCGGCAGCAGCCAGTTCCTGCCCGAAGTCAACCGGATGATGCTCGACTACTGGGAGGCGTTGCGAATTCGGCAGTACAACCTGCGCCACAACCTGACCCTCGATGGCCAGCCGCTGAACTTGCCGCTGTACGCGACTCCCGCCGATCCCAAGGCGCTGCTGGCGGCAGAAATCGCTGCCCAGACCGGCGGCGGGCGTGGGTTGCCCCAGGTCACCCATGTGCCGGCGCTGCGCTTTAGCGTCCTGCTCGACGGCGCCCGCAGCATGGCTGCCCAGCTCATCCAGTTTGGCACCACGCTGCAAGGGATTCTCGAGCGCCAGGATGCCGAGGCGTTGGCCGGGCTGTTGGTGAGCCAGGGCGCGGAGCTCGCCGAGAGCAATGTGGGGCTGTACAAGCAAACACTCAGGGAGTTGGCGGCCGATCGCGTCACACTGGAAAATTCGCTGGCAGCGGCCACGGCCAGTCGCGATCACTACCTGGGGCTGTATGAGGACAATATCAGCACTCGTGAGAGCCAGGCACTGCGCCTGAGAACTGCCTCCGAAGTGGCAGCGGGTGCAGAACCTATCGCCATGGCTGGGTCGGCGGTCATGGCCGCGTTTCCCAAGATATTCGGTTTTTCCAACGGGGGTGGCAAGCCGGAAGAAAGCCTCAAGGCGGTGGCCTACGGCTTTGCCACGCTATCGAAATTGTCGAGCCTCGCCGCTTCGCGAATCACCCAGGAAGAAATCTATGCACGCCGCCGCGCCGACTGGAAATACCAGTACGAATCGGCGCAAAAGCAGATGGCAACGCTTGAGGCGCAACTCGAGGCCCTGACTGTGCGCGAAACCTCCGCGCAGATGCACGTGGTGCACCTGCAGACCCAGGCAGCCCATGCCCAGGCCCAGCTTGCCCTGTATCAGGGCAAGTTCACCGGCAAGGCCATGTACAGCTGGCTGCGCGCACGCCTGGCGAGCATCTTCTACACCTACTACGACCTCACTGTATCGCGCTGCCTGATGGCGCAGCGGGCCTTGCAATGGGAGAAAGGTGACAACGCGACCTATCTGCGTACGGGTACCTGGAACAGCGCCTGGGCGGGCCTGCTGTGTGGCGAAGGGCTGATGCTGGCATTGGGGCAGATGGAATCGGCCTGGGTGAAGTGGCACAAGCGCGAACTGGAAGTGACCCGCACGGTATCCCTGGCCAAGCTGTTCGACGGCAAGCTTGCGGTGCGTGGCAACACCGTCAGTCTGGGCGATGCGATCAAGGCGATCGTTGCGGGTAGCACGGTGGAGGTCGACACCTCGCGCGCACCTGGCAGCCTCGCGCTGGCGGCGGGCGGCGTGTTGTCGATCCAGTTCAACCTGAAGTCCCTGAACCTGGCGGCAGGCTTCGAGACAGCCGGGTCGCGCCGCATACGCAGCATCGCGGTATCGCTGCCGGCAATGCTGGGTCCGTACCAGGATGTGCATGCAAGGTTGCTGACCAATGCCCCGGATCTGCCGGTCGGTTGTGAACAGTGCAGCATCTCGCATGCCGTACAGGACAACGGCCAGTTCAGCCAGCTCAACGGTTACCCGTTGATGCGCCTGGGCACGCAGTTGCTGCCATTCGAAGGGCTGCACATCGCCAAGACCGATGACCGCGACGACCAGACGACGCTGACGTTGAACTTTGCCCAGGCCAAGGGTGATCAGCGTGCGCTGCTGGAGCGGCTGAGCGACATCATCCTGCACGTGCAATTCACCGTCCGCTAAGGACCGCTGCGAAGGCACCCTGGTGCCTTCGCAGCGAGGCCTTCCTATTTCCCGACCCTGGCGCCAAGGCGCCGGGGTCATCGAGGAGCACTACCATGACCGATTTGTCTGTCACCCCGGCGGGTGCCAGTGGCGAACCTGTGTTCAGCCCACCCGCGCTGCCCAAGGGTGGAGGAACCGTTTCGGCGGGCGGCGGCATGCTGTCTGTCGGCAGCGCCGATGGCGCGGCGGGCTGGTCGCTGCCATTGCCGTTGCCGGTCGGGCGCGAACTCTCGCCGTCGTTGAGCCTGGGCTACCGTTCTTCAGCCGGCAACGGCGCGTTCGGTGCCGGCTGGCACTGTTCGCCGCCTGCCATCTGCCGCATGGATCGCCTCGGCATCCCCCGTTACACCAGCAGCGACCGCTGGCAGGGGCCCGATGGCGAGGAAATCCTGCTCGACAAGGGCGCGCCGCGCCAGGTCGCCAGCCTGCCGTTTTCCGATGTGCCTGCCGTGCACACGGTGACGGCCTGGGTGCCGCGCAGCGGCGGCCGTGACCAGCGCCTGGAACACTGGCGCGTACAAACGCGCCCCGATTCGCCCGGCTTCTGGCTGCAATACCACGCCGACGGCAGCATCACCCTGTTTGGCTGGTCGGCCTCGGCACGGGTGGCCGAGCCCGGTATACCTTCGCATGTGGCGTGCTGGTACGCCGAGGAGACGGTCAGTGCCACCGGTGAACATGTGGTCTACCGCTATCGCAGCGAAGACCAGGCCGGTTGCGACGAGGATGAACGGGCCATGCACCCGCAAGTGGCCAACACCTACCTGGTTGCAGTTCATGCCATGAACGCCACCTCCCGCCTGGCGTTGCTGATACCGGATCAGGCATTTCGCGAAGACGACTTCATGACGGTGATGCAGCTGGATTACGGCGAGCGGGGAGTGGATGTGAACACACTGCCGGCGTTTGCCGCACAGACGCCGTGGGCCGTGCGTCAGGACTGCTTTTCATACTGGCGCTGGGGCTTTGACAAGCGGGTAAGGCGCCTTTGTCGCGAGGTGCTGCTCTGGCATCGAACCCGGATGATGGCGGGCCAGCAGGACCCACGCCCCGAGTTGGTCTCGCGCCTGCACCTTGAGTATGACGCTTCGGGTGTTGCGTCGGTGTTGGTGGCGGCGCAACAGGTTGCTTATGACGCAGACGGCACACCGCAGTCATTGCCACCGATGGAGTTCGAGCCAAGCCGCCCGGGACGCGCGCATCCGGCCTGGGAAGCGCTGCCCGACCTCGAAGGCTTCAGTGCTCCACACTGGCAGATCGCGGATTTGCTCGGCGAAGGGCTGCCCGGCTTGCTGTACCAGCATGCAGGTGCCTGGCTGTATCGTGCGCCAGAGCGTAACCGCGATGCCGGTGGCGACGCCGTGACCTGGGGGCCGGCGCAGGCTTTGCCGGGTGCGCCACGCCCCGGTACCGGTGTGCTGGCCGACCTTGACGGCGACGGTCAACCGCAATGGCTGGTCAACTTGCCGGGGCTGCGCGGCAGCTTCACGCTGGCCCCGGACGGGCAATGGCGCGATTTCATCGCAGCCGACGCGCTGCCGAGCGAGCTCGCCCACGGCGCCGCGCAACTGGTCGACCTGACCGGTGACGGGCTGCAGGACCTGGTCATGATCGGGCCGCGCAGCGTGCGCCTGTCGCCCCGGGTACGCGGTACTGGCTGGCAGCCTGCGCAGGAAGTCTCATCTGGCCCCAGACTACCTCTGGCGGGGGGAGAGCACCGTCTCGTGGCCTTTGCCGACCTGGCGGGCACCGGCCTGCAGCAGTGGGTCGAGGTCACCGGCGAGGGCGTCACCTACTGGCCAATGCTCGGCCATGGCCGTTTTGCCAACCCGGTGCGAATGCCCGGTTTTGCCATCGAGCAGTTCAACGCCTCGCGCGTATTGCTCGGCGATACCGACGGCAGCGGTACCACCGACCTGCTGTATGTCGAGCCTGATCGCATACGCGTATTCGTCAGCCATAACGGCAACCGCTTTGTCGAAGCACAACCCCTCGCGGCCCCTGAAGGCGTCGTGCTGGATGCGACCTGCAAGCTGCAACTGGTCGATCTGCGTGGCCAGGGTACTGCAGAGCTGGTGCTCAGCGTGCCGCACGTTGTGCCGCGCAGTTGGGTGTACCGCTTCAACGATCGACGTCCCTGGCTGCTCGCTGAAGTGTGCAGCAACACCGGCAGTCGCACCCTGTTCGACTACCGAAGCTCCGCGCAGTGCTGGTTGGACGAAAAGCTGGACCTGCAGCGCCAGGGCCGCAAGGCCGTCAGCCGGTTGCCCTTTCCGGTGCACGCGGTGTCGCAAGTCACCACGGTCGATGACATCAGTGGCCTGCGCACGGTCAGTGGCATGTGTTATCGGTGCGCCGTGTGGGACCCGGTGGAGCGTGAGTTCCGTGGTTTCATGCAAGCGGTGCAGACTGACACCCTGAGGGATGCGCATGGCACGGCAGCCGAGCGATCGCCACCGGCGCAAGTGCGGCAGTGGTTCCTCAGCGGGGTGGAGTCGCCGGACAGCATCCCTGCGCAGGGGTTCGCCGGGCCACGCAGCGCAGAGCTGGACTTTGCCTTGCAGGCCACACGCTTCACCCGCCTTGAAGGTGATCGTGATGTCCCCTTTGAGCCGCAGGGCGCGGCCCGTCGTTGGCTGCTTCGCGCCTTGAGGGGCGCACGGGTGCGCAGTGAGACCTACGGGCTGGACGGCAGTGAAAGGGCCGATGTGCCGTACAGCATCGAGCGCCAGCGCTGGCAGGTGCGTGTCTACGAGACGGCGCACGCCGACAGGCCTGCCGCCTTGGTCACGGCAGTGGAAACACTGGCATTGAGCACCGAGCGCATTGCCGAGGACCCGCGCATTACCCAATCGTTGATACTGCGCCAGGACAGGCGTGGACATGTCTTGCAGCACGCCCAGGTGCATTACCCACGGCGGGCCGTCCTCAGCCCTTCACCTTATCCCGTCAGCCTGCCAGAGGGGCTGGAGGCCGATGCCCGCGACCCTCAGCAAGACACCCTGTGGCTGTCTGTGTGGCGCCATCGTGTACACCATCTGGAGGAAGGCCACGATCACCACAGCGGGTTGCTCGAAGCGACCCGCAGCGATGTGCTGGCAGTGCCAGCCCATGCGGTGCCGCCCGGCGGGTTCAGCGTGGAGCATCTTCTGGGGCCGGGCAGCCCGCTGGAAGGCTTGGGTGATGCCACCTTGACGGGCTACCAGCGCCAGCAATGGTGCGATGCGCAGGGGCAGCCGATACCGCTGCCGACCCGCCAGGCCCTGGTGGCTTACCGTGAAATTGCCGTGCTCGAACATGCCACGCTGGCGCTGCTGGAGGCGCGCCTGTCGCCGCAGGAGGCGGCGCAATGGCATGCCCATGGCGGCTATCATCTGGTTTCCCTGGTCGAGGATGGCAAGCGCGTCTATGTCAGCCGGCACGACCTGGCCAGGCATCATGGCCTGCAGTTGTTCCATCGCCTTGCCACGTTTCGTGACAATGAACAGGTGGGTGAGCTGCGTATCGACTGGAGTCCGCACGCTGTTCAGGTACGCAAGCTGGTCGATGCTGCCGGCCTGGAAACCACCGTGCTGCATGACTGGCGTTTCCTGACGCCAGTGGCATTGACCGATGCCAACGACAACGTGCACGAGGTGACCCTCGATGCCTTGGGGCGGGTGGCACAGACCCGTTTCCAGGGTACGGAGCATGGCCAGCCGGCCGGCTATCGCAGCGGCAAGGCATTCATTGTGCCGATGACGATGAAGGGCTTCCTGGCACTCAAGGGCGGCGAGGTGCCGGTCGCGACGGCGCATCGCGTGGTGAGCGACAGCTGGATGCCAGGCGCGCGTGACCGTCAAGGACGCCCGCTGGCGGGCCGAATCGGTGAACTGGCGCAGCGCCGCCTGCTCAAGGCCGGCCACCTGCCTGCCATTGACCCGCACGATGAACGCGAGCCGCCCCATATCATCAGCCTGCAGACCGACCGCTACAACGGTGACCCCGCGCAGCAGGTGCGCCTGAGCGTGACTTACAGCGACGGCGGGGGCCGCCTGCTGCAGACAGCTGTGCTGAGCGCGCCCGGTAACGCGCTGGTGCGCAGCGCCGCAGGCAGCCTCGAACGTGATGCCGCCGGCGCCGCGCTGTCCCGGCCGGCACAGCGGCGCTGGGCGGTCAGTGGCAAGACCGAATACGACAACAAAGGCCAGCCTGTGCGCACCTGGTTGCCGTATTACCTCGATGACTGGCGTCCCGTCCACGACGACAGCGCACGCGCCGGGCTTTATGCCGATACCCACCTGTATGACGCCCTGGGGCGTGTTCGTCGCGTGCTCACCGCGGCTGGCAGGCAGCGGCGTACCCATTACTACCCGTGGTTCACGGTGGTCGAAGACGAGAACGATACGGCCTGAACGCGAGCGTGATGGCGTGCGCAAGCCACGCACGCCATGCCGCTCAATCAAATGCAGCATTCAAGAACAGGAGGCGAATGATGCCTGCTTCTACGGATAACGCTTTACATCGCAATACACCCACCGTGACGGTACTGGACAACCGCGGCCTGGTAGCCCGGACACTCGACTACCACCGCCACCCGGACAGCCTGTCGCTGACCGAGTCTCGAATAACGCGCCAGTACCATGACGCCAAGGGGTTCATGAGCCACAGTAGTGATCCGCGCCTGCACGCCAGTGGCAGGGTCAACTTCAGCTGGCTGACGGATCTGGCGGGTAACCAGGTGTGCACGCACAGCGCTGACGCTGGTGTGTCGATCAACCTTGGCGACGCCGCCGGGCGGCCGTTGCTGGCTGTGACCCGAATCGCCGTCGCCGAGCAAGGGGGGTACGATCGCAGTGAAGCGGTCACCCGTACCTGGCACTACGAAAGTCCCCATCTGCCCGGTCGCTTGCTGGGCATCAGCGAGCAAGTCCAGGGCGGTGCGGCTTGCCGGCTGGAGCGCCTGGTCTATGCCGGAAACAGTGCGGCGCAAAAGGCGCATAACCTGGCGGGCCAACCTTGCGATCACTATCACACCGCCGGCTTGCTGAAGACGACCAGCGTCAGCTTGACGGGCGTGCCCCTGGTGACTTCACAGCGCTTGTTGGCTGTGGCAGCGACTCCCCAGGGGAGGCTCGATTGGCACGGAGAAGAGTCTGCCCAGTGGGATGCTCAACTGCAGCCGCAAAACGAAGCCTGCATTGCGTCGAGTACGGTGGATGCGACCGGCGCACTGCTGACCCGGCGTGATGCTGGCGGGCACCTGCATCGCCAGGCCTACGATGTGGCGGGCCTGCTCAAGCGCAGTTGGCTGACCCTTGCAGGGGGCCGTGAGCAGGTCATCCTCGAGTCCCAGAGTTACTCGGCGGCCGGCCAAAAGCTGCGGGAAGCGCACGGCAATGGCCTGGTGACCCTGTACCAGTACAATCCGCGTACCCAACGCCTGGCGGCAGTGCGCACCGAGCGCCCGGCAGGGCATGCCCGGGGTGCCAAGGTGTTGCAGGACTTGCGCTATGCCTATGATCCGGTCGGCAACGTGGTCAGCGTGCGCGACGATGCCGAACCGGTGCGCTTCTGGCGTAACCAGAAGGTCGAACCGCAAAGTACCTACGCCTACGACAGCCTGTACCAGCTGGTCAGCGCCAGCGGGCGCGAGATGGCGAATGCTGGCCAGCAAGGCGCCAGGCTGCCGGCCTTGGCCAGCCTGGATAACGTGACCTACACCCGCTATAGCCGCACCTATACCTATGACAACGCTGGCAACCTGACCCGCATGCGTCACAGCGCGCCCGCGAGCAACCACAACTACACCACCGATCTTACGGTCAGTGACCGCAGCAACCGGGCAGTGCACGATTCACTCACGCTCGCGCACGCTGACGTCGAGGCGTTGTTCAACGCCAGCGGTCAGCAGAAGGCCTTGTTCCAGGGCCAGCAGCTGACCTGGACACCTCGGGGTGAATTGCACACGGTAACCCCGGTGAGGCGTGAACGGGAGGCGGACGATTGCGAGAGCTACCGCTATGACATCAGTAACCAGCGTGTGCTCAAGGTCAGCACCAGCAAGACTGCGACCGGCGTGCGTACGCAACGTGTCCAGTACCTGCCAGGGCTGGAACTGCGCAGTACCCTGCAGGGCGACAGATTGACGCAAGCGTTGCACGTGGTGAACCTGAGCGGTGACGGGCATGCTCAGGTGAGAGCCCTGCACTGGGTAACAGGCAAACCGCCCGAGCTGACGGACGCCCAGTTGCGCTACAGCTATACCGACCAGTTGGGCAGCGGTTGCCTGGAGGTCGATGGCAGTGGTGCCGTCATCAGCCAGGAAGCCTATTACCCGTACGGGGGCACGGCGGTATGGGCGGCTGACAGCGAAGTGCAGGGGCGCTACAAGTTCGTGCGCTATTCGGGCAAGGAGCGCGACGCCACCGGGCTCTACTATTACGGCCATCGCTACTACCAGCCTTGGCTGGGCCGTTGGTTGAGCGCGGACCCGGCAGGCACGGTGGATGGCCTGAACCTGTTCTCGATGGTGGGCAACAATCCGATGACACAGGTCGACGATCAGGGATTGATGCTCAGGCGCGTGGCCAGTCTTTTCGGGTTTGGCACAGCGCCGGCACCTGCGCAAGGCGAGAGCGAATCGAGCGCGCCCCCTTCACCCGCGCCTTCCCCCGCGCCGAGTCGCAGCGATGCCCGCTCCAGCCCTGTCGCCTCGACCCCCGATGCAGAACTGCCTTCCCTCGATGGCGGGGCTAAAGTGGACAGCCTCTTGGCTGAAAAGCATCGAAAGGAGCTCGAAGCACGCAAGGCCAAGAAACAGAGGATGAAGGCGAACAAGGCGGCGGCCAAAGAACTTGCCATGGAGGCTGCAGAAAGAAAACAGCAACCGAAACGGGCGCCGGCTGCGCCCGTGATGGAATTCGGCACGCTGCAGTACAACAGAGAGGTCTATGACAGGCTGCAGTCACGTCTGCCGACTGACAGAAAGGCAAGTGGAGAAAGCATTCTGGCCATCGGGCAACGGCTAAATGTAAAGACCGGGAAAGCAGAAATCGTCTTCATGGACAGAGGGATCGGCAAGGAGGGCTTCAAGCATATAACCGAAGAGCACCGTGCCGATTTCAAGCAGCAGGGCATCGGTACCGACAAGATGATCCTGGAATTGGTGATGTCTGCCTTGGTCCACGGCGAAATCGTGGGTATTCAAGGTAAAGACGCACGCAAGTCGGGTAGGCCTATTTATGAAGTCAACTTTGACGGCAAGGTGCAACACGTAGCCGTGCAACTCAAGGATGACAACAGTGTGCTGGGTGCAAACCCTAAACAGCGCGGCGTCAGCGAGCGTGAAAAGAATGCCTTGAACCCGCAACCACTGTTGCGATAGAGGATTCCCTCGGGGCTGAACGCTCCTGCAGGCAATCGGGCGTCATGCGCATCCATTGTGAGGATGCGCATGACGCCGGGCCGCTTAGACAAGCGTCCGCTCGATGCCTCCGACCAACAGGTTCTCCATCAACTTCAGACCTTGCTCTTCGGGCAATGCCGTGAGCATCCCCGGCAACTGGTTGAGCAAGGTCGCCACTACCTGCGCCGTCGCCGCCAGCGCGTCCCCAGGCAATTTCGCCTGCGGTGCGATCAAGCGCAGCAAACCTGCCTCATAACGCTTGCGCAGTACCGCCAGGCGTTCCTGCTGCGCCTCGCTCAAGCAACAGAAATCCCGCTCGGCCAGGCGAAACTGCAAGGGCCGTTCGGCATGCAGCTGCCAATGCGCCGCGATCAGGCACGAAAGCGCCGAACCACCACGGGCCATGGCGCGACGGCCAAGTTCCAGGGTGGCCTGCAGTTCCTCGTACAGTTCCTCGATCAGGTCGAACAGCAGGTCCTGCTTGCTGGGGAAATGGTGATACAGAGAGCCTGGCGTCAACCCCACATGCGCCGCCAACTCGCGCATGCTGACCTGGCCGAAGCCTTTCTCGGCAAACAGTGCCATGGCCCGGTCTCGTCGCTCTTCAAAGCTGGTGCAGCGCATTGCGGCATTGACCAAGGCCATGGCGTTCGCTCCTCAGTAGCTGTAGAAACCGCGGCCGGACTTGCGTCCCAGCCAGCCGGCCGCGACCATTTCCTTGAGCAGCGGGGCAGGGCGGTACTTGCTGTCGCAGAAGCCGTCGTGGAAGGCCTCCATGATCGCCAGCAAGGTGTCCAGGCCGATCAGGTCGGCCAGCGCCAGCGGGCCGATCGGTTGGTTGCAGCCCAGGCGCATGCCGGTGTCGATGTCCTCGGCGCTGGCCAGCCCTTCCTGGCGAACCAGGATGGCTTCGTTGATCATCGGCACAAGGATGCGGTTGACCACGAAACCCGGGCGGTTGCCGGCGGTGATCGGTGTCTTGCCCAGCTTCTCGGTGACCACCAGCGCTTGCGCGTAGGTGCTGTCGCTGGTTTGCAGGCCGCGGATGATCTCCACCAGCGCCATCATCGGCACCGGGTTGAAGAAGTGCACGCCAATGAAACGCTCAGGATGCTCGATGCTGGCGGCCAGCTGGGTGACCGACAGCGACGAGGTATTGGTGGCGATCAGGCAGTCGGCCGTCACGTTGGCGGCTACCTGCTGCAGGATGCGTTGCTTGAGCTGCAGGTTTTCGGTGGCCGCCTCGATCACCAGTTGCGCCGCGCCGAGCTGGTCATAGTCGGTGCTGGTGCGGATACGCGACCTGGCCGCCTCGGCACGCTCGGCATCGAGGGTGCCCTTGCTGACCTGGCGCTCCAGGTTCTTGCTCAAGGTAGCCACGCCGCGCTCCAGCGCGGCATCGGATACGTCCACCAGCAACACCTGGTAGCCGGCCACCGCGCACACCTGGGCAATGCCATTGCCCATGGTGCCGGCGCCGATCACGGCGATGTGTTCAATGCTCATTGCAGGCTTCCTCAAACGCGCTCGAACACGACGGCGATGCCTTGGCCGCCGCCGATGCACATGGTGGCCAGCGCGTAGCGGCCCTGGATGCGCTGCAGTTCATGGATGGCCTTGGTGGCGATGATCGCACCGGTAGCGCCGACCGGGTGGCCGAGGGAGATGCCCGAGCCGTTCGGGTTGACCTTCTCCGGGTCGAAGTCCAGGGCACGGGCGACAGCGCAGGCCTGGGCAGCGAAGGCTTCGTTGGACTCGATCACGTCCAGGTCGCTGATGTTCAGGCCGGCCTTTTCCAGCACCTTGCGGGTGGCCGGGATCGGGCCCAGGCCCATCAGCTCGGGTTCGACGCCGGCGTGGGCGTAGGCCACCAGGCGTGCCAGTGGCTTGAGGCCCAGGCGGCGCACGGCGTCACCACTGGCCAGCACCAGGCCTGCGGCGCCATCGTTGATGCCGCTGGCGTTGCCGGCGGTCACGGTGCCGTCTTTCTTGAACACGGTCTTCATGCCGGCCAGTTGCTCGGCAGTGACATCGCCACGTACGTGCTCGTCCACGGCGAACTGCACGACGCCTTTGCGGGTTTTCAGCTCCACCGGCACGATCTGGCTGTCGAAGCGGCCTTCGGCGATGGCGCGGGCAGCGCGGCGCTGGCTGGTCAGGGCCAGCTCATCCTGCATTTCGCGGGTGATGCCATTGTTGGCCGCAACGTTTTCGGCAGTGATGCCCATGTGGAAGTGTTCGAAGGGGTCATGCAGTACGCCGACGGTGTAGTCGATGCCTTGCAGATCGCCCATGCGCGCGCCCCAGCGGGCTTGCGGC
>Ga0160431_100317_pt1 | contig 26878 bp, 20 predicted proteins | sample HID1971K_E0MG_FD_108212 | JGI IMG/M metagenome (GOLD analysis project Ga0160431, IMG submission 108212) | Enriched millipede-associated microbial communities from UW Madison campus, WI, USA - HID1971K_E0 MG | ecosystem: Host-associated > Arthropoda: Insects > Digestive system > Unclassified ...
CAGGCTTCGGCAAAAGTGGTCCACCGCGCCAAGCAGCACGGCATACAAAGCAACGTTGAACAGCGCCCGGTGCCAGACCAGGCGGTAGAAATGCAGGCGCACCAGCACGGCGTGCACCCCGAGGAACAGCAGGTAGGTGCAGACCATCATCACCAGCAGCGTGGGCAGGAACACCCCGCTGATATCCAGTTCACCGATCACAGGGGCGCTCCGTCCAGCCCAGGGGGCAGTTGCGGTTGTTCGGCAGGCTCGAGCATCACTTCGACACCTGGCAACAACGCCAGGCGCAGGCCGCTCAGGGCGTGCAGCAGGTGGGTGCGGGCATCGCCGCGTTCGTACAGTTCATCCAGGTTCAGCGCCTGGCGCGCACGCTCCATGTTGCGCAGCAGCGCGGCGGGCGCATGCAGGCGTTCGCCGGCGCGCAGGCAGGCCGCGTAGTGGCTGCCGACTTCCTCGATCACCGTTTGCAGGCGTTCACGGGCCTGGGTGCCGGCACGCGGCTGGTAGGCCAGCAGGTCGAGCAGGGTCAGGCCTACGCGCACGTCGCGCAGGGCCACGCCGCTGTCCTGGCCGGTCTGCGACAGGCGCGGCAGGTGCTGCATCAGGCGGTCGAGCATCTGCACGCCAACCTGGCGGTGCTCGGCCAGGGTGGCCGGCGCGGTCATTTCGACGATGTCGCGCCAAAGGAAACGGGTCATGCGCTTGGCCGCCAGCTCCACGCCGAACGGGCGCATCACCAAGGTCCAGATGAAAGCGAACAACAGCCCGACCGGCCCGGCCAGGTTGGAGTTGAGGAAGGTGAAGAAGTCCGCGTCGTAGGCGCCCTGGATGCTGATGAAGGTCGAGGTGTTGACGATGGTCAGCAAGGTGCCCAGGTAGAAGCGCGGCTGCACGGTCAGGGTGCCGATGCAGATGAACGGCACGGCGAAAGCCAGCACCAGCATCGGGAAGTCATGCAGGTTCGGCAGCACCAGGAACAGGTACAGGCTGGAGAAGATGACCGACATCAGCGTCCAGAAGAAGAACCGATAGATCTGCGGCGCCGGGTCGTCCATGGCGGCGAAGAAGCTGCACGACACGGCGGCGAGGATCACCGCGCTGGCGCCGTCGTGCCAGCCCAGGCCGATCCACAGGCCACAGGCGACGATGATCGCCAACACCGTGGACGCCACCGAATAGAGCATCAGGCCGCGGTCGAAAAATGCCGTCAGGCGGCCCAGTCGCCAGTGCCGGTAAACCGGGCGCCAAGCCTTGGCGTCGTCGGTGCGCAGGAAGTGCTGCAGGGTGCAGCAGTCCTGCCACAGGTCGACCCATTCGGTCAGACGGTACAGCGCATTGGACAGCAGCAGCTCGGCACGCTGGTCAAGGGCGGCAGCGCCCGGCTGCAGGCGGTCGATGTGCTCGTGCAGTGCCGTCCAGCGCGCCACCGAGGCATGCTCGGCGGTGCCTGCAAGCCATTCGCGCGCCGCGTCCAGCACCGGCTGCAACTGGGCGAACTGCGCCGGGGCGCGGCCTTCGAGGGCGACCAGGGCGTCGTCGAGGGCATCGATCACCGGCAGCAGGTGAATCATCCGGCCACGCAGCTCGCGGGCGTTCTTCAGGGTGTGCGGGCCGGCGCCTTCATGGCCCAGCTGGCCGATCATCAACTCCAGCGAGTTGAAGGTGGCGACCATCGTGCCGCGCATGCTGCCCACTTTGTCGGCGGCCACATCGCGGGCCAGGTAGGTATCGCTGTAGCGGATCGCCTCGGTGAACCAGCTACCGGTAGCGCCAACCACCACCGGGGCCAGGCGCCGCGGCCAGAAAATCGCGCCCACCACCGCCGCGCAGACGATGCCCAGGCAGATTTCCTGGGCCCGTGAGGAGGCCACGTCGAATACCGCCAACGGGTTGTCGACCACCGCCAGGGCGATCATCGGCAGGGTGTAGCCCGCCAGCATCAGTACGTAGTTGTTGGCCGTGCGCAGGTTCAGCGACAGGTACAGCAAGGTGCCGGTCCACAGGGCAATGGCCACCGTCAGCAGCAACGGCGACTGCACCAACGGCGGCACCAGGAAGATCGCCCCGCCAGCACCGAGCAGCGTGCCCATGGCGCGATACAGGGCCTTGGAACTGGTCGGCCCGACAAACGGGCTGGAGACGATGTAAACGGTCGCCATCGCCCAGTACGGGCGCGGCAGCTGCATGAGCAGGGCGATGTACAACGCGATCATCGACGCGGCAAAGGTACGCACACCGTAGAACCAGTCGCGGGCGGGTGGCACCGAGCTGAAGAAACCGTTCATGCCACCCCGCCCGCCGTGCCCAGGCCGGCGGCTTCGAAGGCACGCAGCACACGCAGGGTGGCCTGCAGGTCGGCCTCGTCGATACCTTGCAGCACGTCGTGGCGCAACCGCACCAGTTCCGCTTCGATGGCCACGGCCAGGCTACGGCCTTCGGCGGTCAGGCTCAGGGCCTTGGCGCGGCGGTCCAGTGGGTCCTCGCTGCGGCACACCAGGCCGGCCTTGCACAGCTGGTCGAGCAGACGCACCAGCGACGGGCTTTCCAGGCCGGCGGCCTGAGCCACGGCCACCTGGTGCACGCCATCGCCCAAGCGCACGATCATCAGCAGCGGCGCGGCGCAGGCCTCGGAAATGCCGTAGCTGGTCAGGGCCGAATGGCAGATCCGCCGCCAGTGGCGGGCGGCAACGACCATGCCGGTGCTGACTTGCAGGCGCAGGGAGTCAAGGGTCATGTGGGGGGAACCAAGGATATTCATAGTTTGCTAACTATCAATATACGCCTTGCCCTCCCCCTGTCGTCAACCGGGGGCGACGGAGGGAATGGATGAATTGTTGTTCATGTCGAGGGACAGGGTGGCTTTACCGGCCCTATCGCCGGCAAGCCGGCTCCCACAAGGACAGCGCAGCATTCACGCCCTGCGCTGTACCTGTGGGAGCCGGCTTGCCGGCGATGAGGCCACAACAGGCACCGCTAACCCTGATCTTCCAGCTTCATCGCCAAAGCCAACGTACTGCCCATCTGCACCGCCCGATCCCGCCAATCCAGATAGCGCGCCGCATCGAACCGGCTGAAATGCACCGCCAACTCTTCGGCCGCCTGCATGACCCCAGTCGCGGCCGCCAGCTCCAGCCAATACAACCCGGCCTTGATATCGGCCGCCACGCACACACCATGCAGCAGGCGATAGCCCACCTCGAAGCGGCAACGCGCCTCACCCCGTTCGGCGCCACGGAAGAACCACTGATACGCCCTTGGCAGATCCACCTGCCAGTCGAGCCCCACATCGCACACCTCTTCCTCGTACAGGTCGCCAAGCGCGGCAGCGGCGTGCAGCATGCCCCGCTCGAACGCCTGCCGGTAGCACTCCGCAGCTTGCACATAGGAGGTCTCGACACCCTTGCCGAAGTAATGTTGCTGCCCCAGGTTGAACCAGGCCGCCGCACTGCCCTGCAGGGCCGCCATGCGCAGCAGGTGCCCGGCCAGCACGGTGTCGGCGCGCCAATACTTGCCATTCAGCCAAATCCAGCCGAGGTCGTTGAGCGCCGCCACGTTGCCGGCCAGTGCCTGATGGCGCAGGTCGGCATACACCGCCTGCAGGTTCGGTGCTTCATCCAGTCGGCTGACCAGCAACGTCCGCTGGCTGGGCAACCCCACCCCGGCGAACAGGCGCTGCCGCCTTCCGCCAGGGGTCGGCGGGCAAATCACCTGCTCAGGCAAAAGACGGGCGAGCAGCGAATGGATATTGCTGACAGCAGACATGTTCATCCTCATTGAACGATCCACAGGCCCGACCGCGGCTGTGATGAGGCGTAATTCTGCGCGATGGCACGTCGAAACCTGTCGCGAACGATTCGGCATGGGGCAACCAATCGCAGGATCCTTGATCTGATCGAGCCATGGCTAATTGCCATGACCCCCTCATGCCGCCATGCTACTGCGGCAAGCCTAGACAAGGACGTTCCCTTTTGCCGTTCGCTACCACCCGCGCCACCCTCAGCCGTCAATGGGCGCTGCTGCGCCAGCTACCCAGCCGCTCACCGGGCATAACCAGCGCCGATCTGGTGTGGCGCCTGCGCGATGTGGGGTTTTCCGTCAGCAAGCGCACGGTCGAGCGCGACCTCAATGAGTTGTCGCTGATCTTTCCGCTGGAACGTAATGACAAGAGCATTCCGTTTGGCTGGCACTGGTCGGCGAAGGCTGTGGGAGAGCTGCGCGGGAATTTCGACCTGCAGGGTTATCTGCGCGGTGAAACCTTGCGGTCGGCCCAGGATGACGGGTTGCAGCTGCAGGCCTGGGTCAGCGATCAGGTGGCTCGGCAATTGCGCGATACACCGTTGAGCGCGGACATGCAACTGACTGCGCTGGAGCGCGGGCATCGGCTGCGGGCCACAGTGGACGATGGCTGGGCGTTGCGCTGGTGGGTGTTGAGCCAGGGGGATGGGGTGATGGTGGAGCAGCCGGATCAATTGCGCGAGGAGATAGCCAAGACCTTGAGCAATGCGGTTGCCCTTTACCAGAATTAGTGGCCTGTACTGGCCCTATCGCCGGCAAGCCGGCTCCCACAGAGACCCCGCTGTCTCTGAAACTGCGGGGTCTCTGTGGGAGCCGGCTTGCCGGCGATAGGGCCGGTAAAGCTTACCGCTGCATCCCCCAGCGCCGCACAGTCAGCCGCTCCAGGGTATTGAACACCAACCCCTCGACCAGCAACCCGATCAGGATTACCACCGCCAGCCCGGCGAACACCTTGTCGGTATACAGCTCGTTGCGGTTCTGGAAGATGTACCACCCCAGCCCGCCCTTGCCACTGCTGGCGCCAAATACCAGTTCGGCAGCGATCAGCGTGCGCCAGGCAAAGGCCCAGCCGATCTTCAGCCCCGACAGGATCGACGGCAGTGCCGCCGGCACCAGGATATGCAGCACCAGGCGCAGCCCTTTCAGGCCATAGTTGCGCCCGGCCATGCGCAAGGTTTCCGACACGCCGAGAAAGCCTGCGTAAGTATTCAGCGCCAGCGCCCAGAGCACCGAGTGCACCAGCACGAAGATCAGGCTGTTGTCGCCCAGCCCGAACCACAGCAGGGCCAACGGCAGCAGGGCAATGGCCGGCAGCGGGTTGAACATCGAGGTCAGGGTACCCAGCAGGTCACGGCCCAGCTGGGTCGACACCGCCAGGCTGGTAAGGCCGAAGGCCAGGACGATACCCAGCACATAGCCCTTGAGCAGGATCACCAGCGACACGCCGACCTTGGCCGGCAGCTCCCCGCTGACAAGGCCGTCCCAAAGGGCGGCTGCGGTCTGCAGGAAGGTCGGCAGCAGCAGGTCGTTGCCCTGGTAGCGGGCAATGCCCTCCCACAGCGCGGCGATCACGACAAGGATCACCGCCTTGCGCAACCAGCCGTGCTGCCACAGGCGCTGTGCCAGCGGCAGGTTGCGTTCCACAGGCACGCTGAGCAAGGGCTCCAGCTGCACCTCGTATTCCTGGCGTACAGGTGTAGGGGTCATGGCTGAAGCTCCTGTCAGTAGGCGATGCGGATGTCGTTGAAGCCCAGGTCATCGGCCTGCTCCGGGGCCTCGGCCTCGTCGAACAGGAGCCGATGGATGCGCCGTGCGCTGGCCTGAAAGTCTGCGGCGCCAAGGCTGCCGAGGTCGTACTGGTGGCTGTGCACCTCGGCCCGCACCCGTCCCGGATGCGGCGACAACAGCAGGATGCGATTGCCGACCACCAGCGCCTCCTCGATGGAGTGCGTGACGAACAGCAAGGTGAAACGCACCTCCTCCCACAGCAGCAGCAATTCTTCCTGCATCTTGCGCCGGGTCAGCGCATCGAGCGCGGCGAACGGCTCGTCCATCAGCAGGATCTTCGGTTGGGTGGCCAAGGCTCGCGCAATCGCCACGCGCGCCTTCATGCCGCCCGACAGCGTGTGGGGGTAGGCATCGGCAAAGGCAGCCAGGCCGACTTTGTCCAGGTAATGCAAGGCGCGTTCTTCAGCCTCGGCGCGCTTGAGCTGGCCAGACACCAGCAACGGGAACATGACGTTCTGCTTCACCGTCTTCCATGGCGGCAGCTGGTCGAACTCCTGGAACACGACGATGCGATCAGGGCCAGGGCCGTTGACCGGCTGGCCCTGCAGCAGGATCTGCCCTTCCCGGGGGCTGATGAAACCGGCCACGGCCTTGAGCAAGGTGGACTTGCCGCAACCGGACGGGCCGAGCAGGACGAAACGGTCGGCACGGTCGACTTCGAAGCTGACCTGGTGAGTGGCCCGCACCACGCGTTGCGAGGTGCGGTATTCGAGGCTCAGGTTGTCCACCTTGAGCAAGGGCGGCGTGGTGACACGGCTCAGGTTGCTGACCGTGTGGCCTGGCAATGGGGCGGTCATGATCGATCAGCTCCCCTGCAACGGGCGTTCATCCTGGAAGAAGTAGTCCTTCCACGATTCCGGCTTGTGCTTGATGGCGCCCACCCGGTACAGGAAGTCGGCCAGCTTGTAGGTGTTCTTCGGCGTGACGGTGAACTCGTATTGCGGGTTGTCGATCAGCTTGATCAGCGCATCGCGGTCGATCTTGGCCTTGGTCACGCGGATGTAGGTATCCGCCGCAGCCGCTTTGTCCTTCTGCGCGAAGTCCGCCGCCTCGGCCAGGGCGTCGACGAAGGCCTTGTAGGTCTTGGGGTTGTCCTTGCGGAATTTCTCGGTGGCGAACAGCAGCGTCGGCGAGTTGGGGCCGAGCAGGTCGTAGCTGTTGAGCACTACGTGAACGTTCTTGTTGGCCAGCGCCTGGTCCTGGAACGGCGGGTTGGAGAAGTGCCCGTTGAGCTCGGTGCCTCCGGCCAGCAACGCGGCGGTGGCATCCGGGTGCGGCACGGCCAGGGTGTACTTGTCGAGGCGGTTGTATTCCTTGTCGCCCCACTGCTGGGCGGCGGCGTACTGCAGGAAGCGCGACTGCACCGAGACGCCGACCGCAGGCACGGCAATGCGGTCCTTGTCGGAGAGATCAGCGATGGTCTTCACGTTCGGGTTGCTGCTGACCAGGTAGTACGGGAAGTTGCCCAGCGAAGCCACGGCCTTGACGTTCTGCCGGCCTTTGGTGCGGTCCCACACGGTCAGCAGCGGGCCGACGCCGGCACCGGCGATATCCACCGAACCGGACAGCAGCGCATCGTTGATCGCCGCGCCGCCGGAGAGCTGGGCCCAGTCGACTTCGATGTCGATGCCCTGCTCCTTGCCATGTTTTTCGATCAGGTGCTGGTCACGCACCACGTTGAGCAGCAGGTAGACGATGCCGAACTGCTCGGCGATGCGGATCTTGCCTTCGGCATGGGCCACGGTGGGCGCCGCGAGGCTGCCGACGACCAGGCTCGCGCCCAGGCCGATGCTGGCCGCCAGGCGGCTGATGGATTTGCGCATGATGTTTTTCCTCAGTCGTCAGAACGGGGCATCGCCCTGGATGGTGGTACGGAACAGTTTGCGCCGCAGGTGCGCGGGGCAGCCGGTGGCCAGGTGGATCAGCGAACGGTTGTCCCAGAACACCAGGTCATGGGGCTGCCACTGATGGCGGTAGATGTTCTGCTCGAGCACGCTCAGCGCGTACAACTGCTGCAGCACGTCGCGGCTTTCATCGTCCGGCAGGCCGACGATGCGGGTGGTGAAGCCCTCGCTGACGAACAGTGCCTTGCGGCCGTTTTCCGGGTGGGTGCGCACCACCGGGTGGATGACCTCTTTCACCTGGGCGAGCTGTTCGGCGGTGAGCGTCGGGCGCCAGCTGCCCTCGAACTTGGTCTCGGCATAACGGGCGGTATAGGAGTGAGCGGCACTGCGGCCCTCGATCACGTTGCGCAGGGCATCGGGAACGGCGTCCCAGGCCTTGTGCATGTCGGCGAACAGGGTGTCGCCCCCTTCGCGGGGCAGCTCCTGGGCATGCAGCATGGAGCCCAGGCTGGGGAGTTCTTTGTAGGAGAGGTCCGAATGCCAGAACTTGCCGGCATCGCCCAGGCCGATGTTCTGGCCGTTCTCGATGATGTTGGAAACGATCAGGATCTCGGGGTGGCCGGCGAGCAGGAACTGCTTCAACACATGGATCTGCAGCTCACCAAAGCGACGGCTGAAGGCGATCTGTTGTTCAGGGCTGATGCGCTGGTCACGGAACACCAGCACATGGTGGTCGAGGTGGGCGCGATGAATGCGGGTGAAGTCCTCGGCGTTGACCGGTTTGGCCAGGTCCAGGCCGATGATCTCGGCGCCGACGGCACCGGAGAAAGGGCGGATTTCGAAAGTTTGCGGCTGGGCGCTGTCGATGGACGACAAGGCGTTCGAGGCGGCTGACATGTTTCACTCCCACGCAGTGCGCGACTTCAATGGCGCGCAACGATCAGAAACGCACGGGGATTACCCGTGTGGGTTCAAGTCGTGCGGCGCATCGATTGGTCGACGGGTACGCAGTGGGAGTGACTATAAAGGCATAAGAAAAATAATTTAAATACCGTTAGAGAATAACCATATGAAGCAGTCAATTCTCTGCCGAGGGGCGCTGGGCGCCCCTTAGCGCCATTCGCTGTAGGGCTCCAGTGCGGTGACGGGCAAGGCCAGGTTGCCGCGCCACGGCTCGAACAGGTAGCGCACGTAGAGCAGGGCGTGGCTTGGCGTGTAGTCATCGCTGTGCTGCCAGTCGAAACCTCCACCCAGTACCCAGCGATCGTTCAGGCGTCGTTCGAAGGCGCCATGCAGGCGGTAGCCCAGGCCGGTGCTTTCGCTGGAGTCAGTCATCGCATTGATGTTGGTATCACCGATGTCCTCAGGCTTGTAGTAATCGAGGATCTTGCGATTGACACTTGAGTCCGGGTAAAGCCGGCTGCTGCCACTGTGGGCGCGAGACCAACTGACCGAACCTTCCAGCAGGAACGACCAATCATAATTGCGCCAGGCATAGCTAACCGGCACACCGATCGATTCGTAGCGTTCGGGGCTGTAGTACCCGCCCTGGCCGAGGCTGTAGCCACCCAGATCCTTGTCATAATTCCAACGCATCACGGTCAAGCCAACGCGCATCCGCTCGTCCGCCCTTTCCACGACGCGGCGGTAGTAACCCGCCATGATTCGTGTGCGCTCGTTGTCAGCGACGTTCTCGCCATACAGCCAGTGGTGCCCCAGGCTGGCCCAGACGCCGTGATCACCACCTTGGTCCCAGCTCAGGCCAAGCGTGGCGCCATTTGCCGTCACACCGCCCCAGCGGATGCGAGTGTTGGGGTCTCGGGTGCCGCCAAACGAAAGCAACGAGTTGCTCATTGGCCGGCGCGAGGCAGCGAGCGACCAGCCGACCTGCCCGAGGTCGCCATTGAGAATCGCGCCGCCCAACCAGTTGTTGACCTCGAAGCCTTGGGTCGTACCCAGGTCGAAGCCCCAACGTTCGTTCTGCCAGCCCGCGGCCAGAACCGCACCGTTGGCGCTTTCCGAACTACCCGCACAGCCTACGCGTTCACCATCCTTCTTGATGAACTGGCAAGAACCGAAATCTTCTGTGTGCCTGTTTTTGTCATCCACGTCGAATGAGCCCGCATCCATGCCAATGCGCTCCACGCGCGCAAACGCCCTGCCGTCTTCCCACGGGGTATCGACATGCAGCAAGGTCGTTTGGGTGCTCAGCCGGGAAATACCGTCCGTACCGTCATTCTTGCGCCAGCCGTAGTCGTGCATGAGGGTAACGCTGGTATTGCGCTGCTGGTACAGCTCGTCGACGTCACTGCGCAGGCTGCGCGCCAGCCAGTCATCCGTGTCCTTCGCGCGGCTGGCGTAGGTCAGGGCGCGGTCATCACGCGGCACCACCGCCTCACGGCTGAGCAACTGCGCATCGGCCATGGCCGCCGCATACAGGTCGAGCGCCCGCTGTGGATCGTTGGCCGCCACCAGGCGGGCGGCGTCGCGGCGCAGCAACGGGTCGGGTTGCGTCTGCTGTGCGGCGATATGGTCCAGCAGTCGGACAGCCTTGTCCTTCTCGCCCAGCGCAACCCAGACCGCAGCCAGGCGCCGCTGGGCATCGCTTTGCGCGTCGGTCAACTGCAGGGGCTGCGCGTCCAATGCCTGGCGCACACGCGCCAGGTCGCCTTCGGCGATCCAGCTTTCCATCACCCCCAGGCGGGCCTCGGGGCGCTGCGGCTGAACCTGCAGCACGCGCTCGTAATAGCCACGCGCCTTGCGCTGGTCGCCGCGCTCTGCGGCCCAGTCCGCCATCAGCAGGAGGTCGTCCGGGTCACCCTGGCCATGGGCCAGGCCGGCTTCCAGCACGGCAGTGGCCTCGTCGGTGCGGCCCTGGTCCTGCAGGCGCTGGGCCTGGGCCAAGGTCATGCGCCGGCGCACACGCTGGTCGAGGTTACGCATGTCGTCGGTCCAGGCGCCTTGCGGTACGGCACGCAAGGTGTCCTGGGCCTGGGCATCACGGTCACTGGATTCCAGATACAGGCCATGGGCATAACGCGTGGCGGGGTCGGCCGATTGACGTTGCAGTATCCGGGTGAAGGCGGCGTCGGCCTCGGCGTTGCGCCCCTGCTGACGCAGGCTGCTGGCCAATTGGTAGGCCAGCCAAGGCTCATCGGGCGCCAACTCGGCAGCCTGCCCCAGGACCCGGCTGGCAGTAGCCCAGTCCTGACGCTGCAATGCCGCATCAGCCTGTTCGCGCAGGCGGCCAAGCTCCAGGCTACGGCGCAGGCTGGCGAACTGGGCCTGTTGGGCTCGCGGCAAGCTGTCCAGGTAGGCTTCGGCCTTGTCTGTCGATTGCGCCTGATAGATCCGCATCAGGCCACGCACCGCGCTTTCATTGCCTGGCACCATGCGCTGCACCTGCAGGTATTGCCGTTCGGCGCCGGCCAGGTCGCCTTCGGCAAGCGACACATCGGCCAGCCCGAGCAAGGCGAACTCGTCCTTGGGGCGCTGCTGGCGGGCCTGCTGGTAGAGCGAGCGAGCGGCGCGCAGGTTCTGCTTCTCCAGCGCGCTATCAGCCCTCTGTAACAGCCCCCAGTACTGGCTGGAGGCTTCAAGATCTTTCCATTTGCTCATCAAGCGGGTGTTCTGCTCGATGGCGACAGCCCGGTGAAAAGACACGTTCGCTTCCGAATAGCGGCGCTGGCGCATCAGCGCAACGCCAAGCGAACCGTGCAGGCTGGCATCGTCGGGATAACGGCGCAGGGCCACGCGCAGTTGCGCCTCGGCCTGGGCGTTACGTTCCTGATCGAGCAGTGCCTTGCCGCGTTGCCCGGCCTGCCAGGCCGGGTCGCCTACCAGGGTGCGCTGCTGCTTGAGGTTTTCGTTGGCCTGCGACAACAGCGGCGAAGCGGGATAACGCTGGATGAATGCCTGCCAGGCAGCAACGCTGCCGGCATTCACCGGTTTCTCGGACAGGTAGTCGAATTCGCGCTGCGCGGCGGCATCGCGGGCCGTCGGGTCGCGCGACAACTGGTGGAGCACGGCCAGGGCCTCGCTGTCGCGATCTTCGCTGAACAGCCAGCTGGCCAAGGTCTGACGCAGGCCGGCATTACCCGGGTACTGGCGATCGAGCTGCTGCAGCTGGCGGATCGCTTCCGGTCGTTGTCCAGGCAGGTTGGCCCGCACACGCCAGTAATCCAGCGCCAGCTCCAGGCTGGGCGGTTCGCCGGCGAACAACTGGTCATAGGCGACCAGGGCTTCTTCGTAGCGCCCGGTCACTGCCATCAGGCGCGCTTGCTGCAGGCGCCGCATCTGCTCCGGTTGCTGCAGCTGCATCAGGCGTCGGGCTTGCCGATCCTGAAGGCTGCCCGGCGCCACTTCGGCGATTCTTGCGCGCAGTTGCTCGGCTTCCTCAGGCTTCTGCTCGCGCAGCGCCAGGCTCAAGGCGGCCAACAAGGCATCAGGGTTGCGCGGCTCGAGCAGGCGTAACCGGGCCAGGGCGTCGTGAATCAGGTCGTCGCGGTGCAACGCCTCGCCGATACGCACCTGTTCGAGCAGCCATTGGCGCTGTTCATCCCGGTCCTTGGGCTGCGCAGCCACGGCGCAAGACAACGCGGTCAGCGTCAGCACACCGATCATTCGGAACATGGCGCACTCCAGGCAGGCAGCAGACGACCTTGGTTGTCGAAGCGATAGCGGGCTTCGTCCCAGCCCTGGCCGAACATGGCAAGGACCTGGTTGTAATACGCCTGCGCGTCGACAGGCTGCTCGCGCAGCCTTTTGCGCTGGGCTTCGAGCGCCGTCGGGTCAGCGGAGGCATTGGCCAGCAGCGGCAGCAGCGCCGCAGAAAAGCCCGCCGGGCCGTGACCGCTCAGCTTGCCGTTGTGGGCATCGACGCTTTCCGGCGGCAGGCCGGCTTGCGTGGTGGCGGCGACCATCGGCGCGAAGTGACGCAGCAGCTCGTCGCGCTGCGGTGCGCCGTTGGCCAGCATGCCCAGCCACAGGTAAACACGGATGGCGTCGTAGTCCCCGGCGTTGCCGTGCTCAGGGTCGGGCTCGATGCCTGCCGCGGGTGTCCACAGCAGCCAGTCCGGTGCAAAGCCCTTGGGCGACGCCTTTAGCCAGATGCGCCGGACGTTGCCCGCCATCTCACCCCACAACGGGTCCACAAGGGCAAAGCGGTCGAACAGTTGCGGCGGCAGGTAGCTGGGGTTCAGGCGCCAGCCACGGTTGTCTTCGAAGCCATAGTCTGCGGGCAACAGCATCACACCCAGGCCGGGCAGCTTGCGCACGGTCTGCGCGGCGATGCGCCAGAGCATCTGCGTGCCCAGCTGGGTATAGGCCGGCTCGTCCCACAGCCGCCCGGCTTCGAGCAGGCTGTAGGCGATCCACAGGTCGGCATCGCTGGCATTGTTGCTGTCCAGCACCTGCCATTGCTGCTTGCTGCGGCCCCACAGCCAGGCCGGCAGGTGGCGGGAAAGGTCGCCTTCGGCCAGGTTGTTGCCGGTCCAGCGCAACAGCTTCGCGAACGCCTGCCGGTCATTGCCGACCAGGGCGAAGAACAGCGCATAGCTCTGCCCTTCGGAGGTGGTGATCAGGCGCTCGTCACTGCGGTCGAGTACCCGGCCATCGGCGCTGACCAGTTCGGCCTTGAAGCGCTCCCAGGCCGGCCACGGACAAGTCGTCGACGCCGTGGCGACAGCGGGCATGCACAGCACCAGCAGCACTGCCAACAACTGGCGCATGGTCAATCGGCTCCGCCCAGGCGACGACGCGAAGCCCAGCGCAGCGCACGCCACAGCAGGAAGGCGAACAGCAGCACGCTGACGGTGGCGATCACCGCGATCAGCGCCGGGTAGTCGGACAGGTGGAACCACAGCAGCAGCCACCATGGCAGCTGGCCGACGTAGTAGTGTTCGCCAACGAACTGGCTGCTGACGCCGCTGCTGCGCACCAGGGCGACGGAGCCTGCCACTGCATCCAGCTTGCCGGAATCTGCCAGCACATCGCGCAGCATGCCGTAAGCGGCATCGGAGCTGGCCAACAGTGCAACGACACTGCGCTGCTCGTGGAACGGCGACTTCAGCCCGGTGATCGCCGCGATCGGCGCCTGGGCACTGATTTCGACCCGGCTATTGGACACGACCGGCGAGGTATCGAAGCGGCGGTTGCCGGTTTGCTCCAGCACACGCCCCTGCACCATCCAGTCACGCTGTGCATTGAGCAACAGGCCAAGGTTGGGCTGCTCGCGCAGGTCTTCGGGCAGGCTGCCGATCAGCAGCAGGTCGGCATCGGCTTCTGCAGCCTGCTTCCAGTTGTCGCTCAGGCGCACGTTCAGGGCCGGGTAGCCCACCTGCCCGCCTATGCTGCTGATCACATCCAGCAAGGTGCCGACCTGCATTGGCGTCGGCTTGGCCGGCACCACGATCACGGTATCGGACAGGTCGGCCATGCGGCTGTAGGGGAAGCCGCTGCGGACGAAGGCACGCAGGTCTGGCATGGCCATGTAGTGGTGGTAGCCGGACAGGTCGATGGTCGAGTTCTCGTCGATCGCCGCGCGCACGTCCACCGGCAGGGTGGTCTGGCAATGGTCGCGTTGTGCGCTGCCCATGGTGCTGGCAAAGCTGAAGTCGAACCGCAGGCGGTTGCGCGCGCCGATCTTCAGCGCCGGGACCAGCGACTGCTCGGTCAACGCGGTGCTGTCGGTGGACAGCACGTTCAGGCGCATTTCTTCCAGGGTGCTGCTGCGACGGTCGTTGCCCACCAGCGGCATGCTGGTGATGTACTGGTCGTTGACGCTGATGCTCAGGCGCGATTCGTCGGTGACGGCTGGCGGCGTGTAGCGATACAGGGTCTGCAGCGGGATGCCCTGGTTGCGCCAGACGAACAGGTCCGGCGGCAGGTTCACATCCAGGGTGATCGGCCGCGGCTGCAAGCCGCTGACCTGCAGCTGCTCGGGGTAGTCGAGCAGCTCGGAGAAACGCACCGGCCGGTCGGTACGCGTCCAGTTCGGCGCATCGTACGGCTTGCGCGGTTGCAGGGCGGTCATCTGCTCGACCTTGACCCGCGGGCCGCGGAACAGGTCGCTGCCAACGGCCAGCGCCGACGCGGCCTTGATCAGGTCCTCGTCATTGCGGCCAAGCACCAGCAAGAGTTTGCTCCAGCGATCGTCCGGGTGGTCGATCAACTGCACCACCGGGCCATCGACCGCGGGGAATTTTTCCAGGTCGGCGATAAACGCCGGGCGCCGCTCGTTGGTGGCGAACACCACGGCAGGCCGGGGCTTGTCGCCGCTGGCCGGCAGGCTGTTGAACGACACCGGGAAGGTCGCCTTGCGCCAGCCCGCCTTGCTGCCGAAGTACGACGCGAGGATTGCCGCGGCACGCTGTTCACCCACGGTCGGTGCGTCGGCGAACACCACCGGCAGCTCGACCTTGCTGGTGTCGCGCGCGTCATAGAACGGCAGCGGGAAGTAGGCCAGGTCATTCTCCAGCGCCAGCGCCTGCTCGCGCAGCTGGACCTGGCTCTTGCGGTTGACGTTCAGCCACAGGCCGCTGTGCGCCGGGTCTTCGCAGATATCGGTGTAATGCCCGACGAACTCCAGGCGCACCCGGTTGAAGTCGCTGATCAGCTTCGGATCCAGCGGCATCTGGCGCCGCACGCGCTGGCCGAGCTGGTCCTTCTCGATCGGCACCACGCCCATCAGCTCATCGTTGAGGTACACGCGCAGATGGGACAGGTTCGGCAGCAGCGCTGGCGAAGGGGTGTAGTCCAGCTGCAGCACCGCGTCGGTTGCCAGGCGGTCCCGGCGCACGCCGAATTCGATGTTTTCGCTGTTGCGGACTCCCAGCAACAGGCTGTCGGCCGGTCGGCCAAGCTGCTCGAACGTCTGGTTGACGGGCCAGGTGGGCACCGATGGCTCCTCCGGTACGGCGAGGGGGGCTACATCGGCGACGGCAGCGTTCTGGAACAGCGAGGCAAGCAGCGCCATCGCCAGGCCCCAGGTGCGTGCGGGATAACGAGTCATCATGCGTCTCGGTCAACAAGGTTCGTGGATGGGAGAGGTCGGGGGGTGCGCGGCAGGTAGCTGCCCAGCCAGCGCGCCAGGTCGCGCACTGGCAGCAGTCGATCGCGCAGCCAACCAGGTGTGTGTTCGATCAGGCGCAGGTAACCGATGCCGCCCATCTTGAGGACGTCGACCAGGCTGCGCAGCGGGCGTTCAACTTCGTGTTTGTCCTGCCAGTTCAGCCAGGCATCGGCGCGGGCGAAGGTGCAGTGCACCAGGTCGATGCGCTGCTGCTGGGTGAGGCCATCGAAGGTCAGGCCCACATGCCGGCCGACGATGCGGGTCACCCGTGCATTGAAGGCAAATTCACGCTGCCCGCGGCTCAGCAGCAAGCGCACGCGCTCGCCTGGCGCAGGCGACACACCGTCGCCCAACTGCAGGCCGATGCCGCCATCGGAATAGTCGACCAGGGTGCAGGGGAAGCCGTGGCCGCTTTCCAGCTGCAGTGCGGCCGGCAAGTTCATCTGCACACGGTGCGCACGCCGCACCTGACGGACTTCGGCGGCCACCGCACAGGCGGCACCGATGATCAGCAGGTTGTAGAGCACCCACAGCGAACTGACGATCACCGTGCCGATTTCCGCAACCGGGCCGGTGAACAGGCGCCAGACGGCAAAGCCCAGGCCCGCCACGTTGAGGCCGGCAAGGAACAGGTAGGGCCGGGCGATGTGCCAGTCGAACTGCCCATGCTCCATCAGGCCGCCCTTGGCCGTGACGTTGAATGTGCCTTTCTTCGGCGCGAACAGCGCGACCGTGGTCGGCCGGGCGATATACCAGGCCAGTACGGTCTCGTAGACCTCGCCCCAGAAGGTCTGCCGGTACTTGCCCTGCGTGCGCGAGTTGGTGAGGCTGGCGTGAATCATGTGCGGCAGCACGTAGAGCAGGATCATCACCGCCGGCGCGTAGATGATGTAGGCGTGCAGCAACAGGAACGCCAGCGGTGCGGTGAGGAAGACCAACCGCGGCAGGCCGGCGAGGAAGTGCAGCATGGCGTTGGCGTAGCAGATCCGCTGGAACAGGCTCAGCCCGCGACCGAACAAAGGGTTGTCGGTACGGAAGATCTGCACCATGCCGCGCGCCCAGCGTATGCGCTGGCCAATGTGTGCCGACAGGCTCTCGGTGGCCAGGCCCGCGGCCTGGGGAGTGCTCAGGTAGGCCGAGGTCCAGCCTTGGCGGTGCAGGCGCAACGCGGTATGGGCGTCTTCGGTCACCGTTTCGACGGCAAAACCACCAATGCTCTCCAGCGCGGTACGCCGCAGCACGGCACAGGAGCCGCAGAAGAAGGCGGCGTTCCACATGTCGTTGCCGTCCTGGATCAGCCCGTAGAACAGCTCGCCTTCGTTGGGACGGCGGCGGAAGGAGCCCAGGTTGCGCTCGAACGGGTCGGGCGAGAAGAAGTGATGGGGCGTCTGCACCAGCGCCAGCTTGGGGTCCTTGAGGAACCAGCCGACCGTCATCTGCAGGAAGGAACGCACCGGCACGTGGTCGCAGTCGAAGATGGCAATCAGCTCGCTGTCGGTCACACCCAGCGCATGGTTGAGGTTACCGGCCTTGGCGTGCTTGCTGTTCGGCCGCACGATGTAGCCCACCCCGACTTCGTCGGCGAAGGCGCGGAACGCCTCGCGCTTGCCATCGTCGAGGATGTAGATGCGCAGGCGCTCGCGCGGCCAGTCCAGGCCCAGGGCGGCGAGCACGGTGGTGCGCACCACCGACAGATCCTCGTTGTAGGTGGGGATCATCAGGTCGACTGTCGGCCAGTGCGCAGGGTTTTCCGGGAGGGCCGCCGGCTTGCGCTCCAGCGGCCAGCAGGTCTGGATGTAACCCAGGATCAGCACGAACCAGGAGTAGGTTTCGGCGGCGAGCAGAATCACGCCACAGACCAGGTCGAGCGTGTCGTTCCAGTTCAGGGTCGAGGTGTAGCGCCACCACAGGTAGCGGCACGAAATGATCGTCGACAGTACGATCAGCATCAGGGTCGGGAACCGGCCCGGCATGTAGCGCACCAGCATGGCGATGCCCCACAGCAGGAAAATGAACACCAGCTGCGCCTGGTAGCCGAACGGCTCGGTCACGCAGAGCACGGCCAGAAGCACGGCGCACAAGGTGAGCACGGTATAGAACAAGCGGCGGCCGAACACACTCAGCCGACGCAAGCGCTGGGCGGCATCGTGCTGCAGGTTGCTGTCGCGAAAACGCCTCGGCACCTGGCGCATGGTGTCGGCCAGCCGCGCGCGATACCTGCGCAGCACCTGCCATGCACCGTGCAAGTGGCCGACCGCGAAAGTCCAGGCACGCACGGGTCGGCCCGGCTTGCGCGGCTGAGGCACACGCCGCAGCAGCAGCCAGAGGCACTGGATCAAAAGGCGCAGCGGGTCGCCCAGCGTCGGCCGCTTGCCGACGAACTGTGGAAACAGTCGCTGATGCTCGGCCAGCAATGCCTGCCAGGACGGCGATTCGAGCCGCAGGAACAGGAACGCCACCCACACACCCAACGTGAACAGCAGGGCGACCGGCCAGTGCGCGCCGCGTGCGGTGAAGTAGGCGTAGGCCGAGCGTGGCGTCACGTTCACGCTTGCCGCCTCGCCAGGCAGCGCACCGCCAGGCTTTGTACGTCGCGCGAGGCCAGGCACTGCGGTGCGTAGTGACCCACTGGCGCCTTGCTGGCGAAGGCTTCGCCGAACGCTTCGTCACGGTGCACCAGCTGCAGCGGCAACTGGTTGCGGAACAGGTCACGCCACACCATCACCACATCGCTCTGCAGGCTGCTGGCAGGGTCGAAACGGTTGACCAGCAGCAGGTCGTAGCGCTCGACCGGCTGGCGACCGAGCAATACGTGGCTGGTCATCTCAGCTTCCGCCACCAGGATCCGCATGTCGGTGTCGAAGCCACGTGTGGCTTCGGCCGCGACCGGGTGAGGCAGGTCGAACAGCAGCCAGTCGAAATGCTCGGCCAGTGCTGTCTGGCGTGTACGCCACACTTCGGGCTGCTGGTAGGCACCCAGATCGTCGAGCCGCTCTTGCGCCACTTCACCGAAGGGCATCAGGCACAGCCCGTCGAGCACCTCATAGATGGGCTCGCCGAAAGGCCGCCCCTGCAGTTCGGCGCACGCCCAGCCATCGCGTTGGTCGAGCGGCAGGTTGAAGTGCAGGCCCAGCAGGTTGTCCGGGCTCATATCCACCAGCAGCACGCGCTCGCCGAGCTCGCGCATGGCATAGCCCAGCGCTGCCAGCAGGGCAGTACGGCCCAGCCCGCCGCGCAATCCATGCAAGGCCAGGCTGATCATGGCCGCAGGGTCTCATGCTTTTCGGGCTGCTCGACGGCAGCGTTGCCGAGGCTGGCCATGCAGCTTTCGCCCAGCAGCGGCCAGCGCTGCAAGGCCTGCTGTACGCCGACCATCATGGAGATGTCCTGGTAGCTCAAGGCAGGCATGGCCAGGTACTGACGCAGTTGGGCGATATCGTCACTGCGGTCGGAGGGGTCGGCTTTGCCAGCCATCATGGGCTCTCCTTGGGAACAGGCTGCCAATCCGGCTGGCCTTGCAGACGCATGTAGGTCCGGCCCTGGTAGTCCAGGACCTGGGCACCGGAGGTTTCCGACACGCGTTCGGTGGTGGGCAGGTCAGTCAGCAGGCTCGGCAGGTCGAGGGTCTGGCCGGCACCCAGGCCGGCATAGACACGCGACACCAGCTCGGACAGGGCCAGGAAGCTGGTCGGTGCCGTGACTTTCAGCGGCTCGCTGCGGGCCGGCTGGCCCATGCCGATGAACTTGAGGCCGACCGGCACGTGGGTGATCGACGGCGTTGGGATTTCGCGCATGCCGGGCAACTGCATGCGGTCGCCGTGCAGGGCAGCACCGTGTTCGGGAACGATGGCGACCACCACGCGGCGGCCGCTGGCTTCGAGTTCGTCGAGGAACTTGCCGAGGTCGCCGAACAGGCGATTGGCCCGCGTGGCGTAATCGGCCTGGCGCGTGCCGCCGTCGGCGGTCACCAAGCGGTTGCCGTCATGCAGGCTGATGGTGTTGTAGAACAGCGAGACGTGCTCGGCACCGGAGCTCTTGCGCTTGCCCCACCAGCCGTTCAGGACGTCCAGGTCGCCGGCGATCGGCGAGCCGTCGAAGCTGACCAGCGCCCGCGGGAAGTCGCTGACACTGAAGCCAGGCTGAGGCATGTGCTGCCGGGTGATGTCGCCGATGAAGTTGTCGAAGCGCCCGCTGTGGTTGAGCAGGGTCTGGCTCTGGAAACCGAGGTTGGCCAGGTTCTGGAACAACAGGCACTGTTCGGGCGCCTGCTGGTACAGACCCACATGGGACGATTGACCACAGCTGGCCCGCAGCATACGAATCGCTGCCGGACCACTGTAGGAAGTGGCCGAGTTGAACTGATCGAAGACCACGTCCAGGCGCGAGAACAAGGGGTTTTCGTGCAGGCCGACGGCCGAGAGGTCATCCCAGGCCAGGGAGCACACATTGATCACCAGCAGGTCGAACGCCTGCTCATCCGCCTTGGCAGCAGGGAACGTGGTCACCCGTTGACGTTCGCTGGTGAAGAAGCGGTCAAGCCAGGCATTGAGGGTCGCGGTGTCGGCGACCGCCCCGGCAGGCGCAGTGGCGGCGGTGGCGGCCGTGTTGGCTGCACCGGCAACGGCCGGCTGGCCGGCCCCGGTGCCCAACGACGGCAGCCCGCCAACCGCCAGCCACGCCAGGCCGACCAGGCTCAAGGTGCTCAGGCGCACCCAGTGCCGCAGGAACAGGTACCCCACCACCAGCAGCACCAGGGCACCGACCAGGTTCCAGTTGACGAACCTGGCCATCAGTTCCAGCAGGTAGTCCCACGAGAAATCGAGCACGCCCGGCTGCTCCAGCAAGCGCCGGAACGGCGGCAGCCAGGTGTCTTGATAGAACAGGGCGACACCCACTGGCACGGCCACCACCTGGCGCCCGACGCGCAACCAGCGCCCACGCAGGGGGACCAGCAAAAATGCGGCGAACAGCAGGTTGGGCAGCGCCTGGAAGTCCAGCATGCCGCCGGCAACCAACAGGAACTTGGCCAGGAAGTAGAGGTTCCAGGCTCCCAGACCGTGCCAACGACCCGGTATCGAGGTGGAAAATGTCGAGCTAGTCATGATCAGGGTCCTGACGCACAACACGGCGGCGTACACCCACCGGCTTCAGGTAACGGGGTCGCAGATGACGGCTGAGCCAGCCTTGCACCATGGCACGTACGCGAAGCACGAACATGACGAGGATCAAGGTAACCAGCGCACTGATGCCGATTACCTGGAGCAATTGCGCGAAGTTCACTTGGCCCCCCAATGACGCAGGGTGATCTGCCGCGGTGCCAGGGCAGGCCTTTTATGCGCCGCTGGCAGCGCCAGCGACTCGGCCAGTGGCGGTTGCGGTATGGTTTCGTCGAGGAAGGCCGTGCCGCCCAGGCTGTCGAGGCTGACCAGGACCTCCTGGCCGATGAACAGCTCTTTCCAGGACAGCTGGAAGATATGGTCCAGCGCCTGTTCGACACCTTCCGAACGGCAGGCGAACAGGAACAGGAACAGCACGTCGTCGACCACACAGGCGATATCGCCATCGCGGCGGAACACCGTGCGCGAGCAGGCCTGCAGTGGGCTCAGGCCGGGGGCGGGGCGCAGCACCAGCAGCTGGTGCACGATTTCACCGTTGCGATGGCCCTGCCACATTTGTTGCACCGCTTCGGCAAAGGCACGCGGGGCCACCAGCCCACAGATCGGCAGCGGCCGCAGGCGGGCGAGCAAGGCATCGAAATCAGCGGGCAGGTGACGGGGCCAGACATAACCCTGAATGCTGTCGACCATGGTCAGGAAGCGCGAAAGGCTGGCACCGAAGGGCACGATCTGGCTGGCACCACAGGCCAGCAGCAGTTGCTCGTCCTGATAACGCAGCGTCGGCGCCATTTCGCGCACCACCAGCTTCAGGGCATTGCCGCGCAGTTGACGCAATGTGTGCAGTTGACGGGCCAGCACGTCGAGACGCTGGCCACCGTCCATGGCGAAGATCACGGTTGCCGACACGGCGCGGCCGGCCTTGGCCCCTAGCTCGCTGATGCTGTCGAACACTTGCCAGTGCTCGGACAGCGCCGGCGCTCCTTCAAGCACCTGGCTCTGGGCCAGGCACAGCAGTTCATCGCCACCCGCATCGGACAGCGGCTGAAGCCGGCCGGCAACCGCAAACCCGCTGGCCTGGCGCGCCAGTTCGACGTCCATGGGGCCGACAACGCCTAGCAGGTTGCTCCAGTAATGCTGCAGATAGCGCACACCGCCCTGGCCACGGTAGAGCTGGGCAAGTCCGTCGAGGGATTGGTTGAATGCGCGCAGGCGCTCGATCAGCGAGGCGCTCTGACCTTCACTGATCACCACGATCAGTGCACCGGCGGCGAGTGCCGCCTGGCGCAACGTCTGGCACCAGCGCTCGACCTTGCCCCCTTCCCACGCAGCCGTCGATACCAGTGCTACCAGCACCCGGCCCGGCAAGTCGATGCGCGGCAGGTCGTCTTTGAGCTGCAGGATGGCCCGCGTGTCAGCCTCGTACAGAGCCAGTTCGGCAGGACCGCAAGCCGGGTCCAGCCCTTCGAGGGACTCTTGCATGACACGCGCATCACCGAGCAACGCCGCCCGGCCTTGTTCAGGCATGGCGGCGATGACTTGGCGGCAGAGCGTAGCGGCGTTTTCTGTGGTGTCACAGGCCAACCAGTACAAGCCTTGGTCATGAAACTGACTATGCTCGGCACCCAAACCGGGAATAGCCAACAATGGAATACTTTTCGTCAAAACGATGACTCTGAATTCAAAATCGAAGCTGATTCGAGGATGGAGGCCGCACGCAGGTCGTTGCGGCTTTTTTGACGAGATGGCTTGTCAAAAAAACGGCGCCTATAGATCGGACTTGGTCAAGACCGTCAATTCTACAGCACCAGGGGAAAATGGTGTCAAGATGCTATTTAACAGACAGCCGCACACGTTTGCCAGAGTCAATCTGACGCACCTTTGCAAACGGTGATTCAGCTCTCAAATAGCGCCTCGGCGTGCCCCTTGAAGATCGGCTTGAGCAGGTAGCGCTCGGCGACCCCTGGATGAACAGGCGCAATAGCGCATCATTGCCTATGCTGCGCCTTAGCCAGCAAGCCAAGGAACCCACGTGACGAGGATGGACGCCATGTTCTACGTGCAGCGTGACGCCAGCGGTCAGTTGCAGCGGGTGGAAGCCGCCCCTTACGCCGAATACACGGAAATCCTCCCGGCAGACCATGTCGAAATCCTGGAGTGGTTTGCCGACGACGTCGTCGAGAACAGCCTCAAGCAGCTCAAGCAGAGTGATCTGGACATGATCCGCGTGCTCGAGGACCTGATCGAGGTGCTGACCACCAAGGGGGTGATCAGCATCACCGACCTGCCGGCCGGCGCACAGGCCAAGCTGCTCAGTCGCTCCACGGCGCGCAAGGCGCTGGGCGGCCTGAACAACCTGATCGAGGAAGAAGAGGACGGCGGGTTGATCTGAGACCCTGGGGCGCTTGGCGCCCCGGCACACTTGAAATTAGCGCCAGGGCGCAGGCTCGCCAACCAGCTGGCCCTGGATACCGCCCACACCCATTTCCACCAACACCAACCGCTCCCCTTCTGTCTCCACCCGCTCGGCGATCAATGGCAGGTCGATACTGTGCGCCGCGCGCTGGATAGCTTCGATGAACAATCGCTTGTGCTGTTCCTGATCGATGTTGCGGATGTAGCTGCCATCGATCTTCAGGTACGCCAGGCCCAGATGCGCCAGGTTGCCGATCATGCTGAAGCGGCCACCAAAACGCTGCAGTGCCAGGCCGAAACCAAGCCCTCGCAGGCGCCGGGTCAACTGTTCGAGCGCCGCCTGCTCGGGCAGTTGCTCTTCGCCGATCTCGAAGATCAGCCGCGCGCCCAGTGCCGTGTTCTGGCCCAGCAACTCATAGACCCGCTGCAGGGCCTTGGGGTCGGCCAGGGTCGCGGCGGTCAGGTTCAACGCCAGCACCTGATCGTGGCTGCGCAGGTGCGCGAGCACTTTTTCCAGCACCAGCAGATCCAGCCGCGACATCCAGCCGAAACGCTCCAGCCAGGGCAGGAAGCGGCCGGCGGGCAATGCCTCGCCCTGGTCGTCATGCAGCCGCGAGATCACTTTGTAATGAAGGAGCCGCTGGCCCGTCTGGGCATCCACCACCGGCTGGAAGAACAGCTCGAACTGGCCGCCGACAAACGCCTTGTCCAGGCGCGTATGCCATTCGTGCTGGTTGTCGCCGGCAACGGCGGCCGTACCCTGCTCAAGGCATACCCAGCCCGGTGTCGGTTGGTTCTCGGCACGCGCCAGTGCCTCGTCGGCCAGTTTGAGCAGCGCCTGCGGGGCATCGCCTGGGCTGAACGGCGCCAGTCCAATACAGGCGACTGGGGAGATATCGCTGGCCCCTGTCTCGTGCAGGCTCTGCAACGCCGCCTCAAGGGCCTGGGCAAGGCGTACCGCATCTTCGTGGACCATCCCGGGCGCCAACACTGCGAACTCTCCGCCTCGGCTGCGTGAAATCAGGTCGTTGGTCTCGGGGAAGCTGGCACAGGTGCGCCGCAGTTGCTCGCCTACCGCCTGCAGCAGCTGGTTGGTACGTTGTCCGCCGAGACGCGCGTTGAGCCCGGCCAGCCCCTGTACACGCAGCAGCAGCAGGTACCCGGCACGGGCCTCCTCCAGGTTGCTGACTCGGGCGTTGAGCTGCATCTCGAAGTAGCGCCGGTTCGACAGGCCGGTCAGGCTGTCCTGATACGACTCGGCACGCAACCGCTCACTGCGTTCGGCCTGTTCGCTGAACAGGGCCTTGAGCTTGTCGACCATCTGGTTCATTGCCTGCACCACCCGGCGCAGCTCGGGCGTGCGCGGCTCGGGCAGGCTGAGAAACTCGCGGCGGGCAATGGCCTGGGACTGCTCGACCATGGCATCCAGCGGACGCAGCTGGCGGCGCAGCAGCAAGGCGCCCAGCGCCGCGCTCGCGGCACCGCACAGCAGCAGCCAGCCCAGGCTGCCCAGTGCGCTCTGCCAGAGCTTGCCGATGGCGAACATCGGATGGCTGATCACCTCGACCCGTGCGGCCTGCTGCCATCCGCGGCTGACGATGGCATCGCCGCCCGCTGCTTCCAGGCCGATCAGGCGGATGAACCAGGCAGGGACACCGCCAGGGTCCGGTTTGGCGTGGCGCTCCACCAGCACCGCGTTGGAGCCCAGGTCGATGACCTTGATGCTGGCGTAGTAGCCACTGTCGAAGATGGAGCTGACCATCAGCTCTACCATGGCCGGGTCATCGATGCCCGGCGTCAAGGAGAGCGCCAGTGCGGTGGCCGCATCCTGGGCATGCGAGCGCAGCTGGTTGACGTACTGACTACGCGAGCTTTCCAGGCTCACCATGAAACTGCCGCTGAACGCGACCACCAGGAACAGACAAATGGCCAACAGCAATTGTTTGAACAGTGACATCTGCGCTCCTTCAGTAGACCGGTTCGGCCGGGAACCCTTCGGCCTGCATTTTCTTCAACAAGTCCTGCCAGCGTGACAGGCGCTTGGTGTCACCGACCTTCTTGTTGCCCGCGGCACCTGTCAGCCACAGGCCTTCGCCATTGAAGGCGTAGACCGGCAACAGGTCGGTGCGCTGGCTGGCCGGCTCGATCGCGTCCATCAGGCTGTCGAGCACCAGCGGCTGTGCCTGTGGGTTTGAATAATAGGTCAGCACCATGTGCGCACGGTTCTGACGCAAGGCCTTGACGTAAGTGATACGCAGCTTATCGCTGGCAATACCCATTCGCCGCAGGCTGAAGTACTTGGCGATGGCGTAGTCTTCGCAATCACCGGCGCCCTTGATGAGTGCCTGGATCGGCGTGGCCCAGTAATCGACTTCACGCCAAAGGTCGATGTCTTCGACGTAACGCAGTTGCTGGTTGAAGAACAGGTTGACCGCCTGCAGGCGCTGCAGCTCGGTGCCCTGGTTTTGCGTGGCCATGAGGTTCTGCCAGGCATCGATGCGGCCTTTCCCTGCACCGAGGGGGCCATACAGCGTTTGTGATTTGCGGCTGATCTCGGTGAAATCCCAATCCGCATGCAAACCGCCGAGCATCAGGCTACCCAGTAGCACAGCAAGGCCGGCACGGCGCACGGCAATTTTGAGGACCCAGGATATCGCCACTGCGAAGACCTGTTCAGACCAATCGAAAACAGCGATGGTGGCGCCAGTCGGTTTAAAAGACAATGGCATCTTGCAATCAGGACACCAGTTGTCGGGGCGCTATAACTTTATTGATATCGCTTAATGTGTAGCGCTTTCTTTGCCAAGCGACTTCATACAACATGAATGAAGTCTTGCTTCACGCGCCCCAGTACGCGCGTTGGTTTGACAAGCCTCCTTGCCGGTTACTAGTGTCCTTGGATCCAACTTTCGTTATCGAGGCAGACTCCGCGTGGCCGAGAAAATCAAACTGAGCAACGTGCTGACCGCTGAACAGCTACCGTCGCACCTTGCCCGTGCCGTGATCGAAGAGCGACTGCGCAGCGCCATTCTCGATGGCCGCCTGCCGCCCGGTACCGCCGTGCGTCAACAGGAGCTTGCCACCTTGTACGGCGTCAGTCGCATGCCGGTACGGGAAGCGCTGCGCCAGCTTGAAGCGCAATCGCTGCTGAGGGTGGAGATGCACAAAGGTGCAGTGGTTGCCCCCTTGATCGGCGTGGACGCGGTCGACACCTATGAGCTACGCGTGCTACTGGAGAGCGAGGCGTTACGCCAATCGATCCCGTTGCTCGATGCCGCTGACATTGCCAGTGCCCGCAGTTACATCCAGCAACTGGAAAACGAAACACGCCATGCGGAAATCGGTCGCCTCAACCGGCTGTTCCACATGTCTCTGTATAGCAAGGCACCGAATCAGAAGCTGTTGCGCCTGATTGAAATCGAGCTCAATGAGGAAGAGCGCTTTCTGCGCTTCCACTTGTCATCGATGGGCCTGGGTAAACTCACCCAGGACGATCACAACGCGCTGGTGGATGCGGCCAGCGACAAGCTGGTGGACGAGGCCGTGAAGGTGCTGGAGCAGCATCTGAACAAAGCGGCCCGGGTGATGAGGGCTTACCTGGACAAGCAGGTGGCCAAGTAATACTTCCACACCGCCAGGCGCCTGCGCCGAAGCCTGGCGTGTGACGCGGTTCTGTGACCGGCCCGGAAAAGACAAAGCCCCTGTCTGCGATGCAGACAAGGGCTTTGTGTTTGAATCTTGACGATGACCTACTCTCACATGGGGAAACCCCACACTACCATCGGCGATGCATCGTTTCACTGCTGAGTTCGGGATGGGATCAGGTGGTTCCAATGCTCTATGGTCGTCAA
>Ga0160431_100320_pt1 | contig 26680 bp, 10 predicted proteins | sample HID1971K_E0MG_FD_108212 | JGI IMG/M metagenome (GOLD analysis project Ga0160431, IMG submission 108212) | Enriched millipede-associated microbial communities from UW Madison campus, WI, USA - HID1971K_E0 MG | ecosystem: Host-associated > Arthropoda: Insects > Digestive system > Unclassified ...
GGAAACCGAGCTGATGATGGTGGCTGAGAAGGCGAGGGAGTCGCTGGCCATTCTTTCCGATGAGGAAGCCAACTTCATGATGCGGCACATCGGTGAGATTGCCGGGGTGCTGAATGGGGCGAGCCAGTCGATGGGAGTGGGCAAGGACATGCTCGAGCGGGGATTGACGCAAGTGCAGGACACGTTGAAAGGAATTGAGACATTGCACCAACGCCAGTTCACCCTCCACGGTCACTTGAAAAGCCCGGAGTTCTTTGTAGCGCGTAGGGACCTTTATAAGCAACTGGATGGCCAGTTGAGAACGGCATTTCTCAACAAGTCGCTGGGCCTGGGAAGCTACGATCAACTGCGGCGAGATCTTGGCATTTCGACCAAGAGCGTGGTGCACCATTGGAAGAAAGCGGGTGGGTCTGGGCAGATTCCGGGATACGCGACGCACCTCGATGAAGTGGCAAAGGTGTCGAAGTATCTCAAGTACGGCGGATGGGTTGGGATTGGGCTTGGTGCTGGCTCCTCCTACCTGAAAGTTTACGAAGCTTGTCGTGCAGGAGAAACCGACGAGTGCAAGAGAGTACGCTTTACCGAAACAGGAAGTTTTTCGGGCGGACTTGCTGGTGGGGCGATGGGAGCAAGACTGGGTAAAACTGTAGCTATGGCTGTGTGCCAATTCGGAGGCTGGGGTAAAGCGGCCTGCGGGATAGTGACTGTTGGCGCTACTGCTTTTGGGATGTCGACAGGTGTAGAAGGGCTGGGGGAAAAGGCGGGAGAGCAGATTTATGAATTTATTTATAACTAAGCTGGATGATTGGCCGACTTATGCTCGGCTGGCCTTTTTGTGCATTCCGCTGTTGATGATTTTCGTAGGATTGATGATAAATTTTTATATTGCAGGCTCGCGGCATTTTTCAGTCATGTGCTACTCGCTTAGGCGAAGCTCTCTGCTCGCAGACGAACTCCGCGTTTCTGGAAAGTTCAGTCTGCGTGCCAGATGCATGGTTGTTGCTGGCATGACCAGTGCAGTACTCTGGCCTAGTCTCTTCATTCGACGTGGCCAGCTGCATTCAGATGACAATAGTGAGTTTCCCCGCTACTTGAGGCGGCAAATGAAGGCGGCAACGCTATTGATGTCGATAGGTGCAGTTTGGTCGGTGTTTGGCGTTGTTTTTGTTGAGATGTAGGATGTGCCGCTGTCAGGGATAGACCCGCTAGGCGGGTCTATATCATTGATAATTAATACTGGTGTGCTACCGGCATTGTCTTTGGTTTGACTGCTGTTTTTGACGTTGCTCATAGATTTGAAGAGGCCGGTAAATTGCTCGAAAAATTAATTTACGTGACCTTCCATGATTGATTTGTCGGCCTTGCCAGCAGGCTTGAAACTGGCTTTTGTGCTTGCGCCTTTCATTATCAGCCTTACGGGGGTAGGAGTAGCCTATCATATCGCCGGCAGTCGGCACTTTTACGTCCTTTGCTCTGCTTTTAGAAATAGCCAAGGCTTGCGAGATGACTTGAAATACTGGAGTGCAATTTCTTTTGGGACGAGGTCTATGGTGGTGACAGGTATAACGCTGGCCTCAGTATGGCCAAGTTTAGGAGTTCGCCAAGGTTGGTTAGATGCTGAGGACTGTAAAAACTGCCCGCTCTATCTCAAGCGTCGATTGCAAATGTCTATTTGGTGCTTGGTCATTGGTTGTGCTTGGCTTTTCATAGCGTGGGCTTTGATCAAGCTTGATAGGATCTAATTATGATAAATCGTGTTGGTGTCTAAAATTGTAGATATGCCGAAACGGCATTTCTGGCGTTGGATGACGGCGCTATTACTCGCGCCCATCATCTTTTGGTATGTCGCCACGCCTCAAGTGAGTTTCCGTTTCTCTGACAAAGGACAAGGGCGCCTCGGGTACATTTTGAATGTGCAGCACGATATCTCAAAAGGTGAGATCTACCCAGGTGGAGCCACGGGTGGTGCAGGGCACATTTTCCCGAACGATCAGTTCTTCATGGAGTTCGATTGGAACAACAGGGGGAAATCTCACTGCATTCGGGTTAAGCCGAAGTGGCCGAATACCGATGTTTACATCGGGGCAGATGGTGCTGTCGATAGCCGCACTGACGGTAAACTTATCGAAGCATGTGGGCCACTACCAAAATAGGAAACCCACCTAGGCGGGTTTCCTCATGACTGCCTGCCGCATCGCCGGCTAACCGCTGGCACTTGACTCGCAATCGGTTGGCTCAGCTCTAGTGCTCCGCAGGTCAGGTGTAAGACATTTCTGAACCTGAAACATAATGCTTCAGGAATCGCATGTTTGGGAATTATCCTACGATCGCTGCTGAAGTTTCGCTGTTGTCGGGGAAATGCCTCACGGATAACGTTCTCGGGTCGCTGATGTCTGGCGACCGGGTGTGAGAACCTGAAAGGTAGATTTTGGTAGCGCCTCTATGGTGGCCGTACGTGGGCAGGCTTCTGCCTGGCCGAGTCTTTACCAATTTCTCCTCGGTTTTCTCACCCCACGTACGGCTGCCACCCAATCCGTGAGAAAGATTCAGGTGGTAGCTCCCTTTCTCGAGAATTGGAGTTTCACCATGAAGAAGATCGTCCCCGATCCTCCCCGCCGTAAACCTGTCACTACCCCTTTCTTCACCGTCCAATCCGACATGTACCCTCCCGACGCCCTGGCTCACGTCAGCGAGCTACTACGCGGCGTCATCGAAACCCTCGACGAACACTGCCGCGCCCGCGCTGGCGAACACGGCCTGAGCATGCTGGGCAATGCCATGCATGCCAGCGAGATTGCGTTTGCGTTGGTGGAGCATGTGCACGCTCGGCTGAATGGCCAACAGGCTCGGAGGTGATGGTATGGCGGATGAATCCAAGATCCTCACCACAGCCGGCGTGGAGACTTTCCTCGATGTCGGCAACCCACCGGTAGATCTGCTGCGGGTACAGCCGGGCATTCCGATCGATGATGCCTATGAGCAGGTTTCGATACTGCTGGGCTATATCAAGCACCTGGTGCGCGAGGGCGACATGGAGGATGACCACAAGTTGCTTGGTGCAGCGGACTACCTGAGTGCCTTGGCCAAGGCGTTGATGAACGATATCGAGATGGCCAAGAACCGCCTGCATTGACCTCGAGGGCCCTATCGCCGGCAAGCCGGCTCCCACAGGTACACCACCAGTCTCAAGAGCGGTGGAGTCCCTGTGGGAGCTGGCTTGCCAGCGATGGGGCCGGTTCAGGCAATGAAGCAGCCACCTGCCTATCCCAAAACCCCTTCCAACCACTGGCCAGCTGCCGTATAAACCTCGGCGCTGGCCCCGGTTATCCCCGACATCCGCAAAAAGTCATGGGTCAACCCCGCCTCGATGCGCAGGGTAGTCGGCGTGCCGCTGGCTTCCAGCTTGCCCGCATACTCCAGCCCTTCATCGAACAGCGGATCGTACTGAGCCAGGTTCACGTAAGCCGGCGCCATGGCCGGCAGCGCCGGATGCAGCAGCGGTGAGGCGCGCCAGTCGCCGTGTGCCTGGGTGCTGCCCAGGTAGTGTGCGTAGAACCAGTCTAACGTCGCACTTTCCAGCAGGTAACCTTCCGCATACCGCTGGTGCGAGCTGCGTCGGGTATTGCTTTCCGCTACCGGATAAAACAGCAACTGCGCTTTCACCGCCATGGCCTGCGGTCGTTCGGCCGCCGTGATCGCCAACACCGTGGCCAACGTCGCCCCGGCGCTGTCGCCGGCCAGCACCAGATCCGTCGCCTGCAATCCGAGCGCGCCGGCGTTGCGCTGCAGCCATTGCACAGCATCCTCGCAGTCGTGCAGAGCGGTCGGGAACGGTCGCTCCGGCGCCAGTCGGTACTCCGGTGCGAACACCGCGTAGTCACCCAGGCAGGCCAGGCGACGGCAGACGCAATCGTGCGAATCGAGGCTGCCGACCACATAGCCACCGCCATGCAGGTACACCAGCGTGGCCTTGGGCGTGATGCCCGGGCGGCGGTACAGGCGGGCGGGCAATTGCGCGCCATCGCGGGTGTCGAACTGCAACGCGCTCACCTCGATCTGCGCGGGTGGGTCGGGGTCGAGCAGGCGTGAAGCATTTTCGAACTCTGCACGTGCCTGGGCGACGCTCAGCTGATGCATGGGCAGGCTCTTGCCGGTCAGGCGGCCGAGTTCGGCCAATTCCAGGAACGCTTCCAGATCGCAGTCCAGGGACATTCAGGTATTCCTTGCAAATCGATGAAAAAGGCCCGGCCGCAGAGCGCGGCCGGGCGTCGGTTCAGACGGCTGGCGCGGTCACCCTGTGCAGGCGCTCATGCAGGGCGTCGAGCAGTGCGGCATGGCTGACGATGGCGTAGTGGTCCGCACCCAGGCGCTGGCTGGAGCGAACGGTGCGGTTCGCCTCGAAGGCCTGGGCAGGGCCGGCATCGCCACTGTCGGCCCACCAGCAATCGAGGCGCGCGGCCACGGCGGGCAAGGCGTGCAACTTCAGCGAGAGGCGCTTGAGGGTCATGGCCGCAGAGAAGGTGCGAGCCAGTTCTTCGCTCGACGGCAGGCTGCTTGCCTGCACACCGGACAGGCTCTGTTCGATCAGCTTCTGCAACTGTGCGGCCTCGGCCTCTGCCGGTGCCGACAACAACGGCAGGCTGGCCGCAGGTCTGCCGCTGACCACCGTGAGGAAGGCCTGCAGGTCGCCACCGCAATCTTCTTCCAGTGCCTCGCCGGCTTCGCCCGGCAGGTAGGTGTCCACCAGGCCCAGCAGCTCGACCTGTTGCCCCTGGCTTTCCAGTTCGCGGCTGACCAGCATCGCCAGCGTCCCGCCCAGCGACCAGCCCAACAGGCGATACGGCCCCTGCGGCTGCTTCTGGCGGATGTACTGGGCGTAGTCGATGGCCATGGCCTCCAGCGATTCATCCTGCCATTGACGATCGAGCAGCATGCGGTTTTGCAAACCGTAGACGCTGCACAGGCCGTCCAGCCGCTGGGCCAGCGGGCGGTAGTCGAACACCGTGCCGAACCCGGCATGCAGGCAGAACAGCGGCGCCTGCTGCTCGACCTTGCGGTTGAGCAACAGCAGCGGGTCGAGCGCGGCTTGCGGCTGGTCGCTGGCCGGGCACAGCTCGGCGATGGTCGGACGCGCGATCAGGTCGCGCAGCTTCAGGTTCAGGCCCAGCTCGGGCTGGTTGCGCAAGCGCGACAGCACCTTCAGCACGCCCAGCGAATCGCCGCCGAGTTCGAAGAAGTGGTCGGTCACGCCGACCTGCTCCAGGCCCAGGACATCGGCCCAGATGGCGGCAAGCGCGTGCTGGCGTTCATCGGCGGGGGCCTGGTAGCTGCGCTCGGCCAGGCTCGGCTCGGGCAGCGCGCGGCGGTCGACTTTGCCGTTGGGGGTCAGGGGCAGGGCATCGAGCACCATCAACTGGGCTGGCACCATGTAGTCCGGCAGCACCTGGCGCAGGTGGTCGAGCAGCGGCGCAGTGGCGCGCTCGCCCTCGCTGCGCACCACATAGCCAACGAGTTGCTTGCCAGTGGCCGCTTCGCGCGCCACCACCACCGCATCGAGCACGCCGGGGACATCGCGCAGGCGCGCTTCGATCTCGCCCAGCTCGATACGGAAACCACGGATCTTCACCTGGTTGTCCAAGCGGCCGAGGTAGTCGAACACCCCGTCCGGGCGCTGACGCACCAGGTCGCCGGTGCGGTACAGCCGCCCGCCACAGGTGCTGAACGGGTCGGCAACGAAGCGCTCGGCGCTCAGGCCAGGGCGGTTGTGGTAACCACGGGCCAGGCCTTCACCGCCGATGTACAGCTCCCCGGCAAAGCCAATCGGCAACGGGTTGAGGCAGTCGTCGAGCACGTACAGCGTGCGGTTGCCCACCGCCTCGCCAATCGGTGCATACACCGCATCGCAGTGGGCGCTGACGGGTGCCTTCCACAGCAGGGGGGTGACCACGGTCTCGGTCGGGCCATAGCCGTTGGTGAGGTACTGGGGCTTGAGCACCTGCTTGACCAGCTCGAAGTTGGCGTCGGCCACCGCATCGCCACCGAAGCAGTAGATGCGCACTGGCGGTGGGGTCGGCTGGCCTTGGCCATACTCCGCCAGTTGCTGCAGGTAGGCCGGTGGGAAGCAGGCGATGCTGATCGCCTCGGCGTGCAGCACGTCCCAGGTTTCCTGCGGGGTCCACAGGGTGTTGCCGCGGATCACCAGCTGGCCGCCGCTGATCAGGGTCGACAACCAGCGCTCCTGGGCACCGTCGAAGGCGAACGACATGAACAGCAGCTCGCGCGTCGCCGGGATCATTTCGTAGCGTTCGATGATCGCCTGGCAGTGCATGCGCAGCGGGCCGCGCGCCACGGCGACGCCCTTGGGGTTACCGGTGGAGCCGGAGGTGTAGATCATGTAGCTGAGCTGATCGTCCAGCGCCTGGCGGCCTGGGTCGTGGTCCTTCAGGGACAGTGCGCAGTGGTCCAGGTCCAGGCGGCGCGCCGGGGCCAGGCCCAGGCGCTCGCCGATGGCCTGCTCGGTCAGCAGCAGGGCCACGTCGGCGTCGCCGATGATCCATTGCAGGCGTTCGGCGGGGTAGTCGATGTCCAGCGGGACGTAGGCGGCACCGGCCTTCATCACGGCGTAGAAGGCGACGATAGTGTCCACCGAACGGCCCAGGGCGATGCCGACCCGGTCTTCGCGGCCGATGCCGCGCTCGATCAGGCTCCAGGCCAGGCGGTTGGCCTGCTGCTCCAGCTCGGCGTAGGTCAGCTGGCGACCGTCGCAGCGTACCGCGACCTGGTCCGGACGCTGTTCCACATGGCGGCCGATTAGGGCGGCCAGGTCGGGCTGTTCGGCAGTCTCCAGCGGCAACTGCAGGGCAGCGTCCACCGGCAGGCCGAGCGTGCCGACGGCGGCTTCGGGGTTGTCCAGCAAGCGCTCCAGCAGGGCCTCGAAGTGGCTGCGAATGGCCTCGACCTGGTGCGCCTGGAAGTGGTCCAGGCGGTACAGGAATTCGATGCGCAGGCGCGTGTTCAGGTGCACGGCCAGGTCCATCGGGTAGTTGGTGACATCGCGCAGCTGCGCTTCGCCGAATTGCAGGCCGGCGGTGCCGGCGCTCTGCAGGCGTTCGTCGATCGGGTAGTTCTCGAACACGATGATGCTGTCGAACAGGGCCTGGCCGTTGCTTTCGGCCCAGCGCTGGATGTCCACCAACGGCGTGTGCTCGTGGTCGCGTACTTCCAGGTTGCAGGTCTGCAGCTGCTGCAGCCAGGCCTGTACCGGCTGCGCCGGGTGCGGGGCCTGGATGATCGGCAAGGTGTTGATGAACAGCCCCAGCAGGCTGTCGGCACCCGCCAGGCTCGCCGGGCGCCCGGACACCGTGGCGCCGAAGCACACGGTCGGCTGCCCGGTGTAGCGCTGCAACAGCAGTACCCAGGCCGCTTGCACCAGGGTGTTGGGGGTAACCCGCAGGCGCTGGGCCTGTTCGCGCAGCCAGGTGGTGCGCTGCTCGTCCCAGTGCAGGTACAGCGCGTCGTGGCCTTGCGCGCCTGACGCATTGCGGGTGCCGGCGGCACCGGCCAGTTGCGTTGGCCCCTGCAGCTCGGCCAGGCGTGGCCGCCAGAAGGCTTCGCTGTGCTGTTGTGCCGGTGCCAGCAGCCAGCGGATGTAATCGCTGTAGCGGCCCTGCTGGGGCGGCAGTGGCTGGCCGGCATAGCACTGGAACAACTCGCCGAGCAGGCGCGACTGGCTCCAGCCGTCCATGAGGATATGGTGGCTGGTCAGGATCAGTTGGTGGCGCTCATCGTCCAGGCGCACCAGCAGCAGGCGCAGCAAGGGTGGGGCGAGCAGGTCGAAGGGCCGGCGCCGTTCGGCCTCGGCGGCCGCCGCCAGGCGCGCCGGGTCGACGGCCTGGCCGCGCCAGTCCTGTTCACGGGCGTCGAGCTGGCCCTGGCGCAGCACCACCTGCAGCGGTTCGCGCAGTTGCGGAGCCTGCCAGAAGGCGCTGCGCAGCATCTCGTGGCGCTGCACCAGTTGGCCCCAGGCGGCGATGAAGCGCGATGCCTGCAGGCCCTGGACCTCGACGCTGGTCTGGTTGATGTAGAAGTCGCCACCGCCGCTGTCCTGGGTGTGGAACAGCATGCCCTGCTGCACGGTGGACAGCGGGTAGATGTCCTCGACCTGCTCGCAGGGGAAGGGCAGCAAGGCCAGCTGGGCCTGGGTCAGCCGCGCCAGGGGCACGTCCGACGGGGTCAGGCCACGGCGTGTGCCCTGGCCGCACAGGGCGACCACGGCGCGCAGCTCGCTGGCGTAGTCGTCGGCCAGTTGCTGCAGCTGCGCCGGCTCGAACATCAACGGGCTGAAACGCCAGTTCAGGCGTAGCTCGCCGTCGAACACCTGGCCGTTGAGGGCCAGCCAGTTCTGCAGCGGTGCGTCCGGGCTGTGCTCACGGCCTTTGTCTGCCGGGGTCGGTCGGAACAGCGCGGCGTCATCGCCATTGCCGCTGTCGAACTGGCCGAGGTAGTTGAAGGTGATGCGGGCCGTGGGCAGCGCGGCCAGGGCCTCGCGCAGCACCGGGCTGGCGTAGCTGCGCAGGGCCCCGAAGAACGCGCCCTTGGCGGGCAGTTCGCGCAGGTGCTCCTTGGTCAGCATGATCGCCTCGGCCAGCGAGTCGCCGGCACTGATGCGTGCGGGGTAGAGGCTGGTCAGCCAACCGACCGTGCGGGTCAGGTCGGCTTCGTCGTCGGCGAAGGCTTCGCGGCCGTGGCCTTCGAGTTCGACCAGGTGGTCGCGGGCACCGGTCCAGCGTTGCAGCACGCGGGCCAGTGCAGCCAGCAGCAGGTCGTTGATCTGCGTGCGGTAGGCTGCCGGGCAGTCCTTGAGCAGGCGCGCGGTGGTGTCGGCATCCAGGTGGGTGGCCACGCTGTGGCTGTCACGCACGCGCAGCGGCGCGCGGCTGTCGCGTGCGGGCAGGGTGGTATCGATACCGCTGCTCTGGCCTTGCCAGAACGCGGCTTCCTGCTCGCCCGCCGGGCTCTGCGCGTGCGCCTGCAGGCGCAGGGCCCAGTCCTGCACCGACAGGGTGCGTGCCGGCAGCTCGCAGGCCTGACCGGCGCTGGCATGGGTGTAGGCGCTGTGCAGGTCTTCGAGGAGGATGCGCCACGACACGCCGTCCACCGCCAGGTGGTGGATCACCAGCAGCAGCCGCTGTTCGCCCTCGACCTCACCCTGGACTGCACGCAGCAGGGGGCCGTGGGCCAGGTCGAGGCTGCCCTGGGCGCGGTCGCACAGTGCCTGCCAGGTTTCGCCCTGGCGGGCATCGAACTGCCAGAGCAGATCGTCTCCCGGCGCCTGTTCGTCGAAGTGCGCCTGCCACTCGCCTTGTGGCGCCTGGAACCGCAGGCGCAGGGCATCGTGGGCCGCCACCAGGGCATGCAGGGCGCGGCGCAGGTGGGACGGCTCCGGCGCCAGGCGGGCCTTGAGCATCACCGACTGGTTCCAGCGCTGCGCCTCGGGCATGGCCTGGGCGAAGAACTGCTGCTGCATCGGCAGCAGCAGGCTGTTGCCACGGGCGGGCAGGTGCGTGGCCTGGGCCTGCTGCACCTGGGTTTGCGCAACCTGCGCCAGGGTGCGCACGGTCTGGTGGCTGAACAGGTCCTTGGGGCTGAAGTGCAGCCCGTCACGGCGCCCCTGGCTGACCAGCTGGATGGACACGATCGAGTCGCCACCCAGTTCGAAGAAGTTGTCGTCGATGCCCACCTGGTCACGCTTGAGCACCCGCTGCCAGAGCTGCACCAGGCGCGCCTGCAGTTCATTCTCGGCGGCACTGTAGCTGGCCTGGGACTGGGCCATGCCGGGCTTGGGCAGGGCCTTGCGATCCAGCTTGCCGTTGGGGCTCAGCGGCATGCTGTCGAGGAACAGCCAGTGGTTGGGCACCATGTAGTCGGGCAGGTGGGCCAGCAGTGCCTGGGTCAGTTGCTGACGCTGCGGCGCTGGCTGGCCAGCCTTGGCTACCAGGTAGGCGACCAGCTGGTTGTCCACGGCCAGCACCGCCGCTTCGTGAACGGCCGGCTGCTCCATCAGCCGTGCCTCGATTTCGCCCAGCTCGATACGCAGGCCGCGGATCTTCACCTGGTGGTCGATGCGCCCGCAGTATTCGATCACCCCGTCGGCGCGGTAGCGCGCCAGGTCGCCGGTGCGGTACATGCGCGCACCGGGCTGGAACGGGCAGGCCACGAAGCGTTCGGCGGTCAGCGCCGGACGCTGGTGGTAGCCGCGGGCCAGGCCCTCGCCGCCCAGGTAGAGTTCGCCGATGACCCCGGCAGGCTGTGGCTGCAGGCCGGCGTCGAGGATCCAGCAGGCCAGGTTGGCAATCGGCGTGCCGATCGGCACCGCTGTCGCGCCTTCGTCGCGGCAGGTCCAGTGGGTGACGTCGATGGCCGCTTCGGTGGGGCCGTAGAGGTTGTACAGGCTTGCCCCCGGCAGGCGTGCGAACACCTGTTGCTGGGCTTCCACCGGCAGGGCCTCGCCACTGCAGACGATGCGTTGCAGGCCGCTGCAACTGGCAACCTGATCGTCGAGCAAAAAGGCCTGCAGCATCGAGGGCACGAAGTGCAGCGTGGTCACCCGATGCTGGTGGATCAATCGCACCAGGCGCGCCGGGTCGCGATGGTCACCCGGCGCGGCGATGGCCAGGCGGGCGCCGGTGATCAGCGGCCAGAAGAACTCCCACACCGACACGTCGAAGCTGAACGGCGTCTTCTGCAGCACCGTATCGCTGGCATCCAGGCCGTAGGCCGCCTGCATCCACTGCAGACGGTTGGCCAGCGCATGGTGGCTGTTGCCGGCGCCCTTGGGCCGGCCGGTGGAGCCGGAGGTGTAGATGACGTAGGCCAGTTGCTCGGGCGTGCACGGCAGCTGCGGGTCGTGCTCGGGCTGCGCTGTTTGGGCTGTGTCGAGCAACAGCACCGGCAGGCCGGCCGGCAGCGGCAGGCTTTCCCGCAGGTGCGACTGGGTCAGCAGCAGGCCGATTCCGCTGTCCTCGAACATGTAGCTCAGGCGCTCGGCAGGGTATTCAGGGTCCAGCGGCACATAGGCGCCGCCGGCCTTGAGAATGGCCAGCAGGCCGACCACCAGCTCCAGGCTGCGCTCGGCGGCGATGCCGACCGGGGTGTCCTGGCGCACGCCCTGGGCGATCAGCGCATGGGCGAGCTGGTTGGCCTGGCGGTTGATCTGGGCGTAGGTCAGCGTGGCTTCGCCGAACAGCAGCGCGGTCGCGTCTGGCGAACGGCGGGCTTGCGCTTCGAACAGGGCATGGATCGAAGGCGTTTGCGGGTAGTTGTGGGCGGTGTCGTTCCATTGTTCGAGCAGTTGCTGGCGTTCTTCGGCGGTCAGCAGGTCGGCTTCGCCAATGGCCTGGTCAGGCGCCGTGACCATGTGCTCCAGCAGCCGCAGCCAGTGCTGGCCCAGGCGCTCGACGGTGGCATGATCGAACAGCGCGGTAGCGTAGGTGAGACTGGCGCCAAGCCCCTGTGGATCCTCGTGGGTGTTGAGGGTCAGGTCCAGTTGCGCGGTCTCGCCGGCGAGTGCCAACGGCTCGATGTCCAGGCCGTGGTCGCGCGGTGCCTGGTGCTGTTGGGGCGCCCCCACCTGGTGGTTGAACATCACCTGGAACAGCGGGTTGTGGCTGAGGTTGCGCTCCGGTTGCAGCGCCTCGACCAGTTGCTCGAACGGCAGGTCCTGGTGCGCCTGGGCCTGCAGGGTGGTGGCCTTGACCTGGTCGAGCAGCTGGTTGAACGACAGGGTCGGCTGGCATTGGCCATCGATGACCAGCGTGTTGACGAAGTAACCGATCAGGTCTTCGACTTCGACCCGGTTGCGGTTGGCGCTGGGCACGCCGATGCGGATGTCCTGCTGGCGCGTGTAGCGGTGCAGCAAGGCCATGAACGAGGCCAGCAGCACCATGAACGGCGTGGCCTGGCGCGCCTGGGCGAGCTGGCGCACGGCCTGGGCCAGGGCAGGCGGGATGGCCAGTGGCAGGCGCGCCCCTTCGAAACGTTGCACGCTGGGGCGCGGGCGGTCCAACGGCAGCTCCAGCACAGGCACTTCGTTGCCCAGGCGCTGGCGCCAGTAGTCGAGCTGGCGCTCCTGTTCGCCAGCTTCCATCCAGTGGCGTTGCCAGATGGCGTAGTCGGCGTACTGCAGCGGCAGCTCGGCCAACGGACTGTGCAAACCCTGGCTGAAGTGGGCGTAGCCGTGAGTCAGTTCCTTGACCATCACTTGCATCGAGCGGCCATCGCTGACGATGTGGTGCTGCACCAGCAACAGGACATGGTCGTCGCTGCCCAGTTGCAGCAGTTCGGTCCGTAGCAAGGCGCCGCTGGCCAAGTCGAAGGGTTCGCGCACGCGGTCCTGGATGTAGCCCTGCAGGGCCGCCTCGTCGAGCGTGGTCACCTTCAACGGCAGGTGTTCTGCTGCTGCAACCTGCTGCGCGACACCCAGCTCATCCTCGACGAAGCGGGTGCGCAGGCTGTCATGGCGACGCACCAGTTGTTCCAGGCTGGCCTGCAAGGCGGCCTGATCCAACCTGCCGCGCAGGCGCAGGGCGCAAGGGATGTGGTAGGCGCTGGACTGGCGGTCGAACTGCCACAGGAACCACTGGCGCTGCTGGGCATAGGACAAGGGCAGGCGCACGAATTCCTCGCGCACCCGCGGGATGGGCAGGCTGGCCAGCGACAGGCCTTCCTCGCGCATTTTCAACAGGTACTGCCGGCGCTTTTCCAGCGCCAGCAATACGAAGCGCTTGGCAATCCTCGAAGCGGTAGTGCTGTCCATCAGTGTTCCTCCATTTCGTCGAGCCAGGCTTCGAGGGTGTCGAGCTTGTTTTCATCGACCGCGGTTGTCGTGGTGTCCAGGTGAAGCGCCAGCGCTTCGAGGGTCGGGTGCTGGAACAGGGCCTGCGGGGTGAGTTCCCGACCCAGTTCCAGCTGGATGCGCGAGACGGCGTTGATCACCAGCAGCGAGTGGCCGCCCAGCTCGAAGAAGTCGTCGTCCAGGCCAACGGCCTGAACCCCCAGCACCTGCTGCCAGACACCTGCCAACTGCTGTTGCAGTGGCGTCTGCGGGGCGCGGAAGGGGCGTTCGGCATTGCTGTCGGGCGGTGCCGGCAGGGCCTTGCGGTCGAGCTTGCCGTTGACGGTCAGCGGCAGCTGGTCGAGCCATACGCACTGCGCCGGGACCATGTAGTCGGGCATCTGCGCCTTGAGCGCGATACGCAGGGCTGCGCTGTCCTGGGCCTGGCCGGGGTGGGCCACCAGATACGCCAGCAGGCGGGTGCCGGCCGGGCCCTGGTCGGCGATCACCACGGCCTGGGCCACCGCCGGTTGCGCCAGCAGCCGGGCCTCGATCTCGCCGAGCTCGATACGGAAGCCGCGGATCTTCACCTGCTGGTCGATCCGCCCGATGTATTCGAGGGTGCCGTCGCCGCGTCGGCGCGCCAGGTCGCCGGTGCGGTACAGGCGGCTGCCGGGTTCGCAGGCGAACGGGTTGGCGATGAAGCGCGTGGCGCTGAGCCCGGCGCGGTTGAGGTAGCCGCGGGCCAGGCCTGCCTGGCCGATGTACAGCTCGCCGACGCAGCCGGTTGGCACCGGCTCGAGTTCGCCGTCGAGCAGGTAGCCGCTGAGGTCGTCGATCAGTTCGCCGATCGGGCTGACGCTGCGAGTGAGGTCGTCAAGGCCGATGGGGCGGTAGGTGACGTGCACGGTGGTTTCGGTGATGCCGTACATGTTCACCAATTGCGGGCGCTGGTCGCCAAAGCGCTCGAACCAGGGGCGCAGGGCCGCCACGTCGAGGGCTTCACCGCCAAAGATCACCAGGCGCAGGGCGAGGTCCGGCGAGGCGCTGGCGCAGGCGGCCTGGGTCAGCGGCTTGAACGCGGAAGGCGTCTGGTTGAGCACGCTGACGCGCTCGTCCACCAACAGTTGCAGGAAGCCCTGGGGGTCGCGGCTGAGGGTTTGCGGGACGATCACCAGACGGCCACCGTGCAGCAGGGCGCCGAAGATTTCCCACACCGAGAAATCGAAGGCAAAGGAGTGGAACAGGGTCCAGACATCCTCGTGGCCGAAGCGGAACCAGCGGTCGCAGGCGGTGAACAGCCGCAGCACGTTGCGCTGGCTGAGCAGGGTGCCCTTGGGCAGGCCGGTGGAGCCGGAGGTGTAGATGATGTAGGCGAGGTTATCGACGCCGCTTCGCGTCGGCGGGTTGTGCTCGGGCAGGTCGGCGTAACTGGCGTCGAGGTCCAGGCGCAGCAGGCCATCGCGCCCTGGCAGCTCGGTCAGCAGGCCGGGCTGGGCGAGCAGCACCTGGATGCCGCTGTCAGCCATCACGAAGGCCAGGCGCTCGGCCGGGTGTGCCGGGTCGAGCGGGACGTAGGCGCCGCCGGCCTTGAGGATCGCCAGCAGGCCGACGATCATCTCGAAGCCGCGCTCGGCCGCCAGGCCCACCGGCACATCGGCGCCCACACCTGCGGCGATCAGGCGATGGGCCAGGCGGTTGGCGCGCAGGTTGAGCTCGGCGTAGCTGAGGGACTGCCCTTGATAACGCAAGGCGGTGGCCTGTGGCAGGCGCTGTGCCTGGGCTTCGATGCGGGCGGCCAGGGGCTGCGTCTGTGGGTGCGAGACAGCTTCGCCATTCCACGCTTGCTGGGCCTGCAGGCGCTCGGTCGGGTCCAGCATGGCCAGGCGGGCGAGCGGCAGTTCGGGGTGCGCCAAAGCCTGTTCGAGCACGTTCAGCCAGTGTTGGGCCAGGCGTTGCAGGGTGGCGGCGTCGAACAGGTCACGGTCGTAGGTGAAGGCGGCGCTGAGGCCATGGTCACCCTGGGCTGTGCTTAGTGCCAGGTCGAACTGGGCCTGCTGCGGCTGGCTGTCGACGGCTTCCAGGCGCAAGGCGCCGAGCTCGGCGGCGTCAGTTGCCTGATGGTGGTTGTACAGCACCTGGAACAGCGACTGCTGCGCGCCACGCTGGGGCAGCAGCGCTTCGAGCAGCTGCTCGTAGGGCAGGTCCTGGTGGTCCTGGGCCTCGATCATCGCCTGTCGTGTTTGTGCCAGCAGCCCGGCGAAGGACAGGTCGGCGCTGCAGTCGGCGCGCAGCACCAGGGTGTTGACGAAGAAGCCGATCAACTGCTCGGTTTCCAGGCGGTTGCGGTTGGCCACCGGCACACCGATGCGGATGTCCGCCTGGCCGGTGTAGCGGTGCAGCACGGCTTGCCAGGCGGCCAGCAGGATCATCGGCAAGGTCGCCTGGCGGTCACTGGCGAAGCGCTGCAGGGCCTCGCCCAACGCTGTCGGCAAGGCCAGCAGCAAACGCCCGGCCGGGCGTTGCGAGCCGTCGCGGCGCGGGTGGTCATAAGGCAGCTCAAGCACCGGTTGCTCGCCGGCCAGGCGCGTGCGCCAGTAGGCCAGCTGGCGCTCGCGCTCGCCGGCTTCGAGCCAGTCGCGTTGCCAGGCGGCGAAGTCGGCGTATTGCAGCGTCAGTGGCGGCAGGGCGTGGCCCTGGTAGAGCGCGCACAGTTCGCGAACCATCACCTGCATCGACCAGGCGTCGGAGACGATGTGGTGCTGCACCAGCACCAGCAGGTGTTCATCGGCGGCCACGCGCACCAGGCCCACGCGCAGCAGGCGACCGCTGGCCAGGTCGAACGGCTGGCCGAGCAGGCCGCTGACGAAGGCCTCGTGCGCGGCTTCATCCAGCTGCTGCGCCTGCAGGTTCAGCGACCATGGGGCGAGGACCTGCTGGCGCGGCTGCTCGCCGTCGAGGGTGAAGGCGGTGCGCAGGGTTTCGTGGCGGGCGATCAGCTGGTCGAAGGCCTGGTTCAGCTCGGCGACGTCCAGCGGGCCATGCAGGCGCAGCACGCTGGGGATGTGGTAGGCGCTGCTGGTCGGGTCGAGTTTCCACAGCAGCCACTGGCGTTCCTGGGCGAAGGACAACGGCAGCTGCTCGCGCGAAGTCTGGGCCTGGATGCCGCTGGGCCTGGCGCTTTGCAGGTTGGCCAGCGCCTGGCAGAAATCGCCCAGGCAGGGCTGGTCGAACAGCAGGCGCAGGGGAAACTCCAGGGCCAGCTCGTGGCGCAGGCGCGAGACCACCCGGGCAACCAGAAGCGAGTGACCGCCGAGGGCGAAGAAGTCGTCCGCCAGGCCCACACGCTCGGCCTTGAGCAGCTCGGCCCAGGTGGCCGCGACATGCTGTTGCAGGGCGCTGGTCGGCGCCAGGTATTCCGCCTGCTGAAGCGGTGCGCCCACCGCCGGCAGGGCCTTGCGGTCGAGCTTGCCGTTGGGGCTCAGCGGCATGCTGTCGAGGAACAGCCAGTGGTTGGGGACCATGTAGTCGGGCAGGTGGGCCAGCAGCGCCTGGCTCAGTTGCTGGCGCTGTGGCGCCGGTTCGCCGGCCTTGGTCACCAGGTAGGCAACCAGCTGGTTGTCCACCGCCAGCACGGCGGCTTCGTGGATGGCCGGGTGCTCCATCAGGCGCGCCTCGATCTCGCCGAGCTCGATGCGCAGGCCGCGGATCTTCACCTGGTGGTCGATACGCCCGCAGTACTCGATCACCCCGTCGGCGCGGTAGCGCGCCAGGTCGCCGGTGCGGTACATGCGCGCACCGGGCTGGAACGGGCAGGCCACGAAGCGTTCGGCGGTCAGCGCCGGGCGCTGGTGGTAGCCGCGGGCCAGGCCCACGCCGCTGAGGTACAGCTCACCGATCACCCCGGCCGCCTGTGGCTGCAGGCCGGCATCGAGGATCCAGCAGCCCAGGTTGGCGATGGGCGTGCCGATCGGCACGCTGGTTTTGCCTTCGTCGCGGCAGGTCCAGTGGGTGACGTCGATGGCCGCTTCGGTGGGGCCGTAGAGGTTGTACAGGCGTGCCTGCGGCAAATGCTCGAACACCTGCAACTGGGCGTCCACCGCCAGCGCCTCGCCGCTGCAGACGATGCGCTGCAGGCTAGTGCAGCGTGCGGTCTGACCTTCGAGCAGGAACGCCTGCAGCATCGAGGGCACGAAGTGCAGGGTGGTGACCTGGTGCCGTTCGATCAGATGCACCAGGCGCGCCGGGTCGCGGTGGTCGCCGGGCGCAGCGATGGCCAGGCGGGCGCCGGTCATCAGCGGCCAGAAGAACTCCCACACCGATACGTCGAAGCTGAACGGGGTCTTCTGCAGCACCGTGTCGCTGGCACCCAGGCCGTAGGCCGCCTGCATCCACTGCAGACGGTTGGCCAGGGCATCATGGCTGTTGCCGGCGCCCTTGGGGCGGCCGGTGGAGCCGGAGGTGTAGATGACGTAGGCCAGTTGCTCGGGTGTGCAGGGCAGTTGCGGGTCGTGCTCGGACTGCGCGACTGGCCCCTGGTCGAGCAGGTGCACCGCGAGGCCCGCCGGCAGCGGCAGGCGTTCAAGCAGGTGCGACTGGGTCAGCAGCAGACCGATGCCGCTGTCCTCGAACATGTAGCTCAGGCGCTCGGCAGGGTATTCAGGGTCCAGCGGCACATAGGCGCCGCCGGCCTTGAGGATTGCCAGCAGGCCAACGACCAGCTCCAGGCTGCGCTCGGCGGCGATGCCGACCGGGGTGTCCTGACGCACGCCTTGGGCGATCAGCGCATGGGCGAGCTGGTTGGCCTGGCGGTTGAGCTGGGCGTAGGTCAGCGTGGCTTCACCGAACAGCAGCGCGGTGGCGTCGGGGGTGCTGCGTGCCTGGGCTTCGACCAGGGCATGGATCGACGGCGCGGCGGGGTACGCGTGGGCGGTGGCGTTCCAGTGCGCCTGCAGCTGCTGGCACTGGGCGGTGGACTGCAGCTGCAGTTCGCCGAGCGCGCAGTGTGGGTTGTCGAGCATGGCCTGCAGCAGCGCCAGCCAGTCCTGGCCCAGGCGCTGGGCGCTGGCGGCTTCGAACAGCGCGGCGTCGTATTCCAGGGTGATGCGCAACTGTTCGCGCCCGGCCTGGACGTTGAGGCTGAGGTCGAACTTGGCGTTGGCGGGCGCGCTGGGCAGCGGCTCGATGCGCAGGCCGGCGAAGCCAGGCGCGGCCTGCTCGGCGTTGTCGCTGGTCCAGTTGAACAGGCAGTGGAACAGCGCGCCGCTGGCGCCCTGGCGCTGCTCGCCAAGCACCTGCTCCAGCGGATGGTCGGCGTGCTCCAGGCAGGCCAGGGCGTGGCGACGCACCTGGTCGAGCAGGCCGGCGACGGTCTGTCGCGGGTCGAGGCGGGCGCGGTGGATCTGGCTGTTGACGAAGTAGCCGATCAGCTCCTGGACCTGGGCCTGGTTGCGCCCGGCGTTGGGCACGCCGAGGATGAAATCGTCCTGGCCGCTGTGGCGGCCGAGCACCACTTGCCAGGCAGCCAGCAGCACCATGAATGGGGTCAGGCCATGGGTGCGGCAGGCGGCCTGCAGCTGCTCGAACAGGGCCGGCTCGACGGTCAGTTCACAGGCACCGGCGGCCACGGGCGGGCGGCTGTCACGCGGGTGGTCGGTGGGCATTTCGAGCAGGGTGATGCCGCCTTGCAGATACTCGCGCCAGTAAGCTGCTGCCTGGGCCTGCGCCGGGCTGGTCAGGTAGGCGCCGCGCTGCCAGTGGGCGTAGTCGTGGTACTGCACGGCCGGGCGCGGCAGGCTTTGCCCGCTGGCGTAGGCCTGGGCCAGGTCGCGCAGCAGCAGCGGGTTGGACCAGGCGTCGCTGATGCTGTGGTGGCTGGTCAGCGTCAGGACGTGGCGGTGGCTGTCCAGTGTGTACAGGCAGGCGCGCAACAGCGGTGCCTGGGCGAGATCGAACGGGGTGGTGGCGTCTGCTTCCAGGGCCGCTTGCAGCACGTCTTGGGGCTGGCCGCGCAGGTCGACGCTGCGCAGGTTCAGGCGGGCCTCGTGCTCGACCAGCAGGCGGGGCTGGCCCTGCACTTCGGTGATGCGCGAGCGCAAAATGTCATGCCGATCGATGACCCGGTCCAGCGCCTGCTGCAGGTCGGCGGCGCGCAATTCGCCGTGCAGCAGGAAGGCGCGCGGCTGGTTGTAGGTGGCGGCGTCGGGGTCGAGCTGGGCGAGCAGCCACAGCTGCTCCTGGGCGAAGGACAGGGGGGCGTCGCCTTCGCCCAGGGCAACGATGCCGGCGGGAGTGGCGGTGGGCTCGTCGAGCTCGCAGAGCAGGGCCAGCAGCGCGTCATCGGTGGATTGATCGTGGGATGTCATCTCGGTCTCGCCATCACTGGAGAATTAAGCGTACTGAGAGAGACGAAAGGGCACGGGGGTGATTTAGGCGGGCGGTGCAACAGCCGCACCTGGCGCGCACAGGGGCGCGCCAGGTGGGTATCAGGCGAGGGCGGGCGCGGCTTCGACCAGCACTTTGCCAGCCTGCAGGCGTACCAGCTGATCGGCGACGTCGAAGTAACGGTCGTCGTGGGAGATGACGATGATGGTCTTGCCCAGGCGCTTGAGGTCGGGCAACAGCTCGGTGTAGAAGATGCGCCGGAAGGTCGGGTCCTGGTCGGCGGCCCATTCGTCGAACACCAGCACCGGGCGCTCTTCCAGCCAGGCGTTGATCAGCGCCAGGCGCTTGCGCTGGCCGGTGGACAGGTCGGTGGTGCTGAAGGCGCCGTCCTGCACCTTGACCTTGTGGGCGATCTCCAGGCGTTCGAGGTAGCGGTTGGCATCCTCCGGGATGTGCGTGTCGCCCTGCACCACGTCATCGAACAGGTAGTAGTCGGCGAACACCGTAGTGAACAGCTGGCGGTAGTCGTCGCGCACGGCGGCGTCGATGACCTGGCCATTGAGCAGGATCTGCCCGTGCTGCGGCGGATACAGACCGAGCAACAGCTTGATCAGGGTGGTCTTGCCGCAGCCGTTCTCGCCGACCACGAAGACGATATCCCCTTGGGCGATGCGCAGGTTCACCGGCCCTACCTGGAACGGCTGGGCGCCGGGGCTTGGCTGGTAGGCGTAGCTCACCTCGCGCAGCTCCAGGCTGTCGACCGCTACCGGTTTGCTGCCATGGTCTTCCAGCAACAGGTGCGGCTCGGGCGAGGAGAACTGCTCGGACAGCTCGGCGATGCGGCGGAAGGCGATCTGCGCGCGGCTGACCACCGGCAGGGTGCCGATCAGGTGCTCCAGCGGGCCTTTCATGTACAGCAGCACCAGGACGAAACCGCTGATCGCCTTGGGGTCGGCACTCGGCCAGAGGAACTGCAGGGTCAGGCCCAGGCCGATGACCACGAAGAACAGCATCGAGCCGAAGCTCTTGGCGATCACAAAGGTGTTGATCGAGCGCACCTGGGTGGCGCAGATCTCGTCGGCGGTGTCCTGGATACCCTGGCGGAACATGCGCTGGCGCCGTGGCCGGTGGATGCGCAGTTCCTTGGCGCCTTCGGCCACGGCGTGGTAGTGCTTCTGCAGGCGGTCTTCGGCATCGCGCGCGGCCATGAAGCCCTTGATGCCACGGCCGCGGGCAATGAACTGGATGACGCTGCCGATCCCGATCGCCAGCAGCATCATCAGGAACATCGGCAGCGACAGCGTGGCCAGGTAGCCCAGGCAGCCGAGGGTCACGGTCAGCGAGATGGCCAGGGGCGCGAAGGCGAAGGCGAAGTCGCTGATGGTGTCGACGTCGTGGGTCAGCACCGGGATCAGGCGGTGGCTGCGAAAGCGTTCGATCTGCTCGATGGGCGCCGACAGCACTTTCTCGCCCAGGGCTTTGCGCAGCTTGGCGATGATGTGCTGGCCGACGTAGTTGGTGCCGATGTCCGAGCAGATCGAGCTGGCCAGGGCCAGCGCGCACAGCCCGGCAAAGCCCAGCACCACGCTGTTGCTCAGGCCACCTTCGGCGTGCAGGCCGCTGTTGATGGTGGCCAGCAGCGCGGTGACGCTGAGGCCACCGACCATGCCCATGACAATCGACAGGGTGACGATCGGCCAGAAGGGTTTGAGCAGGGTGAACAGCTCGCTCAGGGCCCCGCGGGGTTTGGAGGTCATGTTGGATTCCTGGATCAGAGGCGTGAGTACACCGATAGGACGAGTGGCCCGAAAGGCAATTTAACCGCGGGCCTTCACAGTTCGCGGACCACCCGGAAGCCCAGCCAGTCGCCCAGGCGGCCCGGGGTGTTGGTGTTGCGGTTGCCCGAGCGGGAGAACACCGGCGCCTCGCCCCAGTCGTTGCCGCGGATGCTCACCACCTTGCAGCTGTCGCCGGCACGGCTGGCCTGGCCCCAGGCGCTGCCGTCGGCAGGCGCGCCCTGGTAGCTGTCGTGGTAGCAGTCGGCGACCCATTCATAGACATTGCCGTGCATGTCGTACACGCCGAAGGCATTGGCCGGGTAGCTGCCCACCGGCGAGCTGAAGCTGAAGCCGTCCCTGGGGCCGTAGACGTTGGCGTGCTGGCTGATTTCCAGGGTGCTGTTTGGGTCGACGGGGAAAGGGAACATGCCCGTGCTGCCGCCACGGGCGGCGTACTCGCGCTCGGCTTCGCTGACCATGCGGTAGTGCTTGCCGGTCTTCTTCGACAGCCAGGCCACGTAGTCCTGCACATCGTGGTAGCTCATGCACACCGCCGGTTGCCGAGGGCCTTGCTTGTAGCTGGGCTTGCTGGCGGTGCAGCGGCGGCCGGGGCGGTCGTCGCCATCTTCGATGCGCGTGCCGGTGGCCTTGAGGTAGGCATCCCATTCGCCGGCAGTGACCTGGAAGCGGCTGATGGCGAAGGGCTTGGCGAAGGTCACCGGGTGCTGCGGGCCTTCGTCGTCCTGGCGGCCCATTTCGTCGGCCGGGGTGCCCATGGTGAAGGTGCCGGCGGGCAGCACCACCATTTCCGGGCAGAGCTTGTCGCAGTCACGGAACACCGTGCCAGGGGTGTCGGTGCCTGGCGCGGCCAGGGCCGGCAGGCTGCAGGCGGCCAGCAGGGCGGCCAGGGTCAGGCGGTACAGGGAAGCGGTCATGGGCATGCCTTGTTCACAGGTTTCGAGTGATCAGGGCCATGGCCCGATCGATCTGCTGCTCGTCGTTGAGCAGGCTGGGGGCCAGGCGAATCACCGGGCCGACGTCGCGGTACACGGCGTCGCACATCACCTTGTTGGCGGTGAGGTCGGCGGCCACGGCGTCGGCGTCGCGGTCCTTGATACGGAAGAAGGTGAAGCCTGCCGAGTAGCGCTCGCTGCGCGGGGTTACCAGCTGGATCTGGCGGTGCTCGGCGAGCCGCTCCTTGAGCAGGCTGTTGAGCTGGTGGATGCGTTGCTGCACTTCGGCCTTGCCCAGCTCCAGGTGCAGCTTGAAGGCTTCGCCGGCGGCCCAGCGGTGCTCGAAGGCGTGGTAGCCGCCCGGGGTCATGATGGTGGCGAAGTCTTCGTCGCGGGAGAAGGTGGCGAAGGTCGGCGTGAGGTGCTCCATGCCGGTGGAGGCGGCGCAGATGATGCCGGTGCCGCGCGGGCCGAACATCCACTTGTGGGTGCCGGCGATGAAGTAGTCGCAGTTGAAGTCGGCGAAGCGCGCGTTCTCCACGCCGAAACCGTGTACGCCATCGACCACGTAGAGGAGGCGCTCGGCGTCGCTGCGGTTGCGGTTGTGCTGGCGCACCAGCTCGCCGATCTCGCCCACCGGCAGCTTGACGCCACTGCCCGAGTGCACCCAGGTCATGCCCAGTACGCGGGTCTGCGGGCCGATGGCCTTGTCCAGGGTGCTCAGCACCTGGTCGGTGGAAACCGTCCAGGGGTCGTCGAACAGGCGGATCTTGCGCACCGTGGTGCCTTGGCGCTGGGTGCGGAAGGCTAGTGCCTTGTGGGCGGAGTAGTGCTCATGCTCGGTGACCAGGATCTCCTGGTCGGCGCCTACCTTGAGGCCGCCATAGATCATCGCCAGGCCTTCGGTGGTGCTGCCGGTCAGGGCGATCTGGCGTGGCTGCACTTGCAGGTAGCGGCCGGCCCATTCGCGCACTTCGTCCTCGCGTTTCCATTCGTACTGGCTTTCCCAGTCCATCAGGGCGGCGGGGTTGCGGTCGAGGTCGGCGCGGTGGCGATCGATGGCCGCCTGCACCGGGCGTGGGTGGGCGGTGACCAGGAAGTTGGCGAAATGCGCGATCTGCGGGTCGAGCGGGAACAGCGTGCGCAGGTTGCGCCATTTGTCTGCGCCCGTGAGCGGCGTGTCGGTGCTGGCCAGGGCCTCGGGCAGCAGGGGCAGGCTGGCGGCCAGCAGGCCGGCCTGCTTGAGAAAGGTGCGGCGGTTGCTCATGGTCGGGCGGGCTCGCTTCAACGGGTGGCGACGGGGAGGGCGGCTTTTTGCACCTGGGCCCAGGCGCGCAGGAAGTTGCCGGCCCAGAGCTTGGCGATGTCGGCTTCGCTGTAGCCACGGGTGAGCAGCTCGGCGGTGACGTTGCGGATTTCGCTGACGTCCTTCCAGCCGTCCAGGCCGCCGCCGTCGTTGAAGTCCGAGGCGATGCCGACGTGGTCGATGCCGACCTTCTTCACCGTGTAGTCGATGGCGTCGACATACTGCTTGAGGGTGGCCTTGGGCTCCTCGTCGAGGATGCTGTAGAGGGAGCTGGCGTACTCGCCGAAGCGCGCTTCCGGCCAGATGGCAATCACCGCATCGCCCGGCATCAGGGCATTGGCAAGGCCCTGCAGGGGCTGCAGGTCGAAGCGCGCGCGCAGGGCGTCGAGCTTGTCCACCACCGGCTGCGTCAGGGGCTTGAGGTACTGGCCGAAGCCGACCACCTGGATCACCCCGCCGCTGGCCTTGATCAGCTGCATTTCCTTGTCCGAGAGGTTGCGCGGGATGTCCACCAATGCCCGGGGCGCCGAGTGCGAGGCGACCAGCGGCGCGCGCGACAGGCGGGCGACGTCTTCCAGCGCCAGGGTGGACATCTGCGAGACGTCGATGATCACGCCCAGGTCGTTCAAACGCTTCACGGCCTGTTCGCCCATCGGTGACAGGCCGCCGAGGGCATCGGCGCTGTCGTTGAAGAACGGCAGCGGCCGCGAGGAGTCGGCCCAGTCGTTGTTGCCGACATAGCTGAAGCCGAACATGCGCATGCCGCGCGCGGCCCACAGGTCGAGTTGCGACAGGTCGTGGCCCAGCGGGTAGGCGTTGAGCATGCTGATGAAGATGGCGAACTTGCCTTCGCCGTTGAGGCGCCGGAAGTCGTCGGGGGTGTAGGCGATGCCGACCTGGTTGGGGAAGTCGCGGACCATGCCGGTGATGATCTTGTAACGCGCCTCCTGCTCTTGCCGGGCGGCGTCGACGAAGCCCGCCGTGGGGCGGTGTGGGGCATTGGGTCCGTTCCAGATTTCCGGCCAGCCGAACACCGTCAGCGCCGCGCCCGAGAGGCGACCGCGGTTGGCCTTGACCAGGTCGAACTGGCCGGGACCGTCCTTGTCCGCTTCGTGGCCGGCGCTGCCCAGCGCCAGCGGCACGGTGAGGTGGCTGTCGAACGAGAGCATGTGATCGTGCAGCGCGTCGGCCTGCTGGACGATCTTCAGCGGGTAGCCAGCGTGCAGGTGCCGCCAGTAGAAGTAGCCGGCGGCACTCCCCAGGGCGACCGTCAGGGCCAGGGGCAGGCCGATGTACAGGGCTTTGCGGGAGCGGGTCTTGGTCATTGCCATCTCGTTGCGCGTTGATCGGGTGGGCCTTGCGCTGCAGCGGCTGTGGCGCGGCCAGGGCTTGGGTATCAGGTTGGACGAACGACGGCGGGGCAAATTTATCGTCGGTGCTGCAGGGGCCGGGGCGCTAAATTTCGCCGCGCGGGCAACGTTCTAGCCTTGGACAGGCCGTGCTCCATGGCCGCAACGAATGCTCAGGTAGTGGCAATGACGATTTCACGACGCGGGTTCATCGCCGGTGTGGCATTGACGGGCGTGGTAGTACCCGGTGCGCTGTATGCGCGGCATGTGCAGCGCCAGCAGTTCGACGAGCAGTTCCCGGAAACCCCGGGCGAGGCGGTGGTCGAACTGGCCGATGCAACGCTGCAGCAGTTGGGCGATACCCTGCGTGGCATCTGGCGCTGGACCCTGCATGGCGAGGATGCCGGCTTGCACGGGTTGCCCGAGGGTGAACTGGAGCTGTTGCTCGACGTCGCCCCGAGTGGCCGTGGCTTGCGCGGCTTCCTGGACACGCCAGAGCGCCTGCGTGGTGAGCGAGAGCCGCGATATCGGGTGCTAGGCGACCTGTTGACGGAAAAACGGGGGACGTTGCGCTGGCGGCTGTTTTCCACCCAGGCAGGTGACTCGCAGGCGCACTACGAATGCCTGGTGGTGCTCGACGAAGTCTGGGGCGGGCTTGGCAATGCCGGGCCGGCCAGCCTCAGTGGGCGCATCGCCCGGCTCGACCGGGCCCTGACCCTGCCGGTGCAGGACAACCAGTTTCTGGCGGTCAAGCGCACCTTTCCCGAACCCCGGGAGCGCACCCCGTTGTCACCGGCCTTGCTGGCCATGTTGGTCGCGCCGGAGCACCGCTTGTTCCACCAGCTGTGGCATGCCTCGCGCGACAAGTGGCACAAGCTGGACAAGGACAAGCAGGCGGCACTGCGCGGCCTGGGCTGGCAGCCAGGGCCACGTGACCAGGAGCGTGATGCGCGTGGCCGGCACAAGGATCGCAACGGTTCGGGTATCGACTTTTTCTTCATGCACCGGCACATGCTGCGCGCCGCCCGCGCCCTGCAGGACCTGCCGGCGTGGCCGCGCTTTCCGCTGCCGCAGCCGGAGCTGGAACGCGACCGGGCCGGTTTCGTGCGCTATTTCGACAACCAGGATGGCAATGCCTTGCCGCCCACCTGGCTGGCCCCGAGCGATGCGCAGTACACCCAGTGGGTGCGCGACATCAAGACGCCTGACACCTACCACGGCAACTTCCAGGTCTGGGAGTCGCGCTACAGCGACCCGCACTACCTGAGCACGCTCACGCTTGGCCAGTTTGGTTCGGAAATGGAACTGGGCCTGCACGACTGGCTGCACATGCGCTGGGCCTCGGTGCCGCGTGACCCGTCCAATGGCATGCCGGTGCCGTTCGCACGCGCCCCGGAAGACTTCGCCGCGCGCTGGTTCGAGGCGCAGAACGATTTTCTGGGTGATCCTTTCTCGTCCCATGTGAACCCGGTGTTCTGGCATTTTCACGGGTGGATCGATGATCGAATCGAGGACTGGTTTCGGGCCCACGAGCGCATGCACCCAGGCCAGGTGCGGCGCGCCGAAGTCAACGGCGTGCCGTGGTTCGCGCAGGGGCCCTGGGTCGAGGTTGCCGACCCGTGGCTGGGGCCGGATACCCATGGCTGCTCGACGGTGCCAGGGCTGCGGCCGGGGCGCAGTGTGGAGATGGATCCGGAAACCATGAAGCTGGCGTTGCGTATCGTTTTTGGTGATGACGATCTGTTTGCCAGGTTGAAGCCGAAAGTGCCCCAGCGGCCGTGGTATGCACGCAATCTGAAGGTGGTGCAGCGGGGGATTTGAGTGTCTGGCGGGACGAATGTGGCGCTCGATCTCATAAACACCAAAGATGTTGTGACAACCCCCTCACTGCCCGACCCGCCAACCACCTCCAACGCCTTGTACAACGCCACGCTACCCTGCAGCCGGTCCAGGCGCAGCTCCGATTTCAAGCATGGTGGGGTTCTGTGGGAGCGGGCTTGTCCCGCGAAGAGACCGGCCCTGACACCGAAGCCGTCTGGCACGGGCTTCGCCCGTGTTCGCGGGACAAGCCCGCTCCC
>Ga0160431_100323_pt1 | contig 26547 bp, 19 predicted proteins | sample HID1971K_E0MG_FD_108212 | JGI IMG/M metagenome (GOLD analysis project Ga0160431, IMG submission 108212) | Enriched millipede-associated microbial communities from UW Madison campus, WI, USA - HID1971K_E0 MG | ecosystem: Host-associated > Arthropoda: Insects > Digestive system > Unclassified ...
CGACTTGGTGTTCGGGAACGACACCGCCGGACGCACGTTGGCGTACAGGTCGAAGTGGCGGCGCAGGCTGACGTTGATCGAGGTGAAGCCACCACCGACCGGCGTGGTCAGCGGGCTCTTCAGGGCGATCTTGTTGCGTGCGATCGATTCCAGGGTGGAGGCCGGCATCAGGTCGCCGTGTTTTTCCAGTGCGACCAGGCCAGCGTCGGCATCTTCGTACTCAAAGCCGGTGTCCAGCTTGCCGAGCACGAACAGGGTGGCGTCCATGATCTCCGGGCCGATGCCGTCACCGCGGATGACCGTGATTTTCTGCGTCATTTGATCTGTTTCCGAACCGAGGGGGAGCGCCGTGGGTCCGGGGTCCGGAGCGTCGGCGCAAGGGAAGTTTCACCCGCAATTATGCCCCAGCCAGCCCCCGGACCCCAAATAGACCAAGGTAGCGCCGGCGTTGGCCGGCCCACCGATCGCCTGGACCCGTACCGACCAACGGTCGGTAGCTACCGGGCCTTCGGCCCCATGGCCACGCGGGCGATCCGTACCGACCAACGGTCGGTACCTACCGGCGCCGTGACGCGCCGGGGTAGCGCCCGACCGTTGGTCGGGCGGCGCCATGCATCAATGTTCGTGGACGGCCGGGGCTTCAGCGCCGCCTTCCAGCTGGTCCAGGAAGTCCACGGCCCGGCGCAGATGCGGGATCACGATCGAACCGCCCACCACCAAACCGACCGAGAAGGTTTCGAAGAACTCTTCGCGGGTCACCCCGGCGTCCTTGCACTGGGCCACGTGGTAGCTGATGCAGTCGTCGCAGCGCAGCACCATCGAGGCGACCAGGCCCAGCAGCTCCTTGGTCTTCACATCCAGCGCGCCGGCCTGGTAGGTCTGGGTGTCGAGCGCGAAGAAGCGCCGCACCACCTGGTTGGGCTCGCCCAGGATGCGCTGGTTCATGCGCTGGCGGAACTCGGTGAACTCGGCGATCCGGTCCTTGCTGCCGTCGTCCGCAGCGCTCATGCGCCTTCCCCGTTCAGCAGCGGCTCAAGCTTTCCTTCGCGGTGCAGGGCCATCATGTCGTCGTACCCGCCCACATGGACTTCACCGACGAAGATCTGCGGCACGCTGGTGCGGCGGGTCTTGGCCATCATCTTCTCGCGCTCGACCGGGTCCAGGTCAATGCGGACCTCGGTCCAGCTCTGGCCCTTGCTCTTCAGGAAGTTCTTGGCCGCCACGCAGTACGGACAGACGGCAGTCGAATAGATGGTGATGGGCGGCGTCCCACCCGGGTTGGAAGCGACATCTTGGCTCACGGGAAACTCCACGGCAGAACGAGTGTCTGTATATGGTAGCCCTGCGCTGGATTTTCCATGTCATCACCGCAACACTGCGGATCACCCGCAGCCCCAGGAGTTGCTGTTTGCGCCCTTTGCTGCTCTCTGCCGCGTTGACCCTGGCCTTGGCCGCCCCCTTGGCGTCGGCCCAGGACAGCAAGCTGCCGGACATCGGCTCGTCGGCCGGTGAACTGCTGACCCCGGCGCGCCAGGCCGAGTACGGCGGGATGATGCTGCGCGAGCTGCGCAACTACGGCTTCCTGCTGGATGACCCGCTGGTGGACGACTGGCTGCAGACCATGGGCGCGCGGCTGGGCTCCAACAGCGCCCAGCCGCGCCAGTCCTACACGTTCTTCATGCTCCGGGACCGGCAGATCAACGCCTTCGCCACCCTGGGCGGCTACGTGGGGGTCAACGCCGGGCTGGTGCTGACCGCAGAACGCGAGGACGAGGTGGCTGCGGTGCTGTCCCACGAAATCGCCCACGTCACCCAGCAGCACGTGCTGCGCGGGGTGGAACGGGCCCAGCGCGACCAGATCCCGATCCTGCTGGGCATGCTGGCGGCGGTGGTGGCCGCGCAGCAGGCTGGCGGCAACTCCTCCGGCGATGCCACCATGGCCGCGATCACCTCCGGCATGGGGCTGATGCAGCAACGCCAGATCAACTACACCCGCAGCAACGAATCGGAGGCCGACCGCCTGGGCATCCGCACCCTGGCCCGCAGCGGCTACGACGTGGATGCGATGGCCGGCTTCTTCGAACGCATGTCCGCCTCGATGCGCGGCAATGCCGGCGGCTATTCGGTACCGGATTTCCTGCAGACCCACCCGGTCAACACCACCCGCATCAGCGAAGCCAAGGCCCGCGCCGAGCAGATGAAGAAGGACACGGTGCTGCTCACCACCGAAGTGCCCGGCGGGGTGCGCCAGGAACGGGTGGACCCGGCCGACCCGGCGCTGTCCGACCCGCTGGTCCGGCGCACCAACCCGCTGCTGCCTTCCTCGATGCAGATCTCGGTGAATTCGCTGAGCCGGGGCGGCACTGGCCAGTTCGAGTGGGCGCGCGAGCGCCTGCGCGTGCTCAGCGCCGATACCCCGGGCGAGCTGGCCACCGAGTACCAGAACCTGCAGCGCGCGCAGAAGAGCGGCCTCAACGACGCCCAGCGCTATGGGCTGGCCCTGGCACGCCTGCGCAACAGCGGTGCGGCCGAGGCCCGGCGCGACCTCACCGAACTGCTCAAGGATCACCCGGACAACCTGTGGGTGGCGTTGGCGCTGGCCGAGTCCGAGTCGCGCTCGGGCCAGCCGGCCCAGGCCAACGCCCGCTTCGACGCGCTGCTGCGCCAGCACCCCGGCAGCCGCCCGGTGGCGCTGACCTACGCCGAGATCCTGAACGAACAGGGCGGGCGCGAAGCCGGCCAGCGCGCGCAGGCGATGCTGCGCCCGCTGTTGTCGCAAAGCGGCAACGATCCGGTGTTCCAGCAGCGCTATGCCCGTGCCAGCGAGCTGGCCGGCGACACTCTTCGGGCCAGCGAGGCCTATGCCGAGGCCGCGTTCCTGAACGGGCGACCGGAGCAGGCGTTGATGCAGCTGCAGGCGCTCAAGAAGCAGCCCGCACTGGATTACGTGGGCCGGGCCCGGGTGGATGCGCGGATCGAGAGCATCACCCCCACCGTGCTGGAGATGCGCCGGCAGGGCATCAACGACCCGGAGCTGGAACGGCGCTGAACCGCGCCCGGATGACCGTGGGATGGCAATGCCCTCATGGCCGTCACAAACATGTCATGAAACCGTAGTCTACTGGGCTCAATCCCGGTCTGATGAGCAATACGGTGGGCACGTGCAGAAACGCATCCTGATCGTCGATGACGAACCCGCGATCCGCGAAATGGTCGCCTTTGCCCTGCGCAAGGGTGATTACGACCCGATCCACGCCGGTGACGCCCGCGAAGCGCAGACGGCCATCGCCGACCGCGTACCGGACCTGATCCTGCTGGATTGGATGTTGCCGGGCACGAGCGGGCTGGACCTGGCCCGGCGCTGGCGCAAGGAGGCCCTCACCCGCGAGGTGCCGATCATCATGCTGACCGCGCGCGGCGAAGAGAACGACCGCGTCGGCGGGCTCGAAGCCGGGGTGGATGACTACGTGGTCAAACCGTTCTCGGCCCGCGAGCTGCTGGCCCGCATCCGCGCCGTGATGCGGCGGGCGCGCGACGACGACGAGGACGGCAGCGTGGCGGTGGGCAGCATCCGCATCGACGGTGCCGCGCACCGGGTATTCGCCGGCGACCAGCCGGTGCCGATCGGCCCGACCGAGTACCGCCTGCTGCACTTCTTCATGACCCACCCCGAGCGCGTATACACCCGTGCCCAGTTGCTGGACCATGTGTGGGGCGGCAGCGTATATGTGGAGGAGCGCACCATCGATGTGCACATCCGCCGGCTGCGCAAGACGCTGGAACCGTTCGGCGCTGAAAACATGGTGCAGACCGTGCGCGGTGCAGGCTACCGGTTCTCGACCTCGACCTGATTTTTTCCTGGGACCGCAATGCCGCGCCACATCCGCTCCGCCTGGTTGAAAACCCTTGCCACCCTCGCCGTGCTGCTGCTTGCCGCCGGCCTGGTGGGCCTCGCCACCGGGCATGTGTGGATGTGCATCGCACTGGCCTCCATTGGTGCGCTGGCCTGGCACTACTGGCGGCTGCGCAAGGTGCTGCGCCGGCTCACCGCGCGCCAGCGCTGGGACATGAGCGGCGGCAACGGGGTCTGGAACGAACTGGACCGGCTGCTGTACCGCAACCAGCTGGAAATGCGCACGCGCAAGCGGCGCCTGCTGGACATGCTGCGCAGCTACCGCGCTGCTGCCGCCGCGTTGCCGGATGCGGTGGTGGTGGTGGACCGCAACAGCCAGCGCGTGCAGTGGTTCAACGAATCGGCCACCACGCTGCTCGGCCTGCACCATCCCGGTGACCTGGGCGAGGCCCTGGTCGCGCGCCTGCAGCCGATGCCGCTGGCGCACTGGCTGGCCGGCGGCCGCAATGCCGAACCGATCCTGGACGTACCCTCCCCGGTCGATCCGGCGATCCGGCTCAACCTGCGCCTGATTCCCTATTCGCCGGACTACTGGCTGCTGATCGCGCGCGATGTGAGCAAGCTGCTGCGGCTGGAGCAGGTGCGCCGCGATTTCGTGGCCAACGTCTCGCATGAGCTGCGCACGCCGCTGACGGTGGTGCACGGCTACCTGGACATGATGGAGCCGGAGGATTTCCCCGGCACCGGGCCGATGCTGGAGGAAATGCGCAGGCAGTCGCAGCGCATGGCCCAGCTGGTCGAAGACCTGCTGACCCTGTCGCGGCTGGAATCGCAGGAACACACCGAAGAAGAAACCGTGGCGATGGCGCCGATGCTGGCCACGCTGCGCCGCGAAGCCGAGGCGCACAGCCAGGGCCGCCACCAGATCAGCGTGATCGACAGCGCCGGGGTGGACCTGCAGGGTTCCAACAAGGAACTGCACAGCGCCTTCTCCAACCTGGTCACCAACGCGGTGCGCTACACCCCGGCCGGCGGCCGGGTCGAGGTGGAGCTGGCCCGCGAAGGCCACGGCGTGGTGCTGGCGGTACGCGATACCGGCTATGGTATTCCCGCCACCCACCTGCCGCGCCTGACCGAGCGTTTCTACCGCGTTTCCAGCAGCCGCTCGCGCGAAAGCGGTGGCACCGGGCTGGGCCTGTCGATCGTCAAGCACATCCTGGGCCTGCACCACGCGCGCCTGGAGATCCAGAGCGAGGTCGGCAAGGGCAGCGTGTTCTCATGCCACTTCGATGCCGACCACGTGCGCGAGCGCACCGACGTGGCCACCCTTTCCTCTGCAGAAGACTCCTCCGCATGAGCACCCTTGTTCCCATCGCCATGCCGGCCGAAACCGATCCACTGCGCGACCCGGCCCTGTACATCAACCGCGAGCTGTCGCAGCTGGATTTCAACTTCCGCGTGCTGGCCCAGGCGATGGACCCGCAGGTGCCGGTGCTGGAGCGGCTGCGCTTCATGTGCATCTCCTGCACCAACCTGGACGAGTTCTTCGAGATCCGCGCCGCCGCGGTGCGCCACGCGCAGGAATTCGGCCTTCCGCCGGCACCGGATGGCATGGCGCCGCAGACCATCCTCAACGCCATCCATGACCGCGCTGCGGAGCTGGTGGACCAGCAGTACCGCTGCTGGAACGACACGCTGCGCCCGGCGCTGCACGAGGCCGGCATCGACGTGCTGGGCCGACACTCCTGGAACCACCGCCAGAAGCGCTGGCTGCGCGCCTACTTCCGCAACGAGATCATGCCGGTGCTGTCGCCGCTGGGCCTGGATCCGTCGCATCCGTTCCCGAAGATCCTCAACAAATCGCTGAACATCGTGGTGGTGCTCAAGGGCACCGATGCGTTCGGCCGCGCCGGCCACCTGGCCATCGTGCGCGCGCCGCGCTCGCTGCCGCGCATCATCCAGCTGCCGCAGACCCTCGGCGGCCCGCAGACCTTCGTGTTCCTGTCCTCGGTGCTGTCCACCTTCGTCGGCGAGCTGTTCCCGGGCATGGAAGTCCAGGGTGCCTACCAGTTCCGGGTGACCCGTAATTCCGAGCTGGTGGTGGACGAGGAAGAGGTGGAGAACCTGGCGCTGGCGCTGCGCGACGAGCTGGTCGATCGCGGCTACCGGCCGGCGGTGCGGCTGGAAATCGCCCAGGACTGTCCGCGCGACATCGTGCGCACGCTGCTGCAGAACTTCGGCCTGACCGAGAACGCGGTGTACCGCATCGACGGCCCGGTCAACCTCAACCGTGTCATCCAGCTGTACGACCTGCTGGCCCGACCGGAACTCAAATACCCGCCGATGAGCCCGCGCACGCTGCGCGACAGCGACGGCATCTTCGAGGTGGTGGCACGCAAGGACGTGCTGCTGCACCACCCCTTCGACGCCTTCACCGCCGTGCTCGACCTGATCAAGCAGGCCGCGGTGGACCCGAACGTGCTGGCGATCAAGCAGACGCTGTACCGCACCGGCAAGGATTCGCTGATCGTCGATGCGCTGATCCAGGCCGCACGCAACGGCAAGGACGTCACAGTGGTGGTGGAGCTGCGCGCGCGCTTCGACGAGGAAGCCAACCTGGGCCTGGCCGACCGCCTGCAGGAAGCGGGCGTGCAGGTGGTGTACGGCGTGGTGGGCTACAAGACCCACGCCAAGATGCTGCTGATCGTGCGCCGCGAAGGCCGCAAGCTGCGCCGCTACGTGCACCTGGGCACCGGCAACTACCACAGCGGCACCGCGCGGGCGTACACCGACCTGAGCCTGATCACCGCCGATGCCGATATCGGCAACGACGTGCACCTGCTGTTCCAGCAGCTGTCCGGGCTGGCCCCGCGCACGCGCCTGAAGCGCCTGCTGCAGTCGCCGTTCACCCTGCACGACGGGCTGCTGCAGCGGATCGAGCGCGAGATGCACCTGGCGCAGAACGGCCGCCCGGGGCGGATCATCGCCAAGATGAATGCCCTCAACGAACCGCAGGTGGTGCGTGCGCTGTATGCCGCATCGCAGGCCGGGGTACAGATCGACCTGATCGTGCGCGGGGCGTGCACGCTGCGCCCGGGCGTACCGGGGGTCTCGGACAACATCCGGGTGCGTTCCATCGTCGGCCGTTTCCTGGAACACAGCCGCGTCTACTGGTTCGGCAACGACGGCGCGTCCGAGCTGTACTGCGCCAGCGCCGACTGGCTGGAGCGCAACCTGCTGCGCCGGGTGGAGACCTGCTTCCCGATCCTGGACCCGGAGCTGGCCCGCAAGGTGTACCGCGATGTGCTGCAGAACTACCTGGACGACAACCTCAACGCCTGGGAACTGCACGCCGACGGCGAGTACCGCAAATGCAGCCCCGGCCCCGACCAGCCCCCGCACTCGGCGCAGATGGCGTTGATGCAAGGGTTGTAGATCGAAGATCTACAACCCGGGTAGATCCCGACCGTTGGTCGGGATTCGTTCGGTGCGGCCTCCGGTCGCATCATGTGAAGGCCGTGCGGTGACGCCGCGACCCACCCTTCGGCTACCATTCGCAAATGCCGCACACCTCCACGACTCCGCCCGCCCTGCAGGATGGCGACCTGCTCGCCGCCGTCGACCTCGGTTCGAACAGTTTCCACATGGTCATCGCGCGCTACACGCTCGGGCAGCTGCGCGTGGTCGACCGCTTGCGCGAGACCGTGCGGATGGCCGATGGCCTGGATGGCAAGGGCGGCCTGTCGGCCGACGCGCGCCAGCGCGCGCTGGAGTGCCTGGCCCGGTTCGGCCAGCGCATCCGTGGCATTCCTTCGGTACGCGTGCGCGCGCTGGCTACCAACACCGTGCGCCAGCTGCGCTCGCCGCAGGCGTTCCTGATGCCGGCCGAAACCGCGCTGGGGCATGCCATCGAAGTGGTCAGCGGGCGCGAAGAGGCCCGCCTGATCTACCTGGGCGTGGCCCATGCGCAGCCGCCCAAGCCGGACCAGCGCCGGCTGGTGATCGACATCGGCGGCGGCTCCACGGAATTCATCATCGGCCAGGGCATGCAGACCCTGGAGCGCGAAAGCCTGCAGGCCGGCTGCATCGCCAGCACCCGGCGCTTCTTCCCGGGCGGCAAGCTGAGCAAACGGCGCTGGAAAGATGCGCTGACCGAGATCGGCGCCGAGTTCCAGCAGTTCGCCACCAAGTACCGCGCGCTGGGCTGGCACGAAGCGCTGGGCTCGTCAGGCACGCACAAGGCGATCAGCGAAATCTGCGCCACCATGAAGCTGAGCAAGGGCGCGATCACCGCCGAAGCGCTGCCGCAGCTGCGCGATGAGCTGCTCAAGGCCAAGCGCATCGAGGACATCAACCTGCCCGGGCTGTCGCCCGACCGTCGGCCGATCATCGCCGGCGGCATCCTGGTGCTGGAAGCGGCGTTCCAGGCGCTGGGCCTGCAGAAGCTGCTGGTCAGCAAGGCGGCGATGCGCGAAGGCATCCTGTACGACATCCTCGGCCGCGCCAGCGAGAACGACCTGCGCGACGAATCGGTGGACGCGCTGACCCTGCGCTACGGCATCGATACCGTGCAGGCCGATCGCGTGCAGCGCACCGCGCTGGACCTGTTCGCCCAGGTCGAAGGCAGCTGGAACCTGGACCCGGACGACGCGCGCATGCTCGGCTGGGCAGCGCGCCTGCACGAGCTGGGCCTGATGATCGCCCACAGCGGCTACCACGTGCATGGCAGCTACGTGCTGGAGAACTCGGACATCGCCGGCTTCTCGCGCCAGGAACAGCAGCTGTTGGCCGCGCTGGTGCGCAGCCACCGCCGCAACGTCTCCAAATCCGCGTTCGATGCCCTGCCCGAACGCCTGCTGCTGCCGGCCCGGCGCATGACCGCCCTGCTCCGGCTGGCGGTGCTGCTCAACCGTGCCCATGAAGACACCCCGGTGCCGGCGCTGGAGCTCAGCGCGGACGACAGCCGGATGTCGCTGATCCTGCCGCAGGCCTACATCGATGCCCGCCCACTGCTGCGCGCCGACCTGATCGGCGAAACCGACGGCATGGCCGGGCTCGGCGTCCAGTTCCGCCCGTTCGTGGCCTGAGCCGCGTCCGCGGCACCCGCCTCGCTGCCGCTACAGACACTGCGCCACCATACGTGACGGTGTGCGCAGATCCACGTGCTGCGTTGCAGTATCCGGATACATTGCGACATATCCGGATACATCGGGCAGATTCAGCAAAACTTCACAATTCATTGATGCATAAGGAAATTTGTCTCTTTGGTTACGAAGAGGTGAATTTTTTTTGGCAAAAAGCTTTACACCGGCTTAACGACTGGGACTAAGATCGAGTCACCGGCCCATTTGGGCTGGTTTTCGAGGAATGCGGGGCACTTGGGACCCCCGCCGACCTCTTTTGATTCAGTTCTGAACCAGAGAGAGAGCCAAATGACTTCACGCATCAACGTACTCGGGCAGGCGATCCGCTATGCCCTGGTCGCCGGTACCGCTGGCCTGGTGGCCGCCCCGGCCATGGCACAGGACGCGCCGAACCCCACCAACCTGGATCGCATCGAGATCACCGGTTCGCGCATCCGTACGGTGGACGTGGAAACCGCGCAGCCGGTGTTTGCGATCAGCCGCACCGACATCGAGCGCCAGGGCTTCAGCTCGGTCGCCGACATCCTGCAGAACGTGACCGCCATGGGCAGCCCGACGATCAGCCGCGCCAACGCACTGACCGCCGGTGAGAACGCCGGCGGCACCTACATCGACATGCGCAACCTGGGCACCCAGCGCACGCTGGTGCTGGTCAATGGCAAGCGGCTTGGCATCAGCACCTCCGGCTACCAGGACGTGTCGACCCTGCCCGTCTCCGCCGTCGAGCGCATCGAAGTGCTGAAGGACGGCGCCTCGGCCATCTATGGTTCCGACGCGATGGCCGGCGTGGTCAACATCATCACCCGCGGCAACGTCACCGGCGTCACCGCCAACGTCTACCACGGGCAGTACAGCGAAGGCGACGGCGCCCGCGACCGCTTCGACGTGGTGGCCGGCTGGAGCAATGACCGCATCTCGCTGACCCTGTCGGCCGAACACGCTGAAGAGAAGGGCGTGTGGGCGCGCGACCGTGGCTTCAGCCAGTACGGCATGACCGATCGCCACCCGCTGGATTCCAGCAACTGGACCACCATCAGCCAGTACGGCCAGATCACCGGCCTGCGCGGCCCGGGCTGCACCGCGACTGCCGGCTGCGGCTACTCGCTCAACCGTGGTTCGGACCCGACCCTGCCGGGCAACTACCACCGTACCGACACCACCCCGTTCACCGGTGATGTGAGCAACGCCAACGACCAGATGCACGTGATGTATCCGCTCAAGCGCGATTCGGTGTACTTCGATGGTCGCTTTGCGATCACCGACAGCATCAACTTCCGCACCGAGCTGGGTTACAACGAGCGTGAGTCGAGCCGCCAGATCGCCGGTTACCCGCTGCAGTCCAGCACCGCCGGGGTCGGCTCGATGTCGGTCAACAGCTACTTCAATCCGTTCGGCAACCAGCACGGCTATGCCACGCCGACCGCGGTGGCCTGGAACCGTCGTACCTGGGAAGTTCCGCGCGTTACCACCAGCAACCTGAAGACCTATCGCGCGGTGGCCTCGTTCGACGGTTCGTTCGACATCGGCGAGCGCTACTTCGACTGGGAAGCGGGCTACCAGTACAACCGCAATGAACTGGAATCGGTGGCCACCGGCAACCTGCACAAGGCGCGCGTCGCCGGCGGCGTCGGCCCGTCGTTCCTCAACGCGCAGGGCCAGGTGCAGTGCGGTACCGCCGCCGCCCCGATCTCGTTCGACGTGTGCAAGCCGTGGAACCCGCTGGTGGCGTACGGCGTGACCGCGCCGAACGGCCTGTATGGCAACGAAGAGCTGCAGGCCTGGCTGTTCCCGGAAGAAACCACCAAGGGCCGCACCACCTCGAAGAACTTCTTCGCCAACATCGCCGGCTCCGTCTTCACCCTGCCGGCCGGCGACCTGGGCTTCGCCTTCGGCGTTGAAAGCCGCAAGGAAGAAGGCAAGTACACCCCCGATGCGCTGGCCCAGACCGGTGCCACCACCAACCTGGCCGCCGGCCCGACCGGTGGCGACTACACCGTCAACGAAGCCTACCTGGAGCTCAACATCCCGGTGCTGGCCGACCTGCCCGGCGCGAAGGAACTGACCTTCAACGGCGCCACCCGCTTCTCGGACTACGACACCTTCGGCAACACGCTCAACAGCAAGTTCGGTTTCAAGTGGAAGCCGATCGACTCGCTGATGGTGCGCGGCACCTGGGCCGAAGGCTTCCGTTCGCCCACCATCAACGACCTGTTCGGTGGCGGTTCGGAAACCTTCGCGCAGTTCAGCGATCCGTGCGACACCGTGTTCGGCTCCTCGCGCACCAGCGCCGAAGTGCGCGCCCGCTGCTCGCGTGACATCGCAAGCGCCGCCACGTTCCGCCAGCTGCGCCAGGGCGGCACGCCGGTGACCGTGGCTACCGATGCCACCCCGGTGCCGTTCACCTCCGGCTCCAACCCGACGCTGACCCCGGAAACCTCCAAGAGCAAGACGCTGGGCCTGGTGTGGAGCCCCGGCTTCATCCAGAACTTCAACGCCTCGCTGGACTGGTGGAAGATCCGCATCGACAACACGATCATTGCCGACACCCCCACCCAGATCCTGATCGACTGCTATGAGCAGGGCATCGACGCGCGCTGCTCGCGCTTCGAACGCGATCCGGTCACCGGCATCGTGACCAACCTGAAGTTCGGCAACCGCAACGCCGGTTTCCTCGAAACCGAAGGCTACGACCTTGACCTGAACTACCGGATGGACACCGACTTCGGCAAGTTCTCGCTGAACTCGGCCACCACCTACGTGTCGAGCAACATCTACCGTTCGACCAATGACGCCAGCGTTGTGCCGACCCCGACCAACGGCATCGGCAGCGGCTTCCGCGTCCGCTCCAACCTGGTGCTGGGTTGGGACCTGGAAAACTTCGGCATGAGCTGGACCGCCCGCTACTACTCCGGGGTGAAGGAACAGTGCGCCAACATCGCGCTGTACCCGGAAGAGTGCTCGGATCCGAACCAGTACGCACCGTGGTACAAGGGCTCGCGCAACTACAACGAGCGTGGTTCGGTCACCTTCCACGACCTGCAGTTCCGCTACAACCTGCCGTGGGAAGCCACCGTGTCGGTCGGCGCCAACAACGTCTTCGACAAGCTGGGCCCGATCATGTACAGCAAGCCGAACTCGGCCTTCTCGTACTACGGCGGTTACGACATCGGTCGCTTCATCTACATGAAGTACCAGCAGCGTTTCTGATCGCCCCGCGCGGTTGATGCACGATGACCACGGCCCTTCGGGGCCGTGGTTTTTTTTGCCCGTCGCGGCGTCATGTGCCGGTCATGTCGATGTCATGTCGGCTACATCGCCAGCCCCGAGCATGCCTTCAAACCGGAGGCCCGCCATGCGCTATGCCATCGTCACTGAAACGTACCCCCCCGAAGTCAACGGCGTTGCCCTGACCGTGCAGGGACTGGAACAGGGACTGCGCGCGGCCGGGCATGAGGTGGACCTGGTGCGCCCGCGCCAGGCCGACGACACCGATGCAGGCGGTGCGCTGCTGGTGCAGGGCGCCGGGCTGCCCCGCTACCCCGGCCTGCGCTTCGGCCTGCCGGCCCCCAAGCGGCTCGCCCGGCAGTGGCAGCAGCAGCGCCCCGACGCCATCTACATCGCCACCGAGGGCCCGCTGGGCTGGTCGGCACTGCGCACCGCGCGGCGCCTGGGCATCCCGGTCGCCACCGGCTTCCACACCCGCTTCGACGAATACCTGCCCGACTACGGCGTGGCCTGGTTGCAGGCCGCCGCCCTGCGCTGGATGCGGCGCTTCCACAACCAGGCCGATGCCACCCTGGTGCCCACCCAGGAGCTGCAGCAGTTCCTCGGCGACCAGGGCTTCGACCGGGTGCGCCTGCTGGCGCGCGCGGTGGACAGCAGCCAGTTCGAGCCGACGCGGCGCGACCCGGCACTGCGCGAGGAATGGGGCATCGACGGCAGCGGCTTCGCGGCGATCTACGTGGGACGCATCGCGGCGGAGAAGAACCTGGCGCTGGCGGTGAAAGCGTTCCGCCGGCTGCAGCAGGTGCGGCCCAAGGCCCGCTTCGTGTGGGTGGGCGATGGCCCGGCCCGCGAGAAGCTGGCCCATGAAAACCCGGACTTCATCTTCTGTGGGGTGCAGCGCGGCGATGCGCTGGCGCGCCATTTCGCCAGCGGCGACCTGTTCCTGTTCCCCAGCCGCAGCGAGACGTTCGGCAACGTCACGCTGGAAGCGATGGCCAGTGGCGTGACCACGGTGGCGTTCGATTACGGCGCGGCCCGCGAGCACCTGCGCACCCATGAGAACGGGGTAGCGGTGGACGATGACAACGCCTTCGTCGATGCGGCCGTGCGCCTGGCCGGCAATGACGCCGAGCGCGACCGGTTGGGCCGCAATGCGGCCGTGGCGATGACGCGGCTGCATCCGCAGCAGGTCGTGGCCGAGTTCGAGGCCCTGCTTGCCGAACTGGCCAATGCCCGGAGGCCGCATGCGGACCACGCCGCTTGATGCCCTGCGCGGGCGCGAAACCCGCTGGTGCCGGCGCGCCAACCACTATTGCCGGCACCGCCGCGTGCGCCGCGCGTTCTCGGTGGTCAGCCGCCTCGGCGACGGGGTGTTCTGGTACGCGCTGATGGGCGCACTGGTGCTGCTGGACGGCTCCGATGGCCTGCGCGCGTCGCTGCACATGGCCGCTACCGGCCTGATGGCGTTGCTGCTGTACAAGAGCCTGAAGCGGTGGACCCGGCGCCCCCGCCCCTATGCGGCCGACCTGCGCATCCGTGCCTGGGTGGCGCCGCTGGACGAATTCAGTTTCCCGTCCGGGCACACCCTGCATGCGGTGTCGTTCACCATCGTGGCGCTGGCCTACTACCCGTGGCTGGCGCCGGTGCTGGTGCCGTTCACGGCGGCGGTTGGGGTGTCGCGGGTGGTGCTGGGGCTGCATTACCCCAGCGACGTGCTGGCCGCCACGGCGATTGCCACGGCGTTGGCAGGCGCCAGTTTGCAATGGTTGCCGTTGCCGGTTTGATTGCGGGTGTACGTGCGCAGGGTCATGGCTTTGACACGCATGGCGTGTCACTACGATCCTTGGTCGCCCGATCCGTGGTCGCCCGGGGCGGGGGATCGGGCGCCTTGTAGGGACACGCCATGCGTGTCTGCGCGGTGCCGGGACAACCTAATACAATGGCGGCATGACTACGCTGTTCATCTCCGATCTGCATCTGGACCCGAGCCGTCCAGCCATCACCGACCTGTTCCTGGACTTCCTGCGCCGCGAGGCAATGCAGGCCGATGCCCTGTACATCCTGGGCGATCTGTTCGAGGCCTGGATCGGCGATGACACCCCTTCCCCCGCCGCCGATGCGGTGGCCGACGCGCTCAAGGCGGTCGCAGACGCCGGGGTGCCGGTGTACTTCATCCGCGGCAACCGCGATTTCCTGGTGGGCGAGGACTACGCCCGCCGCGCCGGCTTCCGCATCCTGCCCGACCCGAGCGTGATCGACCTGTACGGCACCCCGGTGCTGCTGCAGCACGGCGACCTGCTGTGCACCGATGATGTGGCCTACCAGCAGTTCCGCGCACAGACCCGCGACCCGGTGTTCCAGGCCCAGTTCCTGGCCCAGCCGCTGGCAGCCCGCATTGCCTTCGCGCAGAAAGCGCGCGATGCCAGCCAGGCGCGCCAGTCGGAAATGAAACAGGGTGACCGCGCCACCTTCGAGACCGTCACCGACGTCGCGCCCGATGAGGTCACCGCCACCTTCGTGCGCCATGGCGTGGACACGATGATCCATGGCCACACCCACCGCCCTGCCATCCACAGCCTGCAGGCCGGCGGCCGCGCGTGCACGCGCATCGTGCTGGGCGACTGGTACGAACAGGGCTCGGTGCTGCGCGTCACCCCGCAGGGGTGGACGCTGGATTCGCTGGCCTGACGCCAACCAGCACGCGGCGGATCTTATCCGCCGCGTGCCTTGTGGATTACCGGAACGCGGCGACCGCTGCCTTGGTGTTGACCAGCACGCGCTGGTTGTCGGCACTGGAGGCGATGCCCATCGGAATCCCGTTGTAGCTGATGTTGGGATTGGACCAGAAGTTCAGGCGCGGGCAGCCTGAAGTGCAGTCGTAGGCCATGATCGTGCGCCAGCGCGCGCCGGTGGCCGGCTGGTAGCGATACCCATGGCCGTACGCATACGGCGAGGTGCTGGAGTCGGTGGCGATATCGTGCCGCGCGCTCTGCAGGTGGCCGATCTCATGCGCGAACGAGTAGTAGCCGGTAGCGCAGTCCCAATACACGGCCGCGAAGGCGGTCGATGCCGTCGAGCCGATCCCGGATGCCAGCCCGCAGTAGCTGCTGTTGTTGATGATCAGCACTGCCACGTCGGCTGCGGTGCTGTTGCGGGTGGCGTGGATGGCATCCATGTAGCCATCGTTGGTCGAGCGGAAGCGTGCCAGGTCAGTGCTGAAATTCCCCGTCTCGGTGTACGCCACGGCCTGGTACCCAGCCAGCTGCATGGTGATGCCGACGTTGCTGTTGGTGTAACCCTGGTTCGACTCGGCCACCGCCAGCTGCACCAATGACTGCATGTTGCCGCCATAGGCGTTCACCGCCGCGTTGGTGGCCACCACCAGCACCCGGATGGTGGCCGGCGTGCCCGACGAGGCCGCCGCAATGCCGGCGCGATCACTGGCCGGCATCTCGATCTTCGGCAGCGTGTTGTAGTCGGCCGGGTGTTCGGCCGGCATGCGCGACTCATCCACCTGCACCAGCACATGGCGGCCATCGCTGAGCGGACGCAGCCGGTACAGCGTGCCGTCCTTGCGGATTGAACCGGTGACGGTATCGCCATTGCGCACCAGGATCACCGAGTTGCCCGGATCCTGCGTACCGGCCTGGCGGGTCAGTTTCGACCCCGCGTTCTGCAGGCTGCCGTACCAGATGCTGCCGCCATCGGGCAGGTTCTCCACCCGCTGCTGCAGCGCCTGCACGGGCGTGCCGAGCAGCTCGAACTCCAGCTGCCGTTGCGCCGCCACCACCGCGCCGGCCTCAACGCGGACTTCCTGCACGGCGGCGCTGGAGGGCGCCGACAACACCGCCTGCGCGGCCGGCTGGCTGGCCGCAGCGGCCCGGCTCAGCACCGTCACCGGCTGGAACAGGGGAGCCGCCGCCGCCGTACCCACGGCGGCCAGGAACAACGTGATCGCACCTGCGGTCTTTCTCATCGAACTGGACATCATGTCGCCTCTCTCGTTGAGTGAACTTCGGAAGTGAACGTGTTCGCGCCACCGCCCCTGTCGGCAGGCCACACCATCTGGCGCCAATCGATCGCGTGAATTCAATAGAGCGCACCAATGAGATTTCCGAACTGTGACCGGCGGCCACAGCGGTTCAGTTACGTCGCGCCCGTGTCGCTTTCGCGCTACCTTAAACGCGCATCGACAGGGGAACCGAGGCCATGGCAGGGCAGCCCACTCCGACCACCACCGTGCCGGTCACGCTGCAGATCGGCCTGTTCTTCGACGGCACCCGCAACAACGCCGACAACCTGCTGCACGCCTCGCGCCCCCCCGGCAGCACCACCCCCGCACCGCGCCCACCCGCCCCCGCCGTCCTTGCCGACGACGCCTCGCCCTACCAGAGCCGCCTGACCAGCAGTTTCAGCAACGGACTGACCAACATCGCGCGACTGCACGCGCTCTACCCCGACCACCGGCGGACTACGCCCACACTGCCCGGCACGCTGTCCCTGGCGATCTACATCGAAGGCGCCGGCACCCGCACCGGCAAGGACGACGACCTGATGGGGCTGGCGTTCGGCATCGGCCCCAGCGGCGTGATCGCCAAGGTCCACCGCGCCCTCGACGTACGCCTGCCCGAAGCACTGCGCGCCTTGGCCAGCACCCTGCCGCCCCACGCATTGACCGCGGTCCGCGTGGACCTGTTCGGCTTCTCGCGCGGCGCCGCCTCCGCGCGCGACGCGATCAACCGGCTCAACGCCCCCGACGGCCGCCTCTGGCTGCAGGAACAGCTGCGCCGCACCGGCTGGACGCTGCCATCGGCCCCTGCCATCCGCCCGGTGCGCTTCGTCGGCCTGTTCGACACCGTGGTCGCGATCGACGCGCGCCAGCGCGACGAACTGCCCCACGTCAACCTGCCCGCCGGCTGCGCCGACAAGGTGGTCCAGCTCACAGCGCGCGACGAGCACCGCCACTACTTCGCACTGACCTCCGTCGCGCCCGAACACGACGAGATCGCGTTGCCCGGCGTGCACGCCAACATCGGCGGCGGCTACGACCAGCGCATCGAAGGGCCAAAACTACTCACCCGCCCGCAGGGCCAGCGCATCCGCACCCACGACGTACCCGACACCACCACCCCGCCGCTGGCCCTGCTGCGCAGCACCCAGGTCTACGCAAGCGCGCAGGCCGCCTGCCGGCGATGGCAGGCCGCACTGGGCCTGGGCGAAGACAACGTCTGGGTCGACGTATGGCATCGCTGGCAGCAGATGCGCGTGGCCGGCAGCGACAGCGTGCTGCCGCAGTGGGTGCTGTTCGCGCATGCCGCAGTGGTGTTGAAGCGGGAGATCGACTGGCGCTACCAGCTGGTCGCCCTAAGGCTGATCCACCAGCGCGCGGCAGCCGCCGGCGTGATGTGGGCACGCACCCCGGATGCGGATCCGGCGATGGCGCTGCCGGATGAGCTGAAGCCCATTGCGGCGCGCCTGCTGGCAGGCCAAGCACTCGATGCAGCGCAGGAACGGCTGTTGCGAACGCGTTACCTGATGCAATCAGCACACTGGAATTTCGATGCGCTCGGCGACACCGCATTGTTGTATGCGGCCGACGATGCAACGCGCGAACTGCCGTATCGGCCCGGGCCAGGATTGTTTTACATCAACCGGCCAACAGAAGACGGAACACGCGTAGTGTTACGGAACGTTTAGCGCGGCGGGATTCCCAGCATGAAGCCGCCGCAAGCACGTAGCAATTCGTAGCGTGGCAACCGCGCAACGCGCGGCACAAGCATCCGAAGGCGAATCGTTTCCGCGTCGATCATTTTGTCCGGCGTCAGGAGTGTCCGGAGCCGTGTCTCAGGCGTTCATGACGCCGGAACGGAGAGCAGCCACGCATGGCGTGGCACTACGCGTGCATGACGCCGGAACGGAGAGCAGCCACGCATGGCGTGGCACTACGATCTTGAAGGCGTACGACCCGCCTGCTCGATCAGGTCCGCCAGCTCATCCTGCTCGAACCCAGCCAACAACCGCGCCTCAAGATTGAACGGGCCATATAGAAACCCGTTGGCGTATTCCTTCAACAGCGCGATGAAACGCGCCCGGGGCTCCACACCGGCACGCTCGCAATACCAGCGATACCAGCGCGTCCCCGCCGCCACATGCGCCACTTCCTCGCGCAGGATGATCTCCAGCACATCGGCAGTAGCATGGTCATTGGCCGAACGCAGCTTGGTGATCATCCCCGGCGTGACATCCAGCCCGCGCGCCTCCAGCACCCGCGGCACCAGCGCCATCCGCGACAGGCCATCGTGCGCCGTCTTCTCGCACATCTCCCACAGCCCGTTGTGCGCGGCGAAATCGCCGTAGTCGTGGCCGTGCGCCTGCAACCGCCCATGCAACAGCAGGAAGTGCCGCGACTCATCATCGGCCACCCCCACCCAGTCCGCATGGAACGACCCCGGCAGCCCGCGGAAGCGATACACCGCATCCCACGCCAGATCGATGGCATTGAGCTCGATATGCGCGATCGCATGGATGAACGCCGCCCGCCCCTCCGCATTGCCCAAGCCCCGCCGCGGTACCTCACGCGGGTGCACCAGCTGCAACTGCGACGGCCGCCCCGGCATCCGGATCGGCTCCGGCGGCGGCGCATCCGCGCGCACCTTCAACTGCCCCGCGCGGAACTGCGCCGCGTACTGCTGGGTCAGCGCCACCTTGCGCAGCGGGTCCGCCTCGGCCATGCACTGCTGCGCCGCGCGCAGCAGATCACCGGCCGCCTCGTCCCGCGGCAACGTCGCGCTCACCGCCAGGCCTCAGGCGCGGCGCTTGTGCTTGGCATCGTCCGAACGCAACTGCTGGATGCGCTCGAAATAGCCCGGCTCGATACCGGTCGGGTACACGCCGTTGAAGCACGACGAATCGAACGACTTCAGCTCCGGGTTGCCCTCGCGCACCGCCGCTTCCATGTCCTCGATGTCCTGGTAGATCAACCAGTCGCAGCCCAGGTGCGCCTCGATTTCCTCCACGCTGCGGTTGTGCGCCACCAGCTCTTCGGCCGCCGGCATGTCGATGCCGTAGATGTTCGGATAGCGCACCGGCGGTGCCGCGCTGGCCAGGTAGACCTTGCGCGCACCGGCGTCGCGCGCCATCTGCACGATCTGCTGGCTGGTGGTGCCGCGCACGATCGAATCATCCACCAGCAGCACCACCCGGTTGCGGAACTCCAGGTGGATCGGGTTGAGCTTGCGGCGCACCGACTTCACCCGCTCACCCTGCCCCGGCATGATGAACGTGCGGCCGATGTAACGGTTCTTGATGAAGCCCTCGCGGTACTTCACCCCGAGCACATTGGAGATTTCCAGCGCGGCATCGCGCGAGGTATCCGGGATCGGGATGATGGTGTCGATATCGTGGTCCGGGCGCAGGCGCAGGATCTTCTCGCCCAGCTTGATGCCCATGCGCATGCGCGCCTTGTGCACCGACACGTTGTCGATCATCGAATCGGGACGCGCGAAATACACGTACTCGAAGATGCACGGGCTGTGCTCGGCCGGCTCGGCGCACACTTCCGAGAACAGCTCGCCACGCGCGGTGATCACCAGCGCCTCGCCCGGGCGCACATCGCGCACGCGCTGGAAGCCCAGCACGTCCAGCGCCGACGATTCGGAGGCCACGATGTACTCATCACCTTCGGCGTGGGCGCGCTTGCCCAGCACCAGCGGGCGGATCCCGTGCGGGTCGCGGAACGCAACCAGGCCCAGGCCCAGCACCACGCTGATCACCGCATAGCCACCCTTGCAGCGGCGGTGCACGCCAGCCACCGCACGGATCGCCGCTTCCGGGGTCAGCTGGCGCTGCGCGTCCAGCTCGAACGCGAACACGTTCAACAGCACTTCGCTGTCCGAATCGGTGTTCACGTTACGGCGGTCCTGTTCGAACACCTGCTGGCGCAGCGCCTCGGTGTTGATCAGGTTGCCGTTGTGGGCCAGCGCGATGCCGTACGGCGAATTGACGTAGAACGGCTGCGCCTCGTCCATGCCTTCCGAACCGGCGGTCGGGTAGCGCACATGGGCGATACCGACGCGGCCTTCCAGGGTGGACATGGTCTTGGCGTCGAACACATCGCGCACCAGGCCGTTGGCCTTCTGCACGCGCAGGCGGGTGCCATCGGCGGTAGCGATGCCTGCCGCGTCCTGGCCACGATGCTGGAGGACGGTCAGGCCGTCATACAACTGCCCGGCGACGTTCTGGTTGCCGACAATACCGACGATGCCACACATGGTGCGAATCTCCGCTGGGCTGGGCCCATCTACTGTGAAGGTGGCCGTGCCTGGCCGGGGGAACCGTTCCGTGCCGGAGCGGTGTCGTCCGGGCGCACGAGCGCCGGGTCGATGTTCTGGGGGGAGCCTGGCCGTGCCTGGTTGGCCCACACATCGGCGGGGTCCACCGCCTGCTGCGGGGTCTCATCCAGCGGTCGCGGCCATCCGCGCCCACCCAGCAACTGGCCAAGGACGCCATTATCGCCTGTCGCGCCCGGCTTGCCCAACTCCCCGATAGGCAGTTGCGCCATGTTCACCTCCGGCAGCGCCGTCGGCAGCCCCTGCAGGCCCTGCATGTCCTTCAGGTTGGGCATCTGGGGAAGCTCCGGCATGCGCGGCATCTTGGCCTGCATCCAGCCCACCCCGGGGTCGAGCATCGCGCGCAGGTGCGACTCGCGCCAGGTCGCTTCACGGGTCAGCGGGGTGTACGAACCCAGCAGCAGCAGCGCGCAGGCGATCAGGCCGCCCCGGGCCAGGCCCAGGCCGCCGCCCATCATGCGATCGGCGCCGTTCAGGCTGGTCGAGCGCACCGCCTGGCGGATCACCAGGCCGATCGCCCAGACCGAGACCATGACCAGCAGGAATACGGTGAGGTAGCCGGCGAAATAGTGGCCGGTGCCCGGCGCGGCCGGGGCGGACCACCACGCGGCGGCGCTGCGCCCGAACATCAGCGCGGCCCAGCCGCCCAGCAGCCACGAGAACGTGCTGATGACGATGCTGACGAAACCGCGCATGACCCCGAGCAGGGTCGAGATGCCGATCACCGCCAGCAGCACGAAATCAATCATGTGCGGGGGGCCGCATCAGGGATGCGGCCGGACCATGCCGGCCACGCCGACCTTCGACGCAACCTGGGCCTTGAGGTTCTCCGCCTCGGCACGGTTGGCGACGGGACCGACGCGCACGCGGTTGAGCGTGCCCTTGTCGGTACGTACCTGCTCCACGAAGGCGCTGAAGCCGGCCGCGCGCACTTTGTCGCGCAGCGCGTTGGCTTCGGTCGCCTGGCCGAACGCGCCCAGCTGTACGGCGAAGCCGACGCTGCTGGCCGCCGGTGCGGTCGGCACGGCCACGGGCTTGGCGGCCGCGGTGGCGGGTTCGGGCTTGGCCGCCGCCGGCTTCGGCTCCGGCTTGGGGGCCTCCGGCTTCGGCGCCGGCTTGGCGGCCGCCACCGGTTCCGGTGGCAGCGTTTCGGTCTTCACGGTCGCGGTGGCCGGCGCGGCAGCGGCGCTGGATGCAGCCGTTGCCGTCGCGGTGGCCGGCGTCGGCGCCGCAGCCACAGCGGTATCGGCGCGCGCGTCCAGCGTCACCACTTCAGCCTTGACGTCATTGCGCACCTTGACCGCTTCCAGGCGTGCCGCTTCGGCCTGCGCGCGATCGGCATACGGCCCCACGCGCACCCGCCAGGCCTGGCGGCCGTTGATCGTGGCCGGTTCGCTGAAGCCCGGCAGCTGGGCCTTCTTGAGGAACGCGATCACCGCGTTGGCGTCGGCCTGGCTGCCGTAGGCGCCAAAGCTGACCGCATAGTTGCCCGCCGCCACGGCCGGCGAGGTATCGGCGGCCGCCGGCTCGGCCGGTGCGGCTGCATCGGGCTGCAGCGGCTGGGTGGTGGAGACCCCGCTCTGCAGGCCGGTGGCGCCACCGGTGGGGGCCACCAGCGGCAGTTCGCGGGTCTGGAACTGGCCATCGGCCGGCGCGTCCGGCGCAGTGATCGGCACGTTGGCCACGCCGCTGTCAGGGGCAGGCCCCTTGACCAGCATGGGCAGGAAAATCACGGCCAACGCCACCAGGACGATGGCACCAATCAGTCGCTGTTTCAGAGGAGTATCCACGGAAGGCTGGCAGGGCGGCGCGGCGGAATGCCACGGCGATTATACGGGCGCGCGCGCGTGCGGCGTCGAAGACGGCTGAACGTTGTCGCTAGTTGCCCGCCTCAGCGGGCGTTCTCGAGCCACAGCAAGGCCTGTGCGGCAGTGTGGAAGGAACCGAAGACCAGCACGCGGTCACCAGCCTGGGCCGCCGACAGCGCCTGCTGCAACGCAGTGTCCACGTCGTCATGGGTGGCAGCCGCAGCGGCGGCGGTGCCCGCCAGGCGAGCAAGCAATGCCGTCGCACTCTGGGCGCGCGCCCCTTCCAGCCCGGCCAGGTGCCAGCCATCGACCCGGTCGGCCAATGCCTCGACCACACCGACGGCATCCTTGTCCTGCAATGCGGCGAACACGGCCACGGTCCGCCCGGTGATCGTTGCGGCCTTCAGGGCCGCCGCCAGCTCGCGCGCGGCCTGCGGGTTGTGGCCGACATCGACCAGCACCTCCACGCCATCACGCTCGAACGCCTGCAGGCGGCCGCGGATGCGGGCCTGGGCCACGCCCTCGACGATGGCCGCACGCGGCAGGGGTTTGTCCAGCGCGCGCAGCGCGGCAATCGCCGAGGCGGCATTCCTCAGCTGGATCGGGCCGCGCAGCGCCGGCATCGGCAGTTCGATGCGGAAGCCCACGTCACGCCAGGACCAGTGCTGGCCGTCGATGGTATCGGCGAAGAAATCGCTGCCACCACGGATCGCGTTGGCGCCCAGCAGGTAGGCGCGCGCCAGCACGCTGGACGGTGGATCGGTCTCGCCCAGGATCACCGGCTTCCAGCCGCGGATGATGCCGGCCTTTTCCACACCGATCGCTTCGCGGTCCTCGCCCAGCCAGTCTGCATGGTCGATGTCCACGGTGGTGATCACCGCAACGTCGGCATCGACGATGTTGACCGCATCCAGGCGCCCGCCCAGCCCCACTTCCAGCACGGCCAGGTCGAGCCCGGCCTGCGCGAACAGGTGCAATGCGGCCAGCGTGCCGTACTCGAAGTAGGTCAGCGTGGTGCTGCCGCGCGCATCTTCAATGGCATTGAAGGCGGCAATGAGCGCCGCATCGGAGGCGTCTTCACCATCGATGCGCACGCGCTCGTTGTAGCGCAGCAGGTGTGGCGAGGTGTACGCGCCCACCTTCCAGCCCGCCGCCCGCGCGATCGCCTCGATGAAGGCCACGGTGGAGCCCTTGCCGTTGGTGCCGCCGACCACGATGGTGTGCGGCGCCGGCTGGCCCAGGCCCATGGCGGTGGCCACTGCACGCACGCGCTCCAGCCCCATGTCGATGGTGGCCGGGTGCTGCTGCTCGATGTAGCTGAGCCATTCGGCGAGGGAATGCGGGCGGGTACTGGTCATGGCAATAAATCGTGGTAACGGCAAATGTAGTGCCGACTGTCAGTCGGCAACCCAAAAAACTCACAACGCCCGATGCTTCGCTTCACCAAAGAACGGCGTGTGGTGCGCGCAGTCGTTCAGGCGCACGACTTCCAGGCTGTCCAGGTCGGCGCCTTCGAGCAGGTTGAGCGTGGTCGGTGCCTGGCGGAAGGTCCACAGCCGCGACAGCGGCAGGCCCAGGATCCGGCACAGGATCACCCGGTTGACCGCGTCGTGGGCCACTACCAACAGCGTGTCGTGCTCGCCCAGCCCTTCGGCGGCGCGGGCCAGGCCGCGCCAGCTGCGGTCCAGCACCAGCCGCAGCGATTCGCCGCCTGGCATGAGCACCGTATCTGGCTCGTCGCGCCAGGCCTGCAGGCGCGAGGGGTCTTTTTCATTGATTTCGCTGGCCAGCAGGCCTTCCCACTCACCGTGGGCGATTTCCTGCAGTTCCGGCTCGGTCAGCAGCATGCCGGCGCGCTCGGCACCGAGGGCCAGCTGCGCGGTGCGCTGCGCCCGCGACAGCGGCGAGGCGACGGCACGGGTGATGTCCACCGACTTCAGGCGTTCACCCAGGGCCTGGGCCTGGGCTTCGCCGATCGGCGACAACGGGATATCGATCTGGCCCTGGTAACGGCCTTCGGCATTCCAGGGGGTTTCGCCGTGGCGGGCAAGCAGGATGCGCATGCGAACTAGAGGTCCTTGGGGGAGAGGAGAACAGTCGCAATCGTTCACGTGATGTGAATGATCGGGGGGAGCGGCCATCATACCTTGCCGAGCAAACGGTTCTTCTCCCTTCTTCGATCAGGTTCATCGCGAGCGTGTGGGGCCCCGCCGCGACCGGTAGGCCCCTGTGCAAATGTCCCCCGGCGGTCGCCCTGCGGCGACGGCCTCCTCCTTTAATTTGCCAGGGACCTACCGGTCGCGACGGGGCTCGGCTTGCGGTTGGCGATGGAAAAACCGAAGCCGGAGTGCGACGCCGGTGGATCGAGCGCCGGGTCGCCATACCCTTGTAGGCGAATTAAAGGAGGAGGGGGCGGCCGCAGGCCGAACCCGGGGGACATTCGCCGGAAAGGGTATGGGGGCCCGGCGCTCGATTCACCGGCAGCCGCGTTTGATCCAGTGCGCAAAAAAAACCCCGCAGCATTGCCGCGGGGTTTCTTTAACCGGAGTAACGACCAACGGTATGCCCACCGGAGTGGGCACCCTTCGGGCCGTCGACAAGCGACGTTAGGGACGGCTGCGCCGTCCCTTGCGTTACCTGGCCGTGAGGTTCAGTTCTTTGAGCAGCTGCGGGGCCGGAGCCACTTCCTGCATGATCCACTGCATGTAGCGGCTGTCCACCGCAATCATGCGGGTCATCACCGGGTCGAACACCCAGTTGGAGCTGACCGATTCCCAGTTGCCGTCGAAGGCCAGGCCGACCAGCTTGCCGTGCGCATCCAGCACCGGCGAACCGGAATTGCCGCCGGTGATGTCCAGGTTGGAGAGGAAATTGACCGGCACCGAGCCGATCCGCTTGTCTTCCAGCCCGCCGTAGCGCTTGGCCTTGACCGCATCCAGCAGGGCCTTGGGCGAATCGAACGGATCTTCGCCCGTTTCCTTGGCCGCCACGCCTTCCAGGGTGGTGAACGGCGTGTAGTTCACCCCGTCCTTGCCGTAGCCCATGACGTTGCCGAAGGTGATGCGCAGCGACAGGTTGGCGTCCGGGTAGACGAATTCACCCTTGCTCTTCTTGTAGTCGGCCACGGCCTGCAGGTAGGCCGGGCGGGCCAGCAGCGATTCGCCTTCACGGGTCTTCTTCTGCTCTTCCTGCTGCAGCAGGGCCGGCATGGTCGCCACGGCGTACTGGATGACCGGGTCGGTGCTGGCTTCGAAGGCGGCGCGGTCGGCCTTGAACCAGGTCAGGCGCTCGTCCAGGCTGCCCAGCTTCGTGCCGGACAGTTTCCTGACCAGGCCGTCCACGGCGGCGGCATCACTGCCGGCCAGCCACTGGTTCAGTACCTCATTGGTGCGCTGGGCCGGCGGCAGGGCCACGTACTGGTTCAGCCAGTACTGCTGCAGCTGCTGGTCCATGCCCGCCACGTAACGGCGGTCCATCTGGCGCAGGCTGCCTTCGATGGTCGGCAGGTCGCGTTCCTGGTAACCGGCTTCGCGCTGCGCGTCGGGCTTGGCGCGCTCGATCGACAGGCGGTACAGGGCCAGCGCGGCGCCGACAGCGGAGGTGTTGTTGAACTGGCCCACGAACAGATCGCGCTCGCGGGTGCTCTTGCTGGTATCGAGGTGCTTGACCAGCTGCGTGTGCGCGGCCAGCGCCGGCTTGCCGGCAGCGCCCTGCTTCTTCAGCCAGGCCAGCACCGCAGCCTCTTCGGCCTGCTTCTGGCCCGCCGCGTCGATGCGCTTGAAGCCTTCCAGCTGGCCCACGTAGTTCTTGGCCACGTTGTTCATGCTGGCGGCGGTGGCGGCGTATTTCACCTTCACGTCCGGATCGGCCTTGCCGGCCTTGGCGATCAGGTCCAGCACTGCGTTGTAGTGGCGGGCAATGGTCGGGTAGGTGAAGCTGGCGGTTTCGTTGAATTCCGCAGCCAGTGCGTAGCGGTTGGTGCGGCCCGGGTAGCCGGCCACCATCACGAAGTCGTCTGCGCCCAGCGGCTGGTCGGCGAATTTCAGGAAGTGTTTGGGCTGGTACGGCACGTTGTCGGCCGAGAACGCCGCCGGCTTGCCGTCCTTGCCCACGTAGGCGCGGTAGAACGAGAAATCGCCGGTGTGGCGCGGCCACATCCAGTTGTCGAC
>Ga0160431_100326_pt1 | contig 26310 bp, 26 predicted proteins | sample HID1971K_E0MG_FD_108212 | JGI IMG/M metagenome (GOLD analysis project Ga0160431, IMG submission 108212) | Enriched millipede-associated microbial communities from UW Madison campus, WI, USA - HID1971K_E0 MG | ecosystem: Host-associated > Arthropoda: Insects > Digestive system > Unclassified ...
CTCGCTTCGGCCCGGTAAGAGCGCTATGGAATTCACCACTCAACACTTCATCGCATTGGCGCCGATGCTGATCACCACCATCACCACGGTGGTGGTGATGCTGGCGATCGCCTGGAAGCGCAATCACTCGCAGACCTTCCTGTTGTCCACCGTGGGGCTGAACCTGGCCCTGCTGTCGATACTGCCGGCGCTGAAAGTCGCGCCGCTGGCGATCACCCCGCTGATCACCATCGACAAGTTCGCCTGCCTGTACATGGCGATCATCCTGGTGGCCACATTGGCCTGCGTCACCCTCGCCCACGCCTACCTCGGCGAAGGCTCCAAGGGCTACCCGGGCAACCGTGAAGAACTGTACCTGCTGCTGCTGATGTCGGCCCTCGGTGGCCTGGTGCTGGTCAGCGCCAACCACCTGGCCGGCCTGTTCATCGGCCTGGAGCTGCTGTCGGTGCCGGTCTACGGCCTGGTGGCGTATGCCTTCTTCAACAAGCGCTCGCTGGAAGCCGGCATCAAGTACATGGTGCTGTCGGCCGCAGGCTCGGCCTTCCTGCTGTTCGGCATGGCCCTGCTGTACGCCGACGCTGGCAGCCTGAGCTTCGACCAGATCGGCAAGGCCCTGGCCACTACCAGCATGCCAAGCCTGCTGGCCCAGCTGGGCCTGGGCATGATGCTGGTCGGCCTGGCCTTCAAACTGTCGCTGGTACCGTTCCACCTGTGGACCCCGGACGTGTACGAAGGCGCCCCGGCACCGGTCGCTGCCTTCCTGGCCACCGCCAGCAAGGTCGCGGTCTTCGCCGTGGTCGTGCGCCTGTTCATGCTCTCCCCTGCCGCCAGCAGCGGCGTGCTGAGCACCGTACTGGCAGTCATCGCGGTCGCCTCGATCCTGATCGGTAACCTGCTGGCGCTGACCCAGAGCAACCTCAAGCGTCTGCTCGGTTACTCGTCCATCGCCCACTTCGGTTACCTGCTGATCGCGTTGGTCGCCAGCAAGGGCCTGGCCCTGGAAGCCATGGGCGTGTACCTGGTCACCTACGTGATCACCAGCCTCGGCGCTTTCGGTGTCATCACCCTGATGTCCTCGCCTTACGGCGGCCGTGATGCCGATGCGCTGTACGAGTACCGCGGCCTGTTCTGGCGCCGCCCGTACCTGACCGCGGTGCTGACTGTGATGATGCTGTCGCTGGCGGGTATCCCGCTGACCGCCGGCTTCATCGGCAAGTTCTACATCATTGCCACCGGTGTCGAATCGCAGCTGTGGTGGCTGGTCGGTGCCCTGGTGATCGGTAGCGCCATTGGCGTGTACTACTACCTGCGCGTCATGGTCACCCTGTTCCTGGTCGAGCCGAACCTGCGTCGCCACGACGCCCCGCTGAAGTGGGAACAGCGCACCGGTGGCGTCATGCTGCTGGCCATCGCCATTCTCGCGTTCGTGCTGGGGGTTTATCCGCAGCCGCTGCTGGAAATGGTCCAACAGGCAGGCCTGCAACTGATCGGTTGATCAAGCCGGTAAAAAGACACCCCGCTCTGCGGGGTGTTTTTTTATCTGCGTGAAACAGGCCGGGGAGCAGCCTTTGGCAATGGCGCCCCATGGCGAGTGTCGTCGTCACGCTGCAAGGCGGTATTGCGCAGCTCACTACTGGCGGAAGGTAGATGCACCTGTGGATTGGGCATACCGCTAGGTGACAGCTCGTGAGTCATTTCGAACTCTGCTCGCACTGACCAACCGCAGGCTTCATTGGTGCATTGCAGGTAGGCAATCCGCAGAAAAATATGTCGCCCTTCGCTGGTACGGATTCGCATTCGACTCTCGCAATGAGGGCAGACCAGCTTATAGGTACTCACGGCAAGTACCTGCTAATACCAATCATACGAACAAGCTGTAGGACTGATCGACAAGTTGAATCAGTATCGGCTAAGTCAATAACGGTTTTTTTCATTACACTACTTCTCATGCCGAGATTTCTCCTTATATTGCAAGCAAAGTATTCATATCGAGTAGTTTAAGCCCAAGGAATATCATTAAACCAGCCATGGATAATTGTCATGAGTAGCCACTCGCTTGCATCAGTGCTGGCACGTCTAAAGCAGCTGACCGGCTCAGCTACTGATGTTCAGCTGGCCCGGGCGCTCGATGTCAGCCCTCAAACACTGAGCAGTTGGAAGGTCCGTGACAGCATTCCGTACTCGTTATGCGTATTAGTCGCCAGAAAACACCTGTGCACGCTCGATTGGCTGTTACTGGGTGAGCCGCACGAGCGCTCGCCAGCCCCAGCCAACGATGCCTGGGAGAACGATGTGCTTGAGCGCCTGCGAGGCCTTTCATCTACAGACCGCCAGGCCATCCTCCTGCACATCGAAGACAAGCAGCGTATCCAGCAACTGGAGCAGCAACTTCAGGCACTCAACGCTAACTGCGCCGGCGCCAACGCTGGATGAGCTCGCGCAGGTCCACCGAGTCCAGCCAGACCAGGACCTTGAGGGTGATCGGGATCACCACCACCGCCGCCACAAAGGCGGCCATGCCGCGGGAAAGCATCGGTGCCAGCGATTGCAGCAGCGGTTCGAAAAGATAGCCGACGCCCAAGGTCAGGAAGATCAGCATCAATTGCTTGCGCGTCGACAGGCGCTTGCGCGACACGATGTTCAAACGGTCCCGTGCGGCACTGACCAGCAAGGCCCCAAGCAACGCCCCCAACAGCACCCGGCCCTCCGACGCCAGCAATTCGGAGATTGCACCGGCCACGGCCTGTAGCTCATTGCCCTCGGCCATGCTCGACCTCCTCGGGCAACGCTTTGCAAACCCGTTCGGTATGCAGTGTGCGCAACACCGCGGCTTCGATGAAACGCCGGTAACAGACCGACAACGCGCGTCCATGATCATGCCCCGCCAAGTCTTCCAGGCGTTTGTGACCACGCGCCCGAAGTGCAGACCGCCAACGCCCGAACTCCTCGGCTGCGGCAATCGCGGCACAGCGTGCCGCGAGTGCCAGGCGGGCTTCGCTGATGGCAGCGCCGAGTCGCAATCGCTCGCGCAGGACACTCAGCTCGATGCGCGGCCAGAACGGGTCATGGCAATCGGGAAACCGTGCATGGCTGACAAACCCCTCGGGGCCGGGCTGCAGGTCAATCGGGGTGTCGCTCAACATACTCACCTCCTCAGACCTCGGCCAACATGCCGTAGCGAATGGCCTTGATCACCGCCGCGATACGGGTGGGGACAGCGAACTTGCGCAAGATGTTGGACACGTGAAAGTTGACCGTCGACTCCTTGCACTGCAGGATCCGGCCGATCTCCCAGGAGCTCTTGCCATAGGCACACCACAGCAGTACTTGCTGTTCACGTGGGGTGAGGTGGATTGGCGTATCGACTGCGCAGTTTGTTATCGATCGCTCATTGGTTTTCATCATCGAACTCCTCAATCATGGCCAATTGCGACAACCAACCGTGCTGCCGCCCTGGAGCTCACATTACGAAGCACAGGCCCATTGCAGCTATTCATACAACTTGTAGAAGCCTGCCCTACAAAACCACCGTGAAAGTCGCTTGCGATTTATTGAAATTCCTCGTGCTCTGAATGCCATTTCGCTCGTCACAACGCCGTTGCCTGTCTACCCCTTCGCCTGGAGCTGTACGATGCGTCCTGTTTTGCCCCTTTCGTCATGCCTTGGTCTTGTGGCCGCTGTCACTGTAGGCCCGCAGGCCACGGCAGCCCCGTCGGTCGAACTGGGCCAGCTGCTGATCACTGAAGAGGAGCAAAGCGAACTGGAGTACGCCCGTGAGCGCCTCCAGTCGATACCTGGCGCCAGTAACCTGGTGGACATGCAGCGGGTTGAACAAGGCCGGGTTGCCAGCAACCAGGATGTGCTGGCCTATCAACCCGGGGTGTTCGCCCAGTCGGCGGGCAACGACGGCATCAAGCTGTCGATCCGTGGTTCAGGCATCAACCGCGCACCGGGGGCGCACGGCTCCGGCGTGTACACGATGTTCGACGGCCTGCCCCTGACCGGTCCGGGCGGTACCCCTTATGAACTGTTCGAGCCGCTGTGGCTCAGCCGCGCCGAGGTACTGCGCGGTGCCAATGGTTTCGACCAGGGCGCGCTGGCCTTGGGTGGGGCGATCAACTACGTGACCCACACCGGCCACGATGCCGCACCGCTGCAGGTGCGCTACGAGGTCGGCAGCCACGGTTACCAGCACCGCCACGTAAGCTCTGGCCAGGTACTGGGCGACCTCGACTACTACGTGGCCCTGACCGACTCGGAATACGACGGCTACCAGGAACACAGCAGCGGCAGTGGCAAAGGCATCGCCGCCAACCTCGGCTACCGCTTCAACCCCAACCTGGAAACACGCTTCTACCTGCGCTACCGGGAAACCGAGAACGACCTGGCCGGGCGCCTGACCAAGCAACAGATCAAGCATGACCCACGCGCGGCCAACCCGGCGTACCTGGCGCGGGACGACAGTCGCCCGCAACCGGGCAGCACCTGGGTCGGCAACAAGACCACCTTCTACCTGGAAGACGACGCGCGCCTGGAAGCCGGGCTGGTCTATCACGACTACCCGATGGACCTGCGCGAAGGCCCGATGCGCCTGAAGGTCGCCTACACCGATGTCAGCGGCACGCTGAACTATCTGCGCCGCGACACGCTGTTCGGCCATGAAAGCAAGACCACCGTCGGCTGGCGCACCACCAAGCACCTGCCCAACAGTGGCGCCTCGCAGTTCGCCCGCAGCAGCGGCGAAAACTTCGGCGCACGCAGCCGCGACTTCAGCTACCAGGGCTCGGACACCGTGCTGCACGTCGGCAACGACCTGGAGCTGATCCCGGATCTGTGGCTGACCACCGGCCTGGCCATGATCTACACCCGCCGCGAAAGTGACGTGACCTATCCGCAAACCGGTGGCAAGGTCAGCCAGCATGATTGGGACTACGCACCCCGCCTGGGTTTGCGTTACGACATCAGCCCCCAGTTGCAGGTCTATGGCAACCTCAGCCGCTCCGTGGAGCCGCCGCACCCTTGGGCGCTGATCTGGAGTTCAACGTTCGCCACCCAGCCGATCGAGATGCAGAACCAGACCGCCACCACCCTGGAACTCGGCGCGCGAGGGGAATCGGTGCTGGGCCGCTGGGACTTGGCCTGGTACTACTCGCAGGTTCGCCATGAACTGCTGGCCGTGGAGATCGTGCGGGGTGCCCTGCCCAAGGAATTCAATGCCAGCCCCACGGTTCACCAGGGCGTTGAAGCAGGCCTGGACAGCACACTCTGGGAAGACTCAGGGATCGGCAGGCTGAGCCTGCGCCAGGCCTACACCTTCAGCGACTTCCATTACCGTGACGACGACCGGTTCGGTGATAACCGGCTGCCGGGCATTCCCATGCACTACTACCAGGCAGAGCTGCGCTACGACTGGCCGAGCGGCTTCTATGCCGGGGTCAATACGCAGATGGCTTCCAAGGTGCAGGTCGACTACGCCAACAGTTACCACGCCGATGCCTATGCGCTGCTGGGTGCGCGGCTGGGCTGGAACTCACCGAAACAGGACTGGCAGACCTGGCTGGACCTGCGCAACCTGACCAACGAGCGCTACGCGGCAACGGTCACGCCGGGGTACGACGATGCCGGGCAGGACATCGCCCGCTCGACGCCGGGAGAAGGGTTTGCCGTGTATGCCGGGGTTTCGTACAGCTTCCGCTAAAGGGGGCCGCTTCGCGCCCCAATTGCAGGGCACAGCGTGATCCAGGTGGGAGCGGGCTTGCCCCGCGAAACAGGCAGCGCGGAGCATGGCACCGGCTTCGCCGGTGTTCGCGGGACAAGCCCGCTCCCACAGGAGTCGCGCCAGCTTTTAGAAATTGAGCAAGACAGTTGCTGCCACAGGTACAGCACAAGCTTTGAATGCTGTGGTGTCCCTGTGGGAGCCGGCTTGCCGGCGATTGGGGTGCGCAGCAGCCCCTATTGAGGCAACTGCACCTGCGGCTTGGTCGAGGCAAAAATCGCCCAGCTCGACATGAACAACGCCGCGATCAGCGGCCCGATCACGAAGCCATTGAGCCCGAACACCGCCAGCCCACCCAAGGTGGACACCAGGATCATGTAATCGGGCATCCGGGTGTCCTTGCCCACCAGGATCGGCCGCAGCACGTTGTCCACCAGGCCGATCACCAGCACGCCAAACGCCGTCAGGATGATCCCTTGCAGCATCGCCCCGGTCAGCAGGAAGTAGGCCGCCACTGGCGCCCAGATGATGCCGGCGCCCACGGCTGGCAGCAGCGACAGGAACGCCATCAGCACCGCCCAGACCAGTGCGCTGGGGATGTCCAGCACCCAGAAGATCAAGCCGCCCAGCGCCCCTTGGGTGATGGCCACCAGCACATTGCCTTTTACCGTGGCCCGCACCACCCGGTTGAACTTCAGTTGCAGCTTGCGCTTCTGGTGCTCGGGCAATGGCACGGCAAGCCGCACCTGGCGAGCCACCTCGGGGCCCTCGCGTAGAAAGAAGAACAGCAAGTACAGCATGATGCCGAAGCTCACCAGGAACTCGAACGTCCCCTGGCCGAAACTGTAAGCCTGAGTCGCCAACACCTGACTGCCTTGCGTGGCCCACTTGGTGATCTTGTCGCGCAGGCCCTCCAGGTTGCCCATGCCGAGGCTGTCCAGGCCATGCTGGGCGAACGCTGGCAGCATGTCCTTGCCACGCTGCACGTAACCGGCGATGTCCAATTGCCCGCTCTCGATACGCTGATACAGACTGGCGCCCTCCTGCACCAGCAGCGCACTGGTGATGATGACCGGCAGAATGGCCACCACCAGGCACACCAGCAGGGTGGTAGCGGCAGCGAGGTTGCGGCGCCGACCAAAACGTATCAGCAGGTTGCGTTGCAACGGCGCGAACAGGATGCCGAGGATCACCGCCCAGAAGATCGCGCCGTAGTACGGCAGCAGAATCCACAGGAAGGCGAGGGTGACCAAGGCCAGAAGGCCGGCCAGGGCTTTGTTCTGCAGCGCGGTTGCTTTCATGGCGGCTCCTTCAGTGTCCTGAACATTAGTGCAGGCCATCATGGGAAAAGTGCCACCCAACCCTTGATTCAAATCAATACACCGCCCCCGGTCACGCCCTAGGATCCGCGACTTTTGCCCCGGTGCGCCCATGAACCCGATCGCCAAGCCCGAACTGCTGGCTCCTGCCGGCACGCTCAAGACCATGCGCTACGCCTTCGCCTATGGCGCCGACGCTGTCTATGCCGGCCAGCCGCGCTATAGCCTGCGGGTACGCAACAACGAATTCGACCACGCCAACCTGGCCCTGGGTATCGCCGAGGCGCATGCCCTGGGCAAGCGTTTCTACGTGGTGGTCAACATCGCGCCGCACAATGCCAAGCTCAAGACATTCCTCAAGGACCTGGCGCCCGTGGTCGCGATGGCCCCCGACGCGCTGATCATGTCCGACCCCGGCCTGATCATGCTGGTGCGTCAGCACTTCCCGCACATGCCCGTGCACCTGTCGGTGCAGGCCAACACGGTGAACTGGGCCAGCGTGCAGTTCTGGCAGGGTCTGGGCCTGAGCCGGGTGATCCTGTCCCGGGAGCTGTCACTGGAGGAAATCGAGGAAATTCGCCAGCAGGTGCCGGACATGGAGCTGGAGGTGTTCGTTCATGGCGCCTTGTGCATGGCCTATTCCGGCCGTTGCCTGCTATCGGGCTATCTGAACAAGCGTGACGCCAACCAGGGCACTTGCACCAATGCGTGCCGCTGGAAATACCAAGCCACGCCCGCCACCGAAAATGCCACTGGCGACATCGTTCACGAAGTGCAGCCTACCCTGGGTCTGGGCGCGCCGGCCGAGCAGGTATTCCTGCTGCAGGAAAGCAACCGCCCTGGCACCGAACTGCCCGCCTTCGAAGACGAGCACGGCACCTACATCATGAACGCCAAGGACCTGCGCGCCATCCAGCACGTCGAACGGCTGGCGGCCATGGGCGTGCATTCGCTGAAGATCGAGGGCCGCACCAAGTCGCACTTCTACTGCGCCCGCGCGGTGCAGTCGTACCGCCAGGCCATCGACGATGCGGCGGCCGGGCGGCCATTCGACATGGCCCTGATGGACAACCTCGAGTCCTTGGCCCAGCGCGGCTACACCGAAGGGTTCCTGCGCCGGCATGTGCATGACGAATACCAGAACTACCTGCGCGGAAATTCGCTCTCCGAGCGCCAGCAATTCGTCGGCGAGCTGACCGGTGCGCGGGTGGACGGCCTGGCCGAGGTCAAGGTGAAGAACCGTTTCGCCGTGGGCGACCACCTGGAGTTGATGACCCCGCGCGGCAACTACCACTTCGACCTGCACCAGCTGTGCAACCGCCAGCAGCAGGCCATCGACGTGGCGCCTGGCGACGGCCATGTGGTGTACCTGCCGATCCCCGAGCAGGTCTCGCTGGATTACGGCTTGCTGATGCGCGACCTCGGCCATGAGCAACCGGCGCCGCCTGACGAGGCTGTAATCCCCGCCTCAGCTGGCTGACAGGCGCAACAGGCGACGATCGTGGCTCTCCCGCAAGAGGCCACACCATGTTGCCCACCACTTCCCGCCGCACCTTCGTCAAAGGCCTGGGCGCCGCTGCCACGCTAGCGGGCCTGGGCCTGTGGCGGCCACTGGCCAATGCCGCCGATGGCCACGCCCTGGCCGGCCAGCACTTCGAGCTGTACATCGGCCAGACGCCTGTCAACATCACCGGCCGACCGCGCACGGCGCTGACCGTCAATGGCAGCCTGCCCGGCCCCCTGCTGCGCTGGCGCGAAGGCGACACGGTGACCCTGCGGGTGCGCAACCGGCTGGCGCAGGACACCTCGATCCACTGGCACGGCATCCTCTTGCCCAGCGACATGGACGGCGTACCCGGCCTGAGCTTCGCCGGCATTGCGCCCGGTGGCGATTACCTCTACCGCTTTACCCTGCGCCAGAGCGGCACCTACTGGTACCACAGCCATTCCGGGTTGCAGGAGCAGGCCGGGGTCTACGGCGCGATCGTCATCGAACCGCGCGAACCCGAGGTGCACCGCTACCAGCGTGACCATGTGCTGCTGTTCAGCGACTGGTCGGATGAATCACCTCAAGCGCTGCTGGCAACCTTGAAGAAACAGTCCGATGCCTTCAACTATCACAAGCGCACGCTGGGCGACTTCATCGACGACGTCGCGCAAAAGGGCTGGAGCAACACCGTCGACGAGCGCCTGGCCTGGGCGCGCATGCGCATGAGCCCCACCGACCTCGCCGACATCAGCGGCGCCACCTATACCTACCTGCTCAACGGCCAACCACCGGACGGCAATTTCACCTGCCTGTTCCAGCCGGGTGAAACCGTGCGCCTACGGCTGATCAATGCCTCGGCCATGACCTACTTCGACTTCCGCATTCCCGGCCTGGCGCTCACGGTGATCGCCGCCGACGGCCTGCCGGTGACGCCCGTGACGGTAGACGAGCTGCGTATCGCGGTGGCCGAAACCTACGACGTGCTGGTGAGTGTCGGCGACCTGCCCGCCTACACCCTCTTCGCCCAGAGCATGGACCGCAGCGGCTATGCCCGCGGCACCCTGGCCCGCGCTGTGGGGTTGCAGGCACCGGTGCCGGAACTCGACCCACGCCCTGTGCTGAGCATGGCCGACATGGGCCACGGCGCCATGGCGAGCATGGACCACAGCAACATGGCCGGGATGGATCACAGCAGCATGGCCGGCATGGACCATTCGGCCATGGCGCCGATGCAGCAGCACCCTGCCGGCGAAACCGACAATCCGCTGGTGGACATGCAGACCATGGCCCCGCGCGCCAACCTGGACGACCCTGGCATCGGCCTGCGTGGCAATGGCCGGCGGGTGCTGACCTACGCCGACCTGCGCAGCCCCTACCCCGACCCGGACGGCCGCGAGCCCTCACGGGACATCGAACTGCACCTGACCGGGCACATGGAGCGCTTCGCCTGGTCGTTCGACGGCATCAAATTCAGTGATGCCGCGCCGCTGCACCTGGCCTACGGCGAGCGGGTGCGCATCACCCTGGTCAACGACACCATGATGACCCACCCCATCCACCTGCACGGTCTGTGGAGCGACCTGGAAGACGAGCATGGGCGCTTTCTGGTGCGCAAGCACACCGTCGACATCCCGCCCGGCAGCCGGCGCAGCTACCGGGTCAGCGCCGATACCCCGGGCCGCTGGGCCTATCACTGCCACCTGCTCTACCACATGGAGACCGGCATGTTCCGCGAGGTACGGGTCGATGAATGAGATCAACAGGCACATCGTCACCAGCCTGGCCTTGCTGGCACTGCTGAACAGCGAGCGGGCCATGGCCGGCGCTACGCCCTCGTCCAACCACCAGGTGCATGATCGCGCCATCAATTGGGCGGTCATCGTTGACCAGCTGGAATACCAGCACTTTGAAAGCAGCAGCGCCCTGAACTGGAACGCCACGGCCTGGATCGGTGGCGATGTCGACCGCCTGTGGCTGCGCAGCGAAGGCGAGCGCGAACAGGGCAAGACCCACAAGGCTGAACTGCAGGCGCTGTGGGGCCATGCCATCAGCCCCTGGTGGGAACTGGTCGGCGGTGTGCGCCAGGACTTCAAGCCCGCCAGCGGCCAGACCTGGGCGGCTTTTGGCATCCAGGGCACGCCCCTGTATGGCCTGGAGCTGGAAGCCACGGCCTACGCGGGCGAGCGACAACAGACCGCGCTGCGCCTGGAAGCCGCTTACGCTATGCTGCTGACCAACCGCTGGATCCTCGAGCCAACCGTCGAAGCCAATTTCTTCGGCCGCAATGCTGCTGGCCACGAGCAAGGCGCAGGGCTGGCCGACAGCGAAATCGGCCTGCGCCTGCGCTATGAAATCACCCGCGGCTTCGCCCCCTATATCGGGGTAAGCTTCGACCGCCTGCACGGCAATCGCGCCGACCAGGCGCGGGAGCGCGGCGAAGACCTCGCCCAGACCCGCCTGGTGGCAGGCGTGCGCCTGCGTTTTTAAAGGAGTCGTTCGACCATGCTGCGTAAACACCTGCTCACCTTCGGCCTGCTGGCCATCACCGGCCTGGCCCAGGCCGCCGAGACCATCGACATTTACCGCGATCCCAACTGCGGCTGCTGCAAGGAGTGGATCAGCCACCTGCGCGACAACGGTTTCACCGTCAACGACCATGTCGAACCGAACATGAGCGCTGTGAAACAGCGCCTGGGCGTGGCGCCGCGTCTGGCGTCGTGCCACACCGGGGTGATCGAGGGCAAGTTCGTCGAAGGCCATGTGCCGGCCGAACAGGTGCGCCTGCTGGCCAAGCGCGCCGACCTCAAGGGCCTGGCCGTGCCCGGCATGCCCATGGGCTCGCCAGGCATGGAGATGGGTGACCACAAGGACGCCTACCAGGTCATCGGCGTAACCCAGGATGGCCAGGACACCGTGGTCGCCAGCTACTGATGCTCAGCTTCTGGGCGCTGTTCCTCAGCGCCTTCGGCGCCGCCACCCTGCTGCCCCTGCAGTCGGAGGCGGTGCTGGTGGGCCTGCTGCTGCGCCAGCCCGAGGCCTGGTTGACCCTGTTGCTGATCGCCACGGCGGGCAATGTGCTGGGCTCGCTGGTCAATTGGCTGTTGGGCCGGGCCATCGAACACCTGCGCGACAGGCGCTGGTTTCCGTTCAGCGCCACCCAGCTGGAACGCGCCCAGCAGCGCTATCAGCGCTGGGGGCAATGGTCACTGCTGCTCAGCTGGATGCCGGTGATCGGCGATCCGTTGACCCTGATCGCCGGGATCATGCGTGAGCCGTTCTGGCGCTTCATGCTGCTGGTGACGCTGGCCAAGGGCGGGCGCTACATCGTCGTGGCGCTGATTACCCTGGGCTGGTTTAACAGTTGGTGACACCTTTAACGTTTAAGGTGGTCCACTGACTGCTACAGTCGCCAATTCCTACATGGTCCTACACGGAGTGCCCCCATGCTGCGCGCAACCGCCCTGGCCCTGGCCTGCCTTGTCGGCGCCCCGGCCCTCGCCGCCGAAACGCCCACCTACGGCAAGCAACTCGAAGGCTTCAGCTACCCTCACCCCCTCAAGCACTACGACTTCCAGTCCCAGGGCCAGCCCCTGCAGATGGGCTACATGGATGTACCGGCCAAAGGCCAGGCCAATGGCCGCAGCGTGCTGTTGATGCACGGCAAGAACTTCTGCGCGGCCACCTGGGAAACCACCATCGACGCCCTCAGCCAGGCCGGCTATCGGGTCATCGCCGCCGACCAGGTCGGCTTCTGCACGTCGAGCAAGCCGGCGCATTACCAATACAGCTTCCAGCAACTGGCCAGCAACACCCATGCCCTGCTCGAACATCTGGGCATCCAGAAGGTGATTGTGCTCGGCCACTCCACCGGTGGCATGCTTGCCACCCGATACGCGTTGATGTACCCGCAGCAGGTCGAGCGCCTGGCGATGGTCAACCCGATCGGCCTGGAGGACTGGAAAGCCCTGGGCGTGCCGTACCGCACGGTGGATCAGTGGTATGAGCGCGAACTGAAGCTCGACGCCGAGGGCGTGCGTGAGTATGAGCGCAAGACTTACTACGCCGGGCGCTGGAAGCCCGAGTACGAGCGCTGGGTGCAGATGCTGGTGGGGCTGAACAAGGGGCCGGGACATGAAGCGGTGGCGTGGAACTCGGCGCTGATCTACGACATGATCTTCACCCAACCGGTGTACCACGAGTTCAGTGACCTGAAGATGCCGACCCTGCTGGTGATCGGTGACCAGGACACCACCGCCATCGGCAGTGACATCGCCCCGCCCGAGGTCAAGGCGCAGCTGGGCAAGTACAAGGAGCTTGGGCCGAAGGTCGCGAAACTGATTCCGCACGGCGAACTGGTGACCTTCGAAGGCATGGGGCATGCGCCGCAGATCGAAGAGCCAAGGCGCTTCAACAAGACCCTCATCGAGTGGTTGGCACCTTGATCGAATAGATGGGTGGGAGCGGGCTTGCCCCGCGAACACCGGCAAAGCCGGTGCCAGGCAACGCGGCGCCTGCTTCGCGGGGCAAGCCCGCTCCCACAACGGGTCCGCAGCCGGGCCTTGAAAGTAGCGCTGTACCTACAGCTAGCCCTTCCAGACCTGCCCTTCTGTCCAGCCAAGTTCGGCAAAATCCAAAGCCCGCAAACTGCCTTCTTCCTCGCAGAAAAACTCATCCAGCTGCGGTGGCCGTACCGCCGTGTCGCTGAGCATGGCATGCACCTGCCCACGGTGGTGGATCTGGTGCTCGAACAGGTGCGACAGCAATCTCAGGCGCTGTTCGCGCTGCACCCGGTCGGGGCGCACGATGCTCACATAGCGGGCCAATTGATCGTCGTGCAGCACGCTGCAGTAGGCAATCAGCCGGTGGTCGGCCTGGGCCTGTTCGGCATGCAGGTCAGCGCAGGTGGCGAACGGCTGTTCCGGGTCGAAGAAGCGTTCGCCGTCGGCCCCTGGTGCCTCGCCGCGCTGCTCGCACTCGAGCATGTGCAGGTAGAACCAGTCCACCGTCAGCAGATGGTTGAGGGTGGCCTTGATCGACGGAAAGAAGCTGCAACGCGGGGCGACGAATTCGTCGTGGGTCAGTTGCAGGCAAGCCTTGTACAGGCGGTGGTTGGCCCAGCCATTGTTGTAGGCCTGGGTCAGCAGATGATGCGACAACGGCTCCATGGTTCGGCTCCTTCAAGCGAAGCGTTGCAGTTGCATCTCCCGTAGCCGGCTCAAGGTCCTTTGGTACGGGAACGCCAGATACCCTTGAGTGTAGAGCGCATCCAGCGGGACCTGCGCCTCCAGGTACAAGGCAACCCTGCGGTCGTAGCACTCATCGACCAGGGCGATGAAGCGGCGCACGGCGTCATCCTTGGGCGACAAGGCGGGCAATTCGCGATCGCCCGCCTCCACGCGCGCCGCACCATCTTCGGTGCCACGGGCGATCCGCCCTGCACGCTGCTCCCCGCTCAAGGCCGGTACGCCCTCCACCAGGATCGCCGGGAAACGGTCGCACAAGGCCATGAATTCCATGGCGGCCAGCGGCTGCTCGCACAGGTCGGCGAAGCGGCACCAGATCGCCTCGGCGCTGTAGCGGATGACCTGGATCTGCCGTGTACCCAGCGACAGTGGCTGGGTGCAGCCAGGGTCGTTCGGGCTGAGCTGCTGGAACACCGCCTCAAGCTTGCCTGGCTTGCCGGCTTCGGCTACCCAGTAGCGTTGCCGTGCCGCGCCCGGATGCAAGCGGTGGTCCTGCTCGCCAGCCACCGGAAGTACCTGCATGTGACGCTCGATGGCGCGGATTGCCGGCAGGAATCGCTCGCGGTTGAAGCCGTCGCGGTACAACTGCTGGGGCGGCTGGTTGGAGGTGGCGACCACCAGCACGCCCTGGTCGAACAGGACCTGGAACAGGCGGCCGAGGATGATTGCATCACCGATGTCGCTGACGAACAGTTCGTCGAAGCACAGCACGCGGATCTGCCCGGACAGTTCACGGGCCAGCGCCTGCAAAGGGTCGGCGGTGCCATTGAGCTGGAACAGCCGCTGGTGGACCCAGGCCATGAAATGGTGAAAGTGCTGGCGCCGCGACGGGACGGACAGGCAGAGATGAAACAGGTCCATCAGCCAGGTCTTGCCGCGGCCGACCGGGCCCCAGAGGTAGAGGCCCTGGGTGGGGCGCCTCTGCTCGATGGCTTCGAAACAGGCTTGCAGGGCGTCGACGGCCTGGGCCTGCGCCGGGTCGGGGGCGTAGCCAAGATCTGCGAGGGCTTTGTGGTAGAGGAATCGGGGATCGAGCGCCATGCGGCATTATGTTCAAGGGCCCTATCGCCGGCAAGCCGGCTCCCACAGATACACCCCAGGATTCACCCTGTGTGATCCAACCTGTGGGAGCCGGCTTGCCGGCGATGGGGCCGGTGCAGACCCCAAGCCTGTTCAGCCACCACTCAGGCCGACTTTCAGCAACTGCCCATCCTTGGCATCGGTCAGCACATAGAGGTAACCATCCGGCCCTACCCGTACATCGCGGATGCGCACCTTCAAATCACCCAGCAAACGCTCTTCGTGAACGACCTTGTCGCCATCGAGCTGCAGGCGGATCAGCTCCTGGCTAACCAGCGCACCAATGAACAGGTTGTGATCCCAAGCCTTGAAAGTCGGGTTGTCGTAAAAAGCCATGCCGCTGATACCAGGCGATTTTTCCCAGACATGGAGCGGGTCGACCATGCCGTCGACATGCTTGCCCTCGGCCTCGGGAATCGGCAGTAGCGAATAGTTGATGCCGTGCGTGGCGATCGGCCAACCGTAGTTCTTGCCCGGCTGCACGATATTGACCTCATCACCACCGCGCGGGCCATGCTCGTGGGTCCAGAGCTTGCCCGTCCAGGGGTTGAGTGCAGCGCCCTGCTGGTTACGATGGCCGAACGACCAGATCTCCGGGCGCACGTTGTCCTTGCCGACGAAGGGGTTGTCCTTCGGCACTTCACCGTCGGGCAGGATGCGCACGATCTTGCCCTGCAGCTTGTCCAGATCCTGTGCTGTCGGCCGCTGGTTGTTCTCCCCCAGGGCGATGAACAGGTAGCCATCACGGTCGAACACCAGCCGCGAGCCAAAGTGGTTGCCGACCGACAGTTTGGGCTGCTGGCGGAAAATCACGGTGAAATTCTCCAGCCGTGCACGATCCTCCGTCAGCTGGCCGCGACCCACTGCGGTGCCCGCCTTGCCATCACTCCCTTCTTCGGCAAAGGAGAGGTAAACGGTGCGATCCTTGCCGAACTCCGGCGAAAGAACCACGTCAAGCAGGCCGCCTTGCCCTTCGGCCCAGACCTTGGGCACACCGCTGATGGGCGGTCCAACCTTGCCTTCGGCGTTGACCAGGCGCAGGTTGCCAGGGCGCTCGGTGACCAGCATGTCCTTGCCGCCTGGCAGGAACGCCAACGCCCATGGGTTGCGCAAGCCGTCCGCCAGGGTACTGACAGTGACCTGCCCTTCCTCGCTGGGGAACTGCTGCTCGGAAGCGGCCTGCGCCAACATCGGCAGCAATGCGGCCGCGGTCAGGGTGGCCAGCCAGGTAGCTTTGGTCATGCGCAATTCCTTTCGAGGGGCTCAGGGCACGCGTTGGGTATCGCGCGCAGGTCGAGTGGGTTCCAGGTTCGGTGTCTGCTGCTGGCGCCGCAGGTTGTCGCCATTGCCTATGCCACGGTTGTCCAGACTGGGCGTGCGCTGGATGGGCTGGGTCGAAGGCCCACGCACCGGCGGGGTAGCCGACATGCTGCCCTGGCGGCTGTTGGGGTTGGCGCGTTGGATCGGGCTGTTGTAAGGATTGTTATTGCTGGCCGCGAGTTGCAGCGGCTGCGGCTGCGGCGCAGCAGCCTGCGCCGGCAGGCACAGCAGCAGGCCGATGGCCAGGGTTGGCAATGTAAGATTCATGCTTCACCTCCCGTACGAAAAGGCGCGCCTCGTGCGTTGGATAGCCTAAGGCGCGATGGGTTCGCGGCAAAAGTGTGAATGCGATTCCTGATGTTTCAGTATGAACCTGCCAGGGGGGTCGTACAGCCCTTGTCACAGGGCTGTATCGACTTTGTGCCGTGCGGCGTACAGGCAGAGCATCTCCATGGCCAAGGTGGCGCCGGCCAAGGCCGTGATATCGGCATGGTCATAGGCCGGTGCTACCTCCACCAGGTCCATGCCCACCAGATTGATGCCGCGCAGCCCGCCGAGTATCTCCAGCGCCTGCACCGTGCTCAGGCCGCCACACACGGGAGTGCCGGTGCCCGGCGCATAGGCGGGGTCGAGGCAATCGATATCGAAGGTCAGGTACACCGGGCGCTCACCGACCCGCTGGCGGATCGCCGCAATGATCGCCTCGGTGCCTTGGCGATGGACTTGCCGGGCATCGAGGATGGCGAAGCCCTGGCTGTCGTCATTGGTGGTGCGCAAGCCGACCTGCACGGAGCAGGACGGGTCCACCAGGCCTTCACGGGCGGCATGCCAGAACATGGTGCCATGGTCGATGCGCTTGCCCTCCTCGTCCGGCCACGTGTCACTGTGCGCATCGAAGTGGATCAGGGCCAACGAGCCGTGGCGGCGGGCATGGGCCTTGAGCAACGGGTAACTGATGAAATGGTCGCCGCCCAGGGTGAGCATCGCGCAGCCGGCCTGCAGAATGTGCGTGGCATGCGCCTCGATGCTGTCCGGCACCGACTGCGGCGTACCGTTATCGAACGGGCAATCGCCATAATCGATGACGGCCAGGTGGTCGAACGGGTCGAACGCCCAGGGCCAGTGACGGGCCCAGGCCTGCTGCACCGAAGCGGCGCGGATCGCCCGCGGCCCGAAACGCGCGCCCGGGCGGTTACTGGTGGCGGTGTCGAAGGGCACTCCGCTGACGACTACATCCACCCCGCGCAGGTCGCGGCTGTAGCGACGGCGGGAGAAACTGGTGATACCGGCGTAGGTACTTTCCGCAGCGGTGCCATACAGGCTGTCGCGGGTCATGGCCTGGTCGTTGTTCTGGGCTTGCTCCACGGTCGGGCTCCTTTGTGATTAGCGGTTTACTGACGGGTGCGGAAAGCCGTCCACAACCGATTGCGCTGGCGCAGGTCGGACAACGCCATGCTGCGGTCGCCGTACAGGCGCGCGCGCACCGCTGCGGGCGGGTAGATATCCGGGTCATTGCGCACCGCCTCGTCGACCAGGGGCGTGGCCGCCTGGTTGGCATTGGCGAAGTACAGGGTATTGGTCAGTGCGGCCACCGATTCCGGCTTGAGCATGAAGGCGATGAAGGCCCGGGCCGCCTCCGGGTGCGGCGCATCCTTGGGAATGACCAGGTTGTCCTGCCAGATGAGCGTCCCTTCGCGGGGGATACGGTAGATCAGCTCGAACGGTTTGCCGGCGCGGCGCGCCTGGTCGGCGGCCATGGCCGCATCGCCGTTGTAGGTCAGCGCCAGGCACACGCTGCCATTGGCCAGGTCGCTGATCTGTCGGCCATTGGCGACATAGCTGATCGAGGGCTGCAGCTGGCTCAACAGGCTCTGCGCCTGGGCAAGGTCGGCCTTGTCCTGGCTGTACGGGTCTTTGCCCAGGTAGTTGAGGGCTACGCCGATCACTTCCTGCGGCGAATCGGGCATGGCGATGCCACATTCCTTGAGGCGGCTGGCGTATTCGGGTTTGAACAGCAGGTCCAGGCTGTCCAGCGGCACGTCGCCCAGGCGCTGGCGCACCGCCTCGACATTCACTCCCAGGCCCAAGGTGCCCCAGGTATAGGGCACCGCATAGCGGTTACCGGGGTCGGCCTCGGCGAGTTTGCCCAGCAGGTCCGTGTCGAGGTTGGCGTAACCGGAGATGCGTTGCGCATCCAGCGGCTGCAGGGCCTTGGCCTTGAGTGCCCGCGCCAGCACGGTGGATGACGGCACAACCACGTCATAACCACTGCCACCGGTCAACAGCTTGGTTTCCAGCACCTCGGTGGTGTCGAAGGTGTCATAACGCACCTTGTAGCCGGTCTCCTGCTCGAACCGCTGCAGCGTTTGCGGGGCGACATAATCGGCCCAGCTGTAAAGGTTGACGACCTTCTCTTCGGCCTGCAGCGGCAAGGCCAGGCACACGGACAACAGACACAGCGAACGACGCATGACGGACACCTCGAACAATGGGTGGATGCCGTCAGCATGCCAGCCGAGTTACATTGCAAGAATGGCAACTTTGCAAAGCTGACATTCACCAGGAGCAATGTGATGCTCGGACAACTGCACGACCCTGACCTGCACCTGTTGCGGCTGTTCATCACGGTTGTCGAGGCCGGCGGCTTCAGCGCCGCCCAAGGCGTGTCGGGGCTGAGCCAGCCCACCATCAGCCAGCGCATGGCACAGCTGGAGGCACGCCTGGGCTATCGCCTGTGCAGCCGTGGCAAGGCTGGTTTCAGCCTGACGGAAAAGGGCGAGCTGTTGCTGGAAGCCGCGCGTGGCTTGCTGCTGGATATCGAGCGGTTCCGCCAGCAGGCCAATGGCGTGGGTGGGCGCTTGCTGGGCACGGTGCGGGTGGGCATGGCGGAAAACCAGGATGCAACTGTCAGCCTGCGCCTGGCGCAGGCCATTTCACGCTTTCGCGAACGGGATGAAGCGGTGCAACTGGAGCTGATCAGTGCGCCACCTGCGGAGCTTGAGCGGTTATTGCTGGAGCAGCGTCTGGACTGCGCCATCAGTTACTTTTCCGGCAACCAGGCGGCGTTCGATTACCAGCCGCTGTTCGAAGAGCGCCAGCGTTTGTACTGCGGCAAGGGGCACCCGTTGTTCGGCCTGGCGCAGGTGCCTCGCGAGCAGTTGCTGGAGGCGGACCAGGTGCGCCACCCCTATCGTTTTCTCAAGGGCGGCGAGCCGTTCCAGAGCCTGCGCAGCATGGCCGTGGCCGAACAGATCGAGAGTGTGTTGATGTTCATTCTCTCGGGGCGGCACATGGGGTATCTGCCGAGCCATTGCGCTCAGGGGTGGGAGGATCAGGGTTTGTTGTGGGCGCTGGATGAGGGGTTGGACTTTGTGGTGCCGTTTACCTTGGCCAGGCATCGGGGGCAGGTGCCTGGGGAGGCGCAGCGGGCGTTTGTGGAGGATCTGCTGACGGCGTTTGGCTGATCGTCTGCGCGGGCCTCATCGCCGGCAAGCCGGCTCCCACAGGTACATCCCAGGCCTGGAACACTGTGGCGAACCTGTGGGAGCCGGCTTGCCGGCGATGAGGCCCGCGCAGCCACCCAGAATCAGTAAGCCATGCTCCAGGTCAGCGTGTAGGTGCGCCCCCGCCCTTGGTAGTCATACAAGTACGCCGGGCCATAAGTGGACGAGTAGAACAACGTCGCCCGCTGCCCCCACACGGTGCTGTACTGCTTGTCCAACAGGTTCTGGATACCGGCGCTGAAGGTGCCGAAGCCTGTGTCCTGACTGCCCAGCAGATCGAAGGTGGTGTACCCGTCGATCTCGTGATCGGCATCATCCTTCAGGCTGAACGCATGGTTGGCCTGCAGCCGCGCACTGCGCCCATCACCCTTCCAGCCGACGAACGCCGTGGACTTGGACAGGGAGGCATAACGGGCATCGCGCTTGATCCAGTCACCGTCGGCATCCTCTTCTTCGGAACGGGTCAGGTGCAGCGTGCCGCCAGCCTCCCAGCCGCTCTGGAAGTGCCGGGTCAATGCGCCTTCGAAGCCGAAGTCTCGGCTCTTCTGGTCTTCCACGTTGATGGTCAGCGTCTGCGAATCGACGTTGATGATCTTGTCCGACCAGATGTAGTACAGCGCGGCCTGGGCATCCCAATCCAGGTCAGCGTAGCGCCAGCCTAGCTCGACCTGGCGGCTCTTGATGCCGGCCAAAGGGTTGTCCGCCACGCTCAGGCCCGGCTTGCCGTAGTACTTGGCCGGGTCCGGCAGGTCGAAGCCCTCGCCGTAGTTGGTCCAGACCTGATGGCCATTCTTGAAGTCGTAGATGGCGCCGACGTTGTACAGGTTGACCTGGTAATCGTTGCTGCCGCCGGGTACGCCCTTGAAATCGCTGACATCCACGTCCATCTGCTGGCGCCGGGCGCCGCCGGAGAGAGTCAGGTTGTCGGTGGCGTGCCAATCCAGCTGGGCATAGACCGAGACACCGTCCACGCGATAACTGGGGTAGCGCGCAGTCTTGCTCTCTTTGTCCAGGTCCAGGCCACCGCTCTCGGATGAGGTCAGGGCATTGAAGGTGGTTTGGTCGGCGTTGAAGCGTTCGCGGTCGAGGTCGACGCCATAGGTGAGCTTCAGCGTGTCCCACTGCTTGGCGAACAGGCCCTTGAGGCTGGTGACTTCGAAGTTCTGCTGCGAGGCGGCGAAATACACCCCACGTGAGCCGGTAGGCGTGGCGCGGTTGTAATACGGGAACGGGTAGAAGTTGTCGTCTTCCTTGCGATAGGAGGCTTGCAGGTAGAAGTCCTGGCCCAATACGTCGGTGTGATGGTAGTTGGCGTTGAGCAACAGGCGCCGGGTACGCGGCTCCAGGTCGGACGAGTAGCCGCTGCGCAGTTCCGCGTCTTCAAGATCGGAAGGCGCGTTGTAGTTGAGATTGGGGAAATAGATACCGGTGCTGCCGTGGTTACCGGAATCGTAGTACTGGGCCAGCACGTCGAGGCTTTGCTCATCGGTCAGCTTCAGGCCGATGGTGCCGAGCACGTCGATAGTGCGGTTGTACTGCAGGTCGGTCTGGGTGTTGTCGATGAAGATCTGCTCGCCCGCACCGTCGTAAAAGGCTTCGTTCTGTTCACCGGAGATCCCCAGGCGGGCATTGACCCGCTCGTTGCCGCCGCTGATGGACTGCGCGAAACGCGTCGCCAGGTCATCACTGTTGTTGAAGCCGCTGCTGGCACCGATCTGGGTCTCGAAACGCGCAGGGCCCGGCTCGCCCTTTTTGGTGACGATGTTGATGATGCCGCCGGTGGCCCCACCGCCATAGATGGCACTGGCCCCGGACAGCACCTCGACGCGCTCGACGTTGAACGGCGAAATACTGTCGAACTGGCGCGACAGGCCGCGCGAGCTGTTCTGACTGACCCCGTCGATCATCACCAGCACGTTGCGCCCGCGCATGTTCTGGCCGTAGTTGGTCCGGCCTTCCGGGGCCAGGTCAAGGCCCGGAACCAGCTTGCCGATGGCTTCCTTGAGGCTCACACCGCTGTCGATCTGTTCACGCAGCTGCTGCTGATCGACCACCCACACGGTGCCGGGGATTTCGCTGATGGCGGTACTGGTGCGCGAGGCGACGCTGACTTCGATCGGCTTGAGGTTGACCGCCTGTGGCGGCGCGACGGCTTTGCGCAAGGTGACCGTGCGGGCATCGCTGAATTGCCAGGCCATGTCGCTGCCGGCGAGCAGCTGCTGCAGTGCCTGCTCGACGCTATAACTGCCTTGCAAGGCCGGGCTGGTCAGACCCTCCACATCGCCGGTGGTGTACAGAAGATGCAGCCCGGCCTGGTCGGCGAAGGCAGTCAGGGCCTGGTCCAGGGATTGTGCTGGCAGGTCCAGTTGCACCTGTCGTGTTTCTATCGGTGCCTGCCCGGTTTGCGTGGCGGCCCACACTTGCAGGGGGCCAGCGAACACGGCCAGCGCGCTGCAAGACAGCAAGGCATGATGGAAACGACCGCCGCAACGGTACAAGGGCTTGGGCATGAGAGGCACGAATGAGCTTCCAGACAAGTCGTAAATGAGATTGGTTACTGATCAGTCCCACTACGACGATCTGGCTCACACGAACTTGCAGTGCCGAATGAAAAAAATTTCGATTATTTTCTACAGGCTCAGTGCACCACCGCCAGCCACGGCAGGTAGGTGACCTTGAGACCGTAACGCTGTTCGAGGGTGTGCAGCAGCGCCTGGGGTTCGTTCAGGTCGAATACGCCACTGACCTCAAGCGCCGCAAGCTTGCTGTCGGAGAGCAGGATACGGCCGTGCTGGTAACGCTCGAGTTCGGCCAGCACCTGCCCAAGGGGTTTGCCGTTGAAGATCAGCTTGCCACGTTGCCAGGCCATCTGCGCGCTGGCGTCGGGCGCCACGGTCAGGCTGCGGGCTCCGACCTGGGCTTGACCTTTGGCCAGCACCACATGGCCATCGCGGCGCACGCTGAAGGTCGCTGCACTGCCTTGCACGGCCTCACCGGCGGTCTCGACCACAAACGGCCGTGGATCCTCAGCCGTTTCGAACAACGCCTCGCCGGCCCGCAACGACACCCTGCGCTCGCTGGCGGTAAAGGCCACGCTCAGGGCGCTGGCGCTGTTGAGCAGTACCCGTGAACCGTCGGCCAGGGTGACGCTCTGCCGCTGCCCCATGCCGGTGTGATAGTCCGCCAACCACACCGGCACTTGCTGCCACCCACCATAGCCGGCCACCAGCAGCACCAGGGAAGCGGCGATGCCTGCGGCCCAGTGTCGTTTCTGGCGGCGCTTGGGCGGCGCTTCGAATGCTTGCGCAGTCGGCGTCTGCCCGAGATCCTGCCAGAGCGCCTCGGCCTCACGCGCCGCCTCGGCATGCGCCGGGCTCAGCTGACTCCAGCGCTGGTAACGCGCATGATCGGCCGCGCTGGCGTTGCCCGAATGCAGCAGCACCTGCCAGTCGAGGGCATCGTCGGACAAATCGCTGATCGGCTGCGGCACGGGCATGGTCCAGGTGTCAGTCATGGTTATGTTTGAGCCAGTCGCGGCAGTGGCGCAGGGCCTGGCCGATGTATTTTGCCACCATGCTCTCGGAGACGCCCAGTCGTTGTGCGATCTGAGCCTGGGTCAGGCCTTCGACGCGATTGAGCAGCAGGGCCTGGCGGGCATTTTCGGACAGTTGCAGCAAACCTTCATCGAGGATCTGCAGGCGCTCGCGGGCCAATAGGGCCGCTTCCGGCGCCGGTGCCGGGCAGGCCACCTCCCCTGCACCGTCGCTGTCCTCGTGGCTCGCGGCGAGGCGCTGCTCACGGCGCAGGGCGTCGATGGCCAGGTTGCCTGCCACGCGAAAGATGAAACTGCGTGCATGCAACACCGACACGGCCTGCTCGTCGATCTTCACCAGCTTGAGGTAGGTCTCCTGCGCCACGTCGGCGGCGCGCTGACGGTCGCTCATGCGGCGGGTCAGAAACTGCAGGAGGTCGTCATAGTGCTGCTGGAAACTTGCCAGCAGACCAGACACGGGAGACGTCGGCATTGGGTGGAGGCACTGCCAGTAAGAGGAGTTATCGGGCGTTAATGAGAAACAGTATCTTTCATAACGACCAAAAGTTTCAACGCTACTGTGCATTTGCCAGGTGAAAAGGTGTCAGCGGTTACCGCTGGCAGCCGCCATCATCTTGTTGATTTCACTGCGCACCATATTGGCGTACTCAGGCGGTGACATGGCGTCCAGTTCGGCGCGCACCCACTCGGCCCATTTGCCCTTGCGCCGCGGTTTTTCTGAAATGATCCGGGCAGCCTCGCCCTTTGCCTTGCCCAGGTTGTTCTGCCACAGCTCGAACAGCCGGGCCTTCTCTGCCTCGATCTGCGCCCGTTCCTCGAAGCTCCTGTTGGCCAGATTGAAACTCATGGAATTACCTGCTCGTTCAAATGGCCGCTATCTTACACCGTAGCGGTGCATCATCGAGAAACCGCCGCAACTTTCCTGGCGCGCCGGCATCCATTGATTATTCACCCCCATCGACGAGGACGAGTTCATGGCCCGAAAAATTGCCGCAATAGCCAACAACGACCAGATCAAGGACCAGGTTTTCAGCGAGCTGCAGGCATTGATCGAAGAGTCGGAAAAATTGCTTAACGACAGCGCGTCGCTGGTTGGCGAGGAAGCCGAAACCTTGCGCGCGCAGGTCAGCCTGAAGCTGCGCCAGGCCCGGGAAGCTGCCAGCCAGGTGCGCGCGAAAGCGCAACCCGTGGTTGACGCTACCCAGGACTATATCGGCGGACATCCGTGGCAAACCGTGGCCGTTTCTGCAGGCTTCGGCCTGGTGATAGGGCTACTGTTGGGCCGCCGATACTAAGGGTTGCCGTGCCGCGGGTGAGTCAGGCGGCCTGCGCCATCGGTATGCCACTATGAAAACGCAGTTCCTGGTCCGGGGACTGGATCAGCTCAGCTTCCGCTTCCCGGACCAGCTCAATACGGCGGATGATATCCGCCTCTTCCCCGTAGTGGTGCGCCAGTTTCAGGTAACCCTGATAATGGCGCGCTTCACTCTTCAGCAAGCCGTGATAAAAGGTGCCGAGCTCTTCATCAAGGTGGGGAACCAGGGCTGCGAAACGCTCACAGCTACGGGCTTCGATGAACGCCCCCACGACCAGGGTATCCACCAGCTTGACCGGCTCATGGGCGCGAACCAACCGACGCAGACCTGAGGCATAGCGCCCCGCCGACACTGGCCGCAGCGGCACCCCTCGGCGCTTCATCAGGCGCAGGACCTGCTCATGATGCACCAGCTCTTCACGCGCCAGGCGCGACATCATGTTGATCAGGTCCAGGTGCGTGTTGTACTTGGCGATCAGGCTCAAGGCCGTACTGGCTGCCTTGAATTCACAGTTCTTGTGGTCGATGAGCAAGGTTTCCTGGTCGGCGAGCGCCGCTTCAATCCAGGCGTCTGGAGTGCGACAGCCGAGGAAGGCATCGATTTCGGGGATCAGGGACATAGGCATACAACCACACTGTACAGGCAGGACCGGCGATTATACCGGCGGCGACTGTTAGCGCCAGTGACTATGCTTCTTGATGTACATCAAACAGCGGCGCGACGGACGCCGACTATAGTCTGGCATTGGCCGCCACCTTTGAAGGGAGTTCACGCCCATGCAAGCTGTCCGTAGCATCCTTGTCGTCCTCGACCCCGAACATGCCCACAGCCGTGCGCTGACCCGCGCAAAGCTGATCGCTCGCGTGACCGGTGCACGCCTACATCTGCTCATGTGTGACAAGAAGCAGGATCACAACGCATTGCTCAGCCTGCTCAGCAGTCAGCTGCATGACGATGGCTACGATAATGTTTCCCATGAACAGAACTGGAAGGAGAGCCTGCACGAGTCAATCATCGCCGTCCAGCAGGCCGAGGGCTGTGACCTGGTAATCAAGGAACACCGGCCGGACAATCCGCTACGCAAGGCACTGCTGACGCCCAGTGACTGGAAATTGCTGCGTCTTTGCCCTTGCGCCGTATTGATGGTCAAAAGCGAACGCCCCTGGACCGAAGGCAAGATTCTCGCGGCCGTGGATGTCGGTAACGATGACGAAGATCATCGGCGGCTGCATGCCAGTATCATCGACCACGGCTACGGCATCGCCAGCTTGACCAAGGGAGAGCTTCACGTGATCAGTGCTCACCCCTCCCCCATGCTGGCAGCTTCAGACCCGGCTTATCAGCTGAGCGAGACCATAGACAAACGTTATCGGGAGGCTTGCAGTGCGTTCCAGGCAGAATACGACATCAGTGAAGACCGGCTGCATGTCGAAGAGGGTCCGGCCGATGTACTGATCCCTCATTTCGAGAAGGAACTCGATGCGGTGGTGACGGTGATCGGCACGATCGCACGCACAGGCATTTCCGGGGCATTGATTGGCAATACTTCCGAGGTAGTGCTCGATTCGCTGAAAGGCGATGTATTGGTCCTCAAGAGCGAAGAGGCCACTGCACATCTCGCGGAACTGGCCCGCGGTTGATCAAAGCTGAAAAGACAAAACCCCTACCTGCTCGCGCAGATAGGGGTTTTGCGAAATGAATCTTGACGATGACCTACTCTCACATGGGGAAACCCCACACTACCATCGGCGATGCATCGTTTCACTACTGA
>Ga0160431_100328_pt1 | contig 26267 bp, 28 predicted proteins | sample HID1971K_E0MG_FD_108212 | JGI IMG/M metagenome (GOLD analysis project Ga0160431, IMG submission 108212) | Enriched millipede-associated microbial communities from UW Madison campus, WI, USA - HID1971K_E0 MG | ecosystem: Host-associated > Arthropoda: Insects > Digestive system > Unclassified ...
CCGCCAGTTCATGGCCGAAGTCAGCGAACAGGACTGGCGCTGGTACCTGCACCAGGCCTGAGCCCTACCCTATTCAGAACAAGGAATACCCATGAACGCAGCAGTGAACAACGGCCCGGCCCAGCGCGCGCCGTCCTACTACAGCGCCTCGCTCAACGACCACACCGAGTACCCACAACTCAAGGGTACGGTGCAGGTCGACGTGGCCATCATCGGCGGCGGCTTCACCGGCGTGGCCACCGCCGTCGAGCTGGCCGAGCGCGGCCTCAAGGTGGCGGTGGTGGAAACCAACCGTATCGGCTGGGGCGCGAGCGGGCGTAACGGCGGGCAAGTCACCGGCAGCCTGTCGGGCGACGAGGCCATGCGCACGCAGATGCGCCAGCGGTTGGGCAGCGAGGTCGACGACTTCATCTGGCACCTGCGCTGGCGCGGGCATCAGATCATCGAGCAGCGGGTCGAGCGCTATGGCATCGACTGCGACCTCAAGCGCGGCCACCTGCACGCGGCAATGAAGCCTGCCCATATGGACGAGTTGCGCGGTTTCCAGGCCGAGGCCCAGCGCCGCGGCATGGGTGAGCAGGTGCAACTGCTCGACCGCACTGCCGTCGCCGAACATCTGCAGAGCCCGTTGTACCTGGGTGCGCTGAAGAACCTGCGCAACCTGCACCTGCACCCGCTCAACCTGTGCCTCGGCGAGGCTCGCGCCGCCCACAGCCTGGGTGCGCTGATCTTCGAGAATTCCGAGGTACTGGACATCGTCCACGGCCCACGTCCGGCGGTGGTCACTGCCCAGGGCCGGATCGAGGCACGCCAGGTCATGCTGGCTGGCGATGTCTACCACAAGCTGGAAAAACGTCAGCTCAAGGGCAAGATCTTCCCTGCCATGGGCGGCATCGTCACCACGGCCCCGCTAGGTGAACTGGCCGAGCAGATCAACCCGCAGGACCTGGCGGTGTACGACTGCCGTTTCGTCCTCGACTACTACCGCCTGACGGCGGACAAACGCCTGCTGTTCGGCGGTGGCGCCAACTATTCGGGCAAGGATTCGCGTGATATCGAAGGCGAACTGCGTCCGTGCATCGAGCGCACCTTCCCGGCGCTCAAGGGCGTGCCGATCGAGTTCCAGTGGAGCTGCGCAATGGGCATCGTGGTGAACCGCATTCCGCAGTTGGGCAAGCTCTCGGACAATGTCTGGTATTGCCAGGGCTACTCCGGGCATGGCATCGCCACCAGCCATATCATGGGCGAGATCATGGCCGAGGCGCTGACCGGGACTCTGGAGAAGTTCGATACCTTTGCGGCGTGCAAGCACATCAAGGTGCCGATGGGGGACTTGCTGGGGAATCCACTGTTGGCGGCGGGGATGTGGTACTACCAGATGCTGGAAAAACTGCGCTGATTTTACTGGCCTCTTCGCGGGACAAGCCCGCTCCCACAGGTTGCGGTAGAGCATCTGTGGGAGCGGGCTTGTCCCGCGAAGAGGCCAGCCAAGATCCAAAAAATCAGGCGATCTTCTTCAGCCCCTGCTTCTTCAACTCTTCATCACGCAGTTCGCGACGCAGGATCTTGCCCACGTTGGTGGTCGGCAAGGCATCGCGGAACTCGATGAAACGCGGCACCTTGTAGCCGGTGACGTTGGCACGCATGTGCTCCATCACCTGCTCCTTGGTCACGGTCATGCCAGGCTTGACCACGATGAACACCTTGATCACCTCACCCGACTTCTCGTCCGGCACGCCGATCGCGGCGCACTGCAGCACACCCGGCAAGCCCGCAAGCACGTCTTCCAGCTCGTTGGGGTACACGTTGAAGCCCGAGACCAGGATCATGTCCTTCTTGCGGTCGACGATGCGCATGTAGCCGTCGGGCTGGATCAGGGCGATGTCCCCGGTCTTCAGCCAACCTTCGGCGTCGAGGATCTCGGCGGTGGCATCTTCACGCTGCCAGTAGCCCTTCATCACCTGCGGGCCCTTGACGCACAGCTCTCCCGTTTCACCCAACGGCAGTTCATTGCCGCTGTCGTCGATGATCTTGCACAGGGTCGACGGCACGGGGATACCAATGGTACCGACCTGGTTGGCCTCGGCCGGGTTGACCGCCGCCACCGGGCTGGTCTCGGTCATGCCGTAGCCTTCGCAGATGGCGCAACCGGTGACCGTCTTCCAGCGTTCGGCCACGCTCAACTGCAAGGCCATGCCACCGGACAAGGTGATTTTCAGTGCCGAGAAATCCAGCGCGCGGAACGCCTCGTTGTTGCACAGGGCAACGAACAAGGTGTTGAGGCCGACGAAGCCGCTGAACTTCCATTTGCTCAGTTCCTTGACCATCGCGGGCAAGTCGCGCGGGTTGCTGATCAGCACGTTGTGGTTGCCGATCAGCATCATTGCCATGCAATGGAAGGTAAAAGCGTAGATGTGGTACAGCGGCAGCGGGGTGATCAGGATCTCGCAGCCTTCGTGCAGGTTCGCGCCCATCAGTGCACGGCACTGCAACATGTTGGCCACCAGGTTACGGTGGGTCAGCATCGCGCCCTTGGCAACGCCGGTGGTACCACCGGTGTACTGCAGCACCGCCACATCGTTGGCCTGCGGGTTGGCTTCGCTGACCGGCTGACCTTTACCCAGCGCCAGGGCGTCGTTGAATCGCACGGCACGCGGCAGGTTGTAGGCCGGTACCATCTTCTTCACGTACTTGATGACGCTGTTGATCAGCAGGCGCTTGAGCGGCGGCAGCAGGTCGGCCACTTCGGTGACGATGACGTGCTTGACCTGGGTCTTGGGCACCACCTTCTCGGCCAGGTGGGCCATGTTGGCCAGACACACCAGGGCCTTGGCACCGGAGTCGTTGAACTGGTGTTCCATCTCCCGTGCGGTGTACAGCGGGTTGGTGTTGACCACGATGAGCCCGGCGCGCATGGCACCGAATACCGCTACCGGGTACTGCAGGACATTGGGCAGTTGCACGGCAATGCGATCACCCGGCTTGAGGTCGGTGTGCTGCTGCAGCCAGGCGGCAAAAGCGCCCGACAGCGCGTACAACTCGCCGTAGGTGATAGTCTTGCCCAGGTTGCTAAAGGCCGGTTTGTCGGCAAAGCGTTGGCAGGATTGCTTCAATACCGCCTGGATATTGGGGAATTCGTCAGGATTGATTTCCGCCGTAATCCCGGCTGGGTATTTATCCTTCCAAAAATGTTCGATCATGGAAGCCCACTCCTTCAGCAACAGCGAAGTTCGATTCATGCGTCGATGCGCTTATTATTGATATGTGATGGCGGTTCATTGCAAACCGAATCATCTGAAAGCGCGCCGAGAGTAACAGCTTTGTTTGGGGTCGCCTAGAGGCCAAATTTGGCCTTTACGGTCACGAAAATGACTCAATGAACGATACAAGTCATTTTTAGAGTATTTATCCAAAATATCGCGGAATGGCTGGAATTTCTGGTCAGGAGTGGCATTTTAGAGCGGCTGAGGCCGCATCGCCGGCAAGCCGGCTCCCACAGGTACAGCACAGCTCTCAGGCTGTGTGCAAAACCTTGTGGGAGCCGGCTTGTCGTGGCGACGAACCGCGGCGATAGGGCCGCCGCGAATTCAAGCGATGTCGCGCAACTCGCGCCGCAGAATCTTGCCCACCGGCGTCATCGGCAACGATTCACGCAACACAATGTGCTTGGGCACCTTGTACCCGGTGAAGTTGGCCTTGCAGTAGGCCTTGAGCTCATCCAGGCTGAGACCGCCCTCGCGCGCCACCACGAACAGCTTCACCGCCTCCCCGGAACGCTCGTCCGGCACCCCGATGGCCGCGCAGTTGGCCACTTGCGGGTGGCCCATGATCACATCCTCGATCTCGTTGGGATACACGTTGAAGCCCGAGACGATGATCATGTCCTTCTTGCGGTCGACGATGCGGGTGAAGCCGTCCGGGTCGATCACCGCGATGTCGCCGGTCTTGAACCAGCCTTCAGCGTCCAGCGCCTGGGCGGTGGCTTCGGGTTGCTGCCAATACCCCTTCATCACCTGCGGCCCCTGGATGCACAGCTCGCCCCGCTCACCCAACGGCACCTCGTTGCCCTCGTCGTCGATGACCTTGAACGCAGTACCCGCCACGGGCATCCCCACGGTGCCCAGGCGCGCCAGCTGGCCATAGGGGTTGGTGCTGGCCACAGGCGAGGTTTCGGTCAGGCCATAGCCTTCGACGATGCGGCAGCCGGTGAGGCTCTCCCAGCGCTCGGCAGTGGCCTTGACCAGCGCCGTACCGCCCGAGTTGGTGACCTTGAGCGCAGAGAAATCCAGCTGACGGAAACCGGGATGGTCCATCAAGGCAACGAACAAGGTGTTCAAGCCCAGCAACCCCGAGAAGCGCCATTTGCCGAGTTCCTTGATGAAGCCGGGAATATCGCGCGGGTTGGTGATCAGTACGTTGTGGTTGCCGGTGACCATCATGCACATGCAGTTCGCGGTAAAGGCATAGATGTGGTACAGCGGCAGCGGCGCGATCATCACCTCCTGGCCGTCCTTGATCATCTTCTGCCCGTCCGGGCCGTGCTGGGAGAAGCAGGCCAGCACCTGGAGCATGTTCGCCACCAGGTTGCCGTGGCTGAGCATGGCCCCCTTGGCCAGCCCGGTGGTGCCGCCGGTGTATTGCAGCACGGCGACGTCGTCGAGGGTCAACGGCACCGGCTTGTGCACCTGGCCACGGCCCTCGCGCAGTACCTGCTTGAACGAAACGGCCTGTGGCAGGTGGTAGGCCGGGACCATTTTCTTCACCTTGTCGACCACGGTGTTGATCAGCCAGCCTTTGGCCGCAGGCAACAGGTCGCCCATCTTCGCCTCGATCAAGTACTCGATGCCGGTATCCGGCAGTACCTCCTGCACGCGCTTGCCGAACATGTTCAGGTACACCAGCGCGCGGGCACCGGAATCCTTGAACTGGTGGCGCATTTCGCGCTCGGTGTACAGCGGGTTGGTGTTGACGACGATCAGCCCGGCACGCAAGGCACCGAACACCGCGATGGGGTATTGCAGGACGTTGGGCATCTGCACCGCGATGCGGTCGCCCGGTACCAGGTCGGTATGCTGCTGCAGCCAGGCGGCGAACGCCGCGGAATGGCGCTCGAGCTCGGCGTAGGTCAGGGTCACGCCAAGGTTGCTGAACGCCGGGCGGTCGGCGAAGCGCTTGCAGGAGCGCTCGAACACCTCGACGACCGAGGTGTATGCATGGATGTCGATGGTGGAAGGTACGCCCGCCGGGCGCTTGTCATTCCAGAAGTCGGCTTGCATTTATTGTTGTTCCTCTGCCTTGACCTGCATGATCCCTTGCCTCGTTTGCCTGATGGCAAAAAGGCGTTGAACCGACGTTAGCAGGTAAGCCCAAGGTGGCATATACGCCAAGTGCCGCCATTAACATTGTGAATCTTATTTGTGCCCTTCCTGCAATCCGGGCGGTTGTGCATACACTGTGCTCGTACCCCTGCGCAAAGGATTCGCCATGCCCCACGACGCCTTCTGGCTGCCCGCCAGCGAGCATTGCAGCCTGTACGTGCATCAATGGCTGCCAGCCACGCCGGTCAAGGCGGTGGTGCTGCTGGCGCACGGCATGGCCGAGCATGCCGGCCGCTACCAGCGTCTGGGACATGCCCTCAGCGAGGCCGGCTACGCGCTGCTGGCACCCGACCTGCGCGGCCACGGCCGTACCGCCGAGCTCGGCAACCTTGGCCTGTTCGCCCGGAAGCATGGCTGGAATGCCGTGGTCAACGACCTCGGTTTGCTGGCCCAGCACATCGGCCAGCAGTTTCCCTGCACTCCGCTGTTCCTGTTCGGCCACAGCATGGGCAGCTACATCGCCCAGGCCTACCTGATGCACCACAGTGGCAGCGTGCATGGAGCAGTACTCAGTGGCTCCAACCTGCAACCGCCGGCGCTGTACCGAGCGGCGCGCCTGATTGCCCGCGTGGAAACCTTGCGCCAGGGGCCATTGGGCAAGAGTGCCCTGATCGACTGGCTGTCGTTCGGCTCGTTCAACAAGGCCTTCAAGCCAAATCGCACGACTTTCGACTGGCTAAGCCGCGATCCTCTCGAAGTCGACAAGTACGTCGAAGACCCGCTGTGCGGCTTTCGCTGCAGCAACCAGCTGTGGCTCGATCTGCTGCAGGGCCTGGCGCAGATCAGCCAGGCCAGGAACCTGGCGCAGATCGACCCGAACCTGCCGTTGCTGGTAATTGGCGGCGAATGTGATCCGGTGAGTGCCGGCAAGCGTCTCACTCATCTGGCCGACGCCCTGCGCGCGACCGGCAATCGACATGTACAGCTGCGCGTCTATCCTGAGGCGCGGCACGAAGTGCTGAATGAACTCAACAAAGACGAGGTCACCGCCGATATCCTCGCCTGGCTGGAGCAGGCGCTGGCCCTTGGCCGCCCTGCCCGCAGTGAATGATGGCGGCCTCGTCCTTTCATCAAGGAAACGCCAATGACCCAGGTCACCAACACGCCGTACGAAGCTCTTGAAGTGGGCCAGACGGCCAGTTACGAGAAGTCCGTGGAAGAACGCGACATCCAGCTGTTCGCCGCCATGTCCGGTGACCACAACCCGGTGCACCTGGATGCCGAGTTCGCCGCCAAGAGCATGTTCCGCGAGCGCATTGCCCATGGCATGTTCAGCGGTGCGTTGATCAGCGCCGCAGTCGCCTGCACCTTGCCCGGCCCTGGCACCATCTACCTGGGCCAGAAGATGAGCTTCCAGAAGCCAGTGAAGATCGGCGACACGCTGACCGTGCGCCTGGAAATTCTCGAGAAGCTGCCCAAGTTCAAGGTGCGCATCGCCACCAACGTGTACAACCAGAACGATGAACTGGTGGTCGAGGGCGAGGCCGAGATCCTGGCGCCGCGCAAGCAGCAGACCGTTGAACTGGTGTCGCCGCCGAATTTCGTTGCCAGCTGATTGATTCCGTCAGTACCGGCCCTATCGCCGCGGTTCGTCGCCACGACAAGCCGGCTCCCACAGAGATGCCACCGTTCTTGGGTTCAGTGGGGTACCTGTGGGAGCCGGCTTGCCGGCGATAGGGCCGGTACAGCCAACCTCATCCCAACGCCTGCAATCGCTGTTCGATATGCCGCCGCTCCGGCGCCTGCCGGGTCAGCTCCAGCGCCCGCCGCCAGGCCGCCCTGGCCTCTTCGACATTGCCCAGTTGCTGGTGCAGCTCGGCCCGCGCCGCATGCGCCAGGTGATACTCAAGCAAGTCCCCAGCCCGCAGAATCGCCTCGACCTCACGCAACCCCACCTGCGGCCCATCCCGCTGGGCCAGTGCCACGGCCCGATTAAGCGCCACCACGGGTGAAGGCCAATGCTGCTGCAGCACATCGTAAAGCCCGACGATCTCCACCCAGTCCGTTTCATCGGCGCTCGGTGCCTCGGCATGCACTGCAGCGATCGCCGCCTGCACGGTATAGGCCCCGAACGCTCGGCTGCGCAACGCCAGCCGCACCAGCTCGCAACCTTCGCTGATCTGTTCGCGGTCCCAAAGGCTGCGATCCTGCTGGTCGAGCAGCACCAGGTTGCCCTCGGCATCACTGCGCGCCCGCTGCCGCGATGCCTGCAACAGCATCAGCGCCAGCAGGCCGACGGCCTCCGGGTCCGGCAACAGCTGCACCAGCAAACGTCCGAGGCGAATCGCCTCATCGCTCAGTTCCTGCTGCAGCAGCCCTTCGCCGGATGACGCCGAGTAACCCTCGTTGAACACCAGGTAGATCACGCGCAACACACTCTCCAGCCGCTCCGGCAGCTCGTGCAGCTCCGGCACCTGGTAAGGAATGCACGCATCGCGGATCTTGGCCTTGGCACGCACGATGCGTTGGGCGATGGTCGCCGGGCTCTGCAGAAACGCCCGGGCAATCTGCTCGGTGGTCAGGTCGCAGACTTCGCGCAGGGTCAACGGCACCTGGGCATCGGCGGCCAGGGCCGGGTGGCAGCAGGTGAAGATCAGCCGCAGGCGATCGTCGGCGAGCAATTCCTCCTCGCTGGGGTCTTGGCCCTGGCCCTCGATGAGCATGATCAGGTCTGCCTGGGAGCGGTCGAACCGTGCGCGCCGACGCAGCGCGTCGATGGCCTTGAAGCGGCCGGCCGACACCAGCCAGGCGCGCGGATTGTCCGGGATGCCATCGCGCTGCCAACGCTCCACGGCAATGAAGAAGGCATCGTGCAGGGCCTCCTCGGCCAGGTCGAAATCGCCCAGCAAACGGATCAGCGTCGCGAGAATGCGGCGCGAGTCGCGGCGGTACACCGCTTCGACTTCAGCACGTACCGCGCTCACCTGCGCCATCAGTCCGGCATCCGCTGGGTCACTACCTCCACCAGGCGGTCCAGGCTTTCTCCCCAGCCCTGGTAGAAGCCCATTTCTTCATGGGCCCGGCTGTCGGCGGCGCTCCAGTGCCAGGCACGGGCGGTGTAACGGGTCTTGCCCTGTTCCTCGTCAAAGCTGATGACCGCCGTCATGAAGGCTTTGTCCGAAGGCACCCAGCCCGGGCCGAACGCGTCAGTGAATACCAGCCGACGTGGCGCGGCGATTTCCAGGAACACGCCCTGGGTGGGGTACTCGGTGCCATCTGGCGCGCGCATCAAGGTACGCAAGAGGCCGCCGACCCACAGCTGCATCTCGCATTCCGGGGTCGTCATGCCATGCGGCCCCCACCACTGCATCAGCCATTCGGGCTCGGTCCAGGCACGGAACACCTTGGCCGGCGGCGCATCGATCAGGCGGCTGATGGACAATTCGTGCTGCGCTTGCGCAGGCTGGGCAAGGCTCATGCTGGTTGTTCTCCGTGGCTGTCAGGGCTGCAATTCGCGCACTGGCCGTACTTCAACGCTGCCGACCCGCGCAGCGGGGATGCCCTTGGCGATGTTGAGCGCCTCGTTGAGATCGCGGGCATCGACCAGGTAAAAGCCCGCCAGTTGTTCTTTGGTTTCCGCGAACGGACCATCGGTCAGGCTCATGCGCCCTGCGCGCATGCGCACCGTGGTGGCGGTCTGCACAGGCTTGAGCGCCTCGGCTGCGAGCATGCGCCCGGAGCCGTGCAGCGCTTCGGCGTAGGCCATGCATTCGGCATCTTCCGGGCTGTCGGGCAGGCTGTGCAGCAGCCCTTCGTCACAATAGACCAGGCACAGGTATTTCATGGTCGTCTCCAGGGCATCGGCAAAGTGCGTTTGGCGATAGCGGCTCAGGGCTTGAGATCGAACAGTGCTTTCTGGGTTTCCATGTCGAACGGTGCCGACCAGTGTTCGTGGATCACCTGCCACTGGCCGCCTACCTTGCGATAGCCCACGGTGGCGCGCATGAAGCCGCACTGGCTTTCATCGTCTGACGGGCCACAGCGGTTGAGCCAGTGGGCCAGGCCCAGGTCGCCATCGGCATGCACGGTGAGCTCGGCCAGTTCGAAGACCATGGGGCCGGTGCAAAGGCCCATGCACATTTCCCAATGCGCCTGGTACACGGCCTTGCCCTTGAATTGCAGTTCCTTGATGGCATCGAAGGCGACGATATCGTCGGCGTAGGGGGCGACGATGTTTGGGATGTCACGGTCGCGCACGGCCTGCATCCAGCGATCAATCAGTTGGCGGATTTCGGATTCGGCTGCTGCGTTCATCGGTGGGACCTCCGGACTTTCATGAGTGTGTTTGCACAGGGGGCCTGCGCTTTCATCTCATAATCGAACGGTAGCCGGGGATATCGACAGGCCGAGAAAATTAATCTCGGTTTTGTAGCCTAAATCTGTGGGAGCGGGCGAGTAAGCGATGGACCCGACCTCACCAAAAACGTCAGCCAGATACTGGTAAGGACTTGAGGAAATAGACGACACGCTCGGTCTCGGTAAATCCAAGAGCAGTATGCATCAGATGGCTGTTGTGATTGTCCAAAGCTGCATCGGAAGCCAACTCCTCGCAACCTTTATCAGCAGCCCACTGCTCCACTGCGGCGATCAGTTGCCGGGCTACTCCTTGGCCACGGGCAGACGGTATGACGTAAATGCCTTCGAGAAATGCAACTGGAGAAGTCGTAGTCCCATTGACGTAATCATGCCGCACTGAAGCCTCGGCCAATCCCCTCGCCCTGCCTAGCTCATCCAGTGCAAGGAAAGCTACCAAGCTCTGTTCATTGCGGGCGATATCCGCCATTTCTGTCAAATGTTCATCAACTGAACAGTTTGGCCATAATGCACTGCGCAGTTCCAGCCAACCCGCTGTTTTCGGCTCTTCACACACTTGGATCATGAGCGCACCAAAGGAATCCAGATTTCCATCACGGCATTCGGGTCTGCGGGATCGAAACCTGCGGGATAACGCTCGAACAACGCCGCATCGGCCTGCTGCTCGCCCGATTGCGGCAACCACTGGAAGATGCCGTCGAAGGTCGCCTTCAGGCCCTGCAGGCTACCCCGATGCTCGAACACCGCGTAATGCTGCGGGGCCAACCTCAGCTTGCTGAAGCCTTCAGGTAACGACTCGGTAGCACTCACCTCAACGCCCGCCAGATAGTCGAAACCGCCCTGCTGGTCAGGGTTGTAGCAAACGCCGTAGCTGTCATGCCCGTGCTGCCCGGGCACATGGCCGATGTGCGGCGCGAAGCGTTGCCACAACAGCGGCAGGCCGCCCAGGTCACTCATGCTGAAACGCTCGGCGAAACCTGCCAGGGTCGGCGAGCGGCCATCTTCATAACGCGCAGGGTGTATCGGCTCCAGAGTCATTTCCATTGCCTCAAGGGATGGCTGGGGTAGCAAGAATGAATTCACGGTAGCCCGAAACGATGACATACACCGCGAAGTAGCAAAAAATCGCCGCCGACAGCAGGTACGACCAGGTCAGCAGCCGATCACCCAGCAAGCGCCCCCCATGGCTGGCAATGCCGCACAGGCTCATGCACCAGACCAGCCCGGCAGCGAAGAAGCCGCCAAGAAACAATCCCGCATCCAGCAAACTGCCGCCGCCGGAGCGGGAAATCAGTACGCCCCCTACCGCGGCGAACCACAGAATGGCGCTGGGCGACGACATGGCCAGGAAGATACCGCGCAGGAACTCGCGCCATCCCGACTCCACCACCACCTCTGCCCGCGCCTCCATATGCCCACCGCGCCAGGCAGCCATCAGCATCTTCAGTGCGAACCAGACCAGTAACGCCGAGCCACCCAGCCACAACGTCCAGCGCACGCTTTCGAACTGCAACAGCACGGTCATGCCGGCAAGCGCCGCAATCGCATAGACCAGGTCGCCGACACAAGTGCCCAGGCCGAGCCAGAAGCCTTGAAGGAAGCCACGCTGCATGGCCAGGGTGATCATCGCGATGTTGGCGATACCGATATCGAGGCACAGGGACAGGCTGAGGAGAAAACCGTTGGAGAATGGCATTGAATACTCGGTGGCTGACCAATTAGGCGCGGTAGAGCCTGCCACGAGTGAAGTGGGGATGGGAAGCGAGGTGTTCGGTCAGGCGAAAGCCGCCTGTTCGAACACCTCATCCGCCCACTGGTTCAAGCTCTTGCCGGCAGCACGAGCGGCGATGCTGGCAGCTGCATGCACCTCTGGCCGGATACGCAGCATGACCTTGCCCGATGCGGGCTTTTCAGGGGTGATACCTTGTTCGGCGCAGTCGGCCAGATAGTCCTCCAATGCTTCACGGAAGGCTTCATGAAGCTCGGGGACAGAGCTTGCGTGAAAGCTGATGATGTCGCGCATGCCAAGCACGCGGCCGACGAAAATATCGTCACGCTCATCGTATTCGATTCGGGCGGCATAGCCCTTGTAGCGCATGCAACTCATAGGCTGACTCCTGCCCGCAACAGGAATTCGCGGGCTTCTTCAATCTGATACCGCCTGGCTTCCTTGCCTGGATGGGGGCGATGACATCTCCAGCACTGGCCGCCAAGCATCAGCTTGACCCTGGACCCTTGCCGCTCCAGCACCTCGCCGCCGAGGTGAAGCACCAGCGCTTCGATCTCGGAAAAGGCCAATGTCGACGTGGTTGGCGTCCGGTGGATGGCATCGAAAATCTTTCGGTATCGAGTGTTCATGGAAAAATGCTATCAAAATAAGATAGCACTTTTTCCTTAATATTCATTCAGGATTTTTCGTCCCCCGCCAGCACCTGCGCATAGCGTGCACGGTCCACGTTGGCCCCGCTCAGCACCACCGCCACCCGTTTGCCCCGCTGGCTTTCGCGCTCTTGCATCAACGCCGCCAGCGCGGCAGCTCCCGCACCTTCGGCGGTGTTGTGGGTGGCCTCGTGGTAGAGCCGCATGGCCTCGGCGATTTCGCCGTCGGTGACCCGCACGATCCGCGCAGCATGCTGGCGAACCAGGGCAAACGCATCAGGGTGCGGCACGCGGCAGGCCATGCCATCGGCGAAAGTCTCGGCGCTGGCGGTGGTGACGATGCGCCCTTGCTCGAAACTTTGCGCGTAGGCATCGGCCGCGCTGGAAACCACCCCTACGATCTCGGTCTTCAACCCCAGCAGGTTGCGCGCCTGGATCAGCCCGCAGATGCCCGATCCCATGCCGATCGGCACGTAGACGCAGTCCAGCGCCTGCACGGCTTCGAACAGCTCCAGGGCATAGGTAGCCACGCCACGCACCAGTTCCGGGTGGAACGACGGGACCATGTCATAGCCCAGGGCCTCGGCCAGTCGAGCAGCCTCCTCGCGGGCCACATCGAAGTCCACGCCGTGCTCGACCAACTCGGCGCCGAGTGCGCGCATGGCGGCGTTCTTCTCTTTCGAATTGCCTTCGGGCACCACGATCACCAGCGGCACACCCGCCTGGCGCGCGGCCAGGGCCATGCTCTGGCCGTGGTTGCCACGGGTGGCGGTGACCAGCCCGCGGGGCGGCTCGCCAGCGGCCAGCAGCGAGCGCACGTAGACCAGGCCGCCACGCACCTTGAACGCCCCTGTCGGTGCGTGGTTCTCGTGCTTGACCCAGACCTCGCAGCCCAACCGCTCGGCCAGCAACGGCCAACGGTACTGTGGGGTAGCGGGGACATGCTGGTGGACGAAGGCGGCGGCTTCACGCAGGGCGGCAAGGTCGAACATGGCGGTCATCCTTTATCGGTACGAGGTTGAACCGATCCTAGGCGCCGGGCATTGTATGGGTAAATCCTTATATTGCATGGGCGGCAATTTCATGTGGATGCCTCAACTGGCCGATGATGGCCAGCCCCGCTACCTGGCACTGGTCGACGCCATCGCCAGCGCCATCGAAGCCGGCACGCTCAAGGTCGGTGAGCGCCTGCCACCCCAACGCCGCCTGGCCTGGAAGCTGGGGCTCAACCCCAGCACCACCCAGCAGGCCTACCGTGAAGCGGCCGCCCGACACCTGGTGGCGGGCGAAGTCGGGCGCGGCACCTATGTACTGGCGGGCAGCCGAGAAGCCACGCTGTTTCGCCTCAAGCAGCACGACAGCCAGGGCGCGCTGATCGACCTGTCGACCAACGTGCCGGTAGCCGACCCTGCCAACCAGGACCTGCAGACAAGCCTGCAAACCTTGCTGGCTCAAGGGCAGACGCAGTTGCTCGATCATTACCTTGGCCCGCAGCAACTGTTGCTGGGCCGCCTCCAGGGTGCTCGCTGGCTGAGCAATCGCGGCCTGGCCCTGTCGGCGGAGCAGTTACTACCTTGCGGCGGCGCCCAGCAGGCCCTGACCCTGCTGCTGCAGTCGTTCTGCCAGGCCGGTGAGCCGGTGCTGCTCGAAGCCCTGACCGCGCCCGGCATCAAGGCAGCGTGCCGGCAACTGCGCCTGCCGGTACACGGGGTCGCGCTCGATGCCCAGGGGCTGCTGCCGCAGGAGCTGGACCGGGTTGCCCGGGCCAGTGGCGCACGGGTGCTGGTGACGACCCCTGCCCTGCACAATCCCACCGGTGCCTGCATGGGCAACGCACGCCGCCAGGCCATCGCCGAGGTGGTCAGACGCCTGGGACTGCTGGTGATCGAGGATGATGTATACGGCGCACTCAGCGACCATGCCCCGCTCTATCCGCTGCTGGGTGAGCACGGCATTCTGATCAGCAGCCTGTCCAAGACCGTGGCCGCCGGGTTGCGCATGGGGTGGATCGTGGCCAGCCCGGAGCTGCTGGAGCAGGTCGATCCGCATGCGGGTGCCAGCCACTGGCCCGTGTCGCCACTGAACCTGCACATCGCCTGCCAGTGGATCGAAGACGGCACGGCGGCGCGGCGGCTGGCCTGGCAGCGCAGGGAGGTCGCCGTGCGCTGGCGCCTCGCGCGCCAGTTGCTGGGAGAGACGTTGCACAACGCCAGGGAGCCCTCACCGCATGTGTGGGTAGCGGCTTCGCGGGGAGCTGACAGGGTGGTGGCGCAGTGCCGGGCGCAAGGCGTGGAGGTGGTGCCGGCGAGTGTCTTCGCGATTGGCGCGAGCGAGGTACAGGCGGTGCGTATCAGCTTGTCGGCGGCGACAAGCCGGGCCGGGCTGAAGCGGGGGTTGGAAGTGGTGCGACAGGTGTTGGCAGGCGGGTAAAACAGCCTGAAGCAGACATTGGAAACAGCGCTGCCCCCTGTGGGAGCCGGCTTGCCGGCGATAGGGCCAGAACAGGCTACTCAAGACGAAAGTCTTCTGCCTGCTCCGGCCTCATCGCCGGCAAGCCGGCTCCCACAGGGATTTGCGTCAGCGTTGGGACTTTCGGATCAACCTTGCTGGCAGCCCTCGCCCATGGCCCGGTACTGAATGGTGTGCACTTGGCCTTGATGGTCTTCATAGGTCATGGTCGCAGGCACCACTTCGCAGACATTGGGGATCGTCGACAGGTTGATCACCCGTTTGATGTCCAGGTTCATGGAGTAGTCGTACTGCTGGGCCACAGGCTCGGTGGAGACAGGCTTGGCCTCATCCGCCAGGGCGAACGAAGACATACCGACCAGTGCAAGAATCAGTAATGGTTTCATGGTGTTTGGCCTTTAAAGCAATCAAGCTGATCGATTGACTTCATGTGCCTTCATTGGCGCGGAGAAGTTGTCATCGACTGCGAAGATGACACGAAGTACCGATCCCGCTGTGTCGTACTGCCAGGGGGGATGAGTAAAATTCTACTCCCGGATAGGAATAGTTGAACCCCGACGTCGGACATTCACCCTTGTGTGAATTGCAACAATCTGCAACAAAAAACGCCTGAAAACACCGTCCCAGAGCCGCTGCCACGGGTTCATGCGCGCCCTTGTCGCATTGCTTTTTTACTGGAAAACCCATGATTTCGCTGGACTGCACACAACTGATTGGCGCCGAACGCCGTCTGCTCGACCATTTCTACCGCCAGCAGGGCTCGCGCATGCGTGCAGACAATGAAGGGCAACTTTGGGTGGCGCGCGCCTCGGGCATCGTTGCAGGCCTGAGTCTCAGGCCCGTCGACGACGGCCATTGGCTTACCGGTCTGTTCGTTGACCCGCAGCTGAGGGGCCAGGGGGTGGCCGGGCAACTGGTCAACGCCGCGTTGGCCCAGACGCAGGGCAGGACCTGGCTGTTCTGTCATCCCGAGCTTGTCGCGCTGTATGAGCGCCTTGGCTTCGAACGCGCCGCCACGCTCCCGCAAGCCTTGGCAAGCCGACTTTCACGCTACCAACGCAGCAAGCAGTTGGTCGCCTTGGTGCGTGCTCAATCGTCGCTGGCGTCCAGCCCGGGGAACAGCACCTCGGTGTAGCCGAACTTGCTGAAATCCTGGATGCGCGACGGGTAAAGCCGCCCGATCAGGTGGTCGCACTCATGCTGCACCACTCGCGCATGGAAACCATCGGCAAAGCGATTGATTGGTTGGCCCTGCGGATCGATGCCCGCATAACTGATGTGTTTGTAGCGGGGTACCACACCGCGCAGGCCCGGGACTGAAAGGCAGCCCTCCCAGCCATCTTCGATCTCGGTCGACAGCGGCGTGATCACCGGGTTGATCAGGATGGTCTGCGGTACCGGCTCGGCATCCGGGTAACGCTCGCTGCGCTCGAAACCGAAGATCACCAACTGCAGGTCGATGCCGATCTGCGGCGCTGCCAGCCCTACCCCACCGACATGCCGCATGGTTTCGAACATGTCGTCTATCAGTTGCTGCAGTTCGTTACTGCCGATCAGGTGGTCGGGGACCGGAGGGGCAACGCGCAGCAGGCGCTCGTCGCCCATCTTGAGGATGTCACGGATCATCGCGGGTTCGGCTCGGACGGTTGGGGCTCTACAGGGTGCTCATGGCCGAGCACGGTGATGGTTTCCTTGGCCTTGCTGCCCTCGAAATCCTTCTCGCCAGGGTTCTTGCCCTCGGTCGACATGTGCTCGATCACGGCATTCATTTCTGCGCCCAGAAGCAACACGGCCGCAGAGATGTAGAAATACAGCAAAAGCACGATGATTGCACCGATGCTGCCGTACATGGCGTTGTAGTCGGCGAAGGTCTTCACGTAGTAGGCAAAGCCCAGCGAGGCGATGATCCAGACCACCACCGCCAGCACCGAACCTGGCGTGATGAAGCGAAACTTCTGCTTCACATCGGGCATCACGTAATAGATCAACGCGACCGCCACCATCATCAGGATGATGATCGCCGGCCAGCGCAGGATCGTCCACACCGTCACCACCACCTCTTGCATGCCGACCTGGGCGGCAATCCACTCCATCACCTGCGGCCCCAGCACCATCAGTGCTGCCGTCGAGAGCAACATGCCGGCGATGCCGACGGTGTAGAAGATCGACAGCGGAATGCGTTTCCATACCGGGCGGCCTTCGGGCACGTCGTAGGCGGCGTTCATGGCGCTCATCATCAGGCGCACGCCGGCAGAAGCGGTCCACAAGGCGATCACGATACCCACCGACAGCAGGCCGCCCTTGGACTGTTGCAACTGGTCGATCACCGGATTGACCTGCTCAAGCGCCTGGGGGGGCAGCACCAGCTCCGATTGCAGGCGCAACCAGGAGAAGAAGTCGGGCAGGTGCAAAAAGCCGATCAAGGCAATCAGGAACAGCAGGAACGGAAACAGCGAAAACAGCATCTGGTAGGCCAGCGCAGACGCATAGGTGGACATCTCGTCATCGAGAAATTCCTGGACGGTGCGTACCAGCACGCGGTGCAAGGGCAGGCCGCGCAGGTCGGGGAAAATCATAGCGTCTCCTTTCGCCGCTTGATCAATACAACAGGGAAGTCTAATAGACCACGCGACTGATGTACTGCTCCCTACCGTACTAGAAGAAGTTGCCTGCTTGAAACTGTTCCGGCCTCTACCAGCAAGAGGCCGGAACAGTCAGTGCATCATCAAGGCTTCTTCACCGCATCCTTGACGTTACCCTTGATTTGCTGCGCCTCGCCCTTGAGTTCCTGGGCCTTGCCTTCGGCGCGCAGCTTTTCGTTGTCGGTGACCTTACCGACTCCTTGCTTGATGTTGCCTACAGCTTCGTTGGCCAAGCCTTTCGCTTTGTCTTTGGTGCCGCTCATGGCAAATCTCCTGCAAATGGAGACACGGGGACCGTGTCGACAGTCGGTGGACCGAACCCCTGCGCCAGGAGTTTCAAACAATTTGCCCCGCTCAAGCCGAGCGGTGAATCTGCGGGCGAATACCGCACCAAATCGGCCCCGCGCCGCTTCGCCCCGCCAACCGGCTCCCCTAGAATCGCGGGCAAACGGCAACCCGAAGCAGGCTGCCAACCGACAAGAACAACCATTATCGGAAACCCGCACCTATGCGCCTCATGCCTTTGCTCGCGGCCTTGCTACCGCTATTGCCCTTGCCTGCACTCGCCGCCGCAGCGGCCAGTGAAACCCTGCTGGTGAACCGTTATGCCGACGATGGCGAGCCCGGCACCCTGCGCTGGGCCATCGAGACCAGCAACCAGCACCCCGGCCATTACCGCATCGAAATCGCCGCGGTCGGCCAGGCTCCGTATGTCATCCGCCCGACCCGCGCCCTGCCGGAAATCAAGGGCCCGGTGCGCATCACCGGCCAGTCCTGGGCGCGCGACGGGCAATACATCGCCATCGACGGTTCCGGCTATATCAAGGACCAAGGTGTACGCACCTGCCCCGGCGCCCTGCCCGGCCAGTTCGGCACCAATGTGCGAACCACCACCAATCCGGGACTGGTGCTGCGTGATACCCAAGGCGTGCACTTGAGCGGCCTGGAGGTGCGCAATTTCTGCATCGGCATCCTGGTCAACCGTGCAAGCGGCAACGTCATCGAAGACAACCGTATCGTCGCCAACAAGGGCGGTGCGGGGATCATGCTCACCGGCGACGACGGTGCCGGCAACCCCACAGCCACCACCACGATCAACAACAAGGTGCTGCGCAACCAGCTGATCGACAACGGCGACGGCCTGGAGCTGACCCGAGGCGCGGCGTTCAACCTGGTGGCCGACAACCTGTTCCGCTCAACTGCCGCCAACCCCGAGCCGTCACAAGGCATCGAGATCTTGCTGGGCAACGACAACACGGTGGTGCGCAACCGCTTCGAGGACTACTCGGATGGCTTGCAGATCAACTGGGGCAAGCGCAACTACCTGGGCGCCAATACGTTCAGCGGCAACTCGATCGGCGTCAGCGTGACCGGCGAAGGCAACATCCTCGATGGCAACCTGATCCACGGCAATCGCATCGGCGTCGCCCTGCGCCCGGAACCGGACCTCACCGCCACGCGCTTGAGCGGCAACCGTATCTGGGGCAACAGCCAGGATATCCGCCGCTGCGAGGCGGGTGGATCGTGTGTGGCGGATCAGCGCACGGGCGCCATCGTCTTCGGGGTGCCGGCTCAGGCCCATGCGTTGTACGTCGGTTCGCGCGGCGTAGGTGCGGACCTGCCCAAGCAGGACCAGGCGATCATCTGCGATGCCCAGGGCGAGCCCAAGCCGTGCCAGCCACTGCCCAACCACAATCAGCAGCCGCCACGGCTGGTGGCGCTGGACGGCAATGTGCTGCGTGGCGAGGTACAAGGGCCGGCGTCGAGCCTGTTGCGGGTCGAGGTGTTCGGCAATGCCGAGGCCGAGGGGACTGAAGCGCAGCAGTATCTGGGGGAAGTGCTGGTGAACAGCGATGACAAGGGCCTGGCGCGGTTTGCCCAGCCTTTGCAGAATGCCGGAGGGTTGCGCAGCTTTACCGCGACGGTGACCACGGCCGAGGGGGCGACTTCCGAGTTGAGTCTGCCGGTTCGTCGCTGAAGCTACCGGCCCTATCGCCGGCAAGCCGGCTCCCACAAGGACAACACAGGTTCTGAAAACTGTGGAGTATCTGTGGGAGCCACAAGGACAACACAGGTTCTGAAAACTGAGGAGTACCTGTGGGAGCCGGCTTGCCGGCGATTAGGCCAGCAGACCTTGCCCCGCTACCCGCCACCCCTCACAATGCAGCCCTAATCAAGCGTCAACCCGCAGGAACCTGCATGAAACTCGACAAACCCGCCGCCATCGCCCGTCGCAACCAGGCGCTGGCCAAACCGGTACTCACCAGCGCCAACTCCCTGTTCGCCATCCTCGACCGCAAACGCAACCTGTGGTGGTTCGAAGTGCCGGTGGCACTGCTGCGCAAAGGCCAGCCGGACTGGGTCAACCTGCTGCTGCACACCCCCGAAACCGATGAGCTGCAGCACCTCAAGGTGCCCACCAACTTCATCAAGGCTCATCAGGAGCAGATGGAAGTGCGCAACCCCGGCAAGCGCCGCTCGACCATCAGCCTGGCACTGAGCGCCGACCGCGACTCGCTGCTGCGCGACACCCGCCCGGGTGGCGATCAGCTCGACTTCAAGCCCTTCGTACAGGCCTGATTTCAGGTCCGCTCGATGCGATCGTCATGGATGACGATGCGGCCTTGCTTGAACAACGCGCCAATCGCCTTCTTGAAGTTGCCCTTGCTGACATTGAACATGCGGCTGATCACTTCCGGGTCGCTCTTGTCGCACACCGGCAATACCCCGCCCTCGGCCTCCAGGCGCGCCATGATCTGCTCATTCAGGCCTTCGGCCAGGGCCTGGCCGACCGGCTGCAGGCTCAGGGCAATCTTGCCGTCGTGGCGCACTTCCTTGATGTAACCCTTCTCGTGCATCCCCGAACGCAGGAACTTGAACACTTCGTTCTTGTGGATCAGGCCCCAATGGCGGTTGTTGATGATCGCCTTGAAGCCCATGGGCGTCTGCCCGGCCACCAGCAGCTCGACCGGCTGGCCGACCGGGTACTCGGCCGGAGTACGGTCCAGATAGCGGTCCAGACGTGAGGTGGCGGTGATGCGGCGGGTGCGCTTGTCGAGATAGACGTGCACCACGCAGTAGTCACCCACCTTCAACGGCCGGGCCTCCTCCGAGTACGGCATCAGCAAGTCCTTGGACAGGCCCCAGTCGAGGAAGATGCCGGCACCGTTGATGTCCTTGACCTTGAGGCTGGCGAACTCGCCGACCTGAACCTTGGGCTTCTCGGTGGTGGCGATCAGCTGGTCTTCGCTGTCCAGGTAGATGAACACGTTCAGCCAGTCGTCGATTTCGGTTTCGGCGTCCTTCGGGATGTAGCGCCCGGGCAGCAGGATCTCGCCGTCGGCGCCGCCGTCCAGGTACAGGCCGAATTCCACGTGTTTCACGATTTGCAAACTGTTGTAACGCCCAAGCAGAGCCATTTCCGATGTTCCTCAAGACAAGACGGCTATTCTACACCTGAAGCCCGCGCGCTGCCCCACCGCTGATTCGGCGGAACCGTCGCGCGGCCCTTGCGTCTACCGAGTGGCCAGCCCCTGCAAGGATCAGCACATGCTTCTACGCCTGTCCAAAGCCCTGCTCGTCACCCTCGGCTTCGCCCTGGTATTGGTTGCCTGCAGCCGCATCGACCTGGCCTACCGTAACCTTGACCGGCTGGTGCCGTGGTCGCTGGGCGAGTACCTGGCCATGAACCGCGAGCAGAAGACGCTACTCGACGAACGGCTCAAGCAACACCTGGCCTGGCATTGCCAGACCCAACTGCCGGGTTACCTCGACTGGCTGGACCGCGTGCGCGACATGGTTGCCGAGGACCAGGTGACCGACCAGGCCCTGCAGCAGCGCACGGCCGAGGCCCGCCAGGCGATCGGCCGCGTCGCCGAACAGATCACCCCTTCGGCCACCGAACTGCTGCGCGGCATGAGCGATGCCCAGGTCGCGAAGATGCGCGAAGCCTTCCGTGAGGACATCAGCGAGCGGCAGAAACTGTATTCCGATACGCCCTTGCCCAAGCAAATTGCCCGCCGCGCCGAGCGCATGGAAAAACGCCTGACCCCCTGGTTCGGCGAACTGACTGCGGCCCAGCGCCTGCGGGTGCTGAGCTGGTCGCAGGCGCTGGGCGACCAGAACCGCCAATCGATCGCCAACCGTGCCCATTGGCAGCAGCAGCTGCTATTGGCCATGAACCAGCGCAGCGACGCCAGCTTCGAGCCGCGCCTTGCGCAACTGCTGCAGCGCAAGGAGAGCCTGTGGACGCCGGAGTACCGTATTGCCTTCCAGAACAGCGAGCAGCAGGCGCGCAGCCTGGTCATCGACTTGCTGCACCAGAGTACGCCAGCGCAGCGCCGCTACCTGCAGGATCAGTTGGCCAAGGTGCGAACCGACTTCAGTGAGCTCAAGTGCATGAGCGGTTGACTGGCGGGCCCTATCGCCGGCAAGCCGGCTCCCACAGGTACTCCACAGCCATCCGAGACTGTGCTGTACCTGTGGGAGCCGGCTTGCCGGCGATAGGGCCAGGCCAGACACAAGAGCATCACCGCCCCTTGCGCCGATAGGGAAACACATCGATCACCTTCCCGTCCCGAATCGCCGCCTGCAGCCCTTTCCAGTAATCCGCGTCGTACAGCTCCCCATGCAAGCGACTGAACAACCGCCGCTGCCCCATATCGGCAAACAGAAACGGCGGAAACTCCTCGGGAAACACATCGTGCGGCCCGATCGAGTACCACGGCTCGCCCGACATCTCGTCCTCCGGGTAGCGCGGCGGCGGGATATGGCGGAAGTTCACCTCGGTCAGGTAGCTGATTTCGTCATAGTCGTAGAACACCACCCGGCCATGCCGGGTAACGCCAAAATTCTTCAGCAGCATGTCGCCGGGGAAGATGTTCGCTGCCGCCAATTGCTTGATGGCCAGACCATAGTCCTCCAGCGCTTCGAGCACCTGGGCTTCACTGGCCTGTTCCAGGTACAGGTTGAGCGGCACCATGCGCCGTTCTGTCCAGCAGTGGCGGATCAGCACCGTGTCACCCTCAAGGGCCACGGTGGACGGCGCCACTTCCAGTAACTCGGCCAGGCACTCGGGCTCGAACTTGCCGCGCGGAAAGCGAAAATCGGCGAACTCCTGGGTATCGGCCATGCGCCCTACGCGGTCGACACTCTTCACCAGCCGGTACTTGTCGATCACCGTGGCACGGTCGACGGTCTTGGACGGCGAGAACCGGTCCTTGATGATCTTGAACACCGTATTGAAGCCCGGCAGGGTGAAGACGCTCATGACCATCCCGCGTACGCCGGGGGCCATGACGAAACGGTCGTCGCTACTGGCCAGGTGGTTGATCAGCGCCCGGTAGAACTCCGACTTGCCGTGCTTGTAGAAGCCGATCGAGGTGTACAGCTCGGCGATGTGCTTGCCCGGCAGGATACGTTTGAGAAAATTGACGAACTCCGCCGGCACCGGCACATCGACCATGAAATACGAGCGGGTGAAGGAGAAGATGATCGATACGTCGGCCTCGTCGGTGATCAGCGCATCGGCCTCGATGCCGTGGCCCTCACGGTGCAGCAGCGGGATCACCAGCGGCCACTGCTCGTCAGCGTTGTACAGCCGGCCGACCAGGTAGGCGCCCTTGTTGCGGTACAGCACCGGTACGAACAGCTCCACGGTGAGCGCCGGGTCCTTGCACACCCAGTCCGGCAGGCTCTCGCGCAATTGTTCTTCGAGGCGTGAGAGGTCGCCCTCAAGGTCACCATAGGTGAATGCATGGTCGGCGAAGATCGCCCGCAACAGCCCCTTGAGACTGCCTTCGAGCCGGTAGGTACGGGTCTGCGCGGCCCGTTCGTGGCCGCGCATCGATGGCCGCGTGGTGTGGATGAACATGCAGCCATCGCTGATCTGGTCATGGCTGAACAGGCTGCAGAACAACGAGTTGTACCAGGTCTCCGACAGTTCATCGTCCAGGCGCGGGTCGATCAGGCTGATATAGGCACTCTTGACCAGCGGCCATTGCGCGACCTGCAGCAACACCTCGTCATCGAAGCCATCGCGCAGCCAACTGTTGACCTCGCCGACCTTGCGCTCATAGAGGTTGATCCGCGCGGCTGCCGCCCGCTGGCTCTCCTGCCAGCGAGCCTGCTCGAAACGTTCGCGGGCACCGAGGGTGATGCGGCGAAAGTGTTCGCGGTAGTCGTCGAAGCCGTCGAGAATCATCCGGGCGATTTCGCCGGCAGGCCAGTGCTCGGTCATGCATGACACCTCGGTGCGGGGTGAGATAGACAGCTTAGTCGGCCCATGCGTTTTGAGAAGCCTGGGCGGGCCTCTTCGCGGGACAAGCCCGCTCCCACAGATACACCGCTTTTCTTGAAACAGCGATGTATCTGTGGGAGCGGGCTTGTCCCGCGAAGAGGCCGACACAGATTTACACCGCAAGAAAGCACAAGAACCCCCCCGCCCCCTCGCGTACACTCACGCCCTGCCTCGTACCTGGAGACCGCTGTGAGCCCCATCGCCCTGACCCGCCTGCTGACCCTTGCCGCCGTCTGGGGGGCGAGTTTCCTGTTCATGCGGATCATCGCCCCCGAACTGGGCACCGTGCCGACCGCCTTCTTCCGCGTATCCATCGCCTGCCTGGGCCTGATCGTCATCCTCGCCGCCGCCCGCGTGCGCTGGAATTTCGAAGGCAAGCTCGGCGCGTGCCTGGTACTGGGCATGATCAACTCGGGTATTCCGGCCACCTTCTATTCGGTGGCGGCGCAGGTGCTGCCAGCAGGCTACTCGGCAATCTTCAACGCCACCACGCCGCTGATGGGCGTGGTGATCGGCGCGCTGTTCTTCCGTGAGGCGATGACCCTGCCGAAACTGTGCGGCATCTTTCTCGGCCTGTTCGGCGTGGGCATCCTCAGCGGCGCCGGCCCGGTAGCCTTGGACATGGCCTTGCTGCAGGGCGCCCTGGCTTGCCTGGCCGCCACCACCTGCTACGGCTTCGCCGGCTTCCTGGCACGCCGCTGGGTCAGCGGCCTGGATAGCCGCCTCTCGGCCTTGGGCAGCATGCTCGGTGCCACGCTGATGATGACACCGCTATTCGCCTGGAGCGCACTGACCCAGCCGCCAGCAAGCTGGGGCGGCTGGCAGGTGTGGCTGTCGCTGCTCGGCCTGGGGCTGGTCTGCACCGCCTTCGCCTATATCCTGTACTTCCGCCTGCTGGCCGAGATCGGGCCGGTCAAGGCCAGTACCGTGACCTTTCTGATTCCGGTGTTCGGTGTGCTGTGGGGGGCCTGGCTGCTGGACGAGTCGTTGTCCATGGGGCACGTGTACGGTGGCGTGCTGATTGGCCTGGCGCTCTGGCTGGTGCTCAAGCCATCCCGGCGTACGGCCTGAGAGCCCTATCGCCGGCAAGCCGCCTCCCACAGGTACACCACATGACAGTGTGGGAGCCGGCTTGCCGGCGATGAGGCCAGTACAGACAACACAGCAAAATCGCATTACGATAGGCAGCCCTCCTGACCTGTAATGCCCCAATGCCCCCTGAGCAAACCTCAGCCTACAAAATCGTGCTCTGGCGCCTGGAGCAGGACGCCCAAGGCTACCCACCCGCGTCGGTCGAAGGCCTGTGGGCAAAACGCACCGAAGCCGGCTACCAGGTCGACAGCATCCCCTTCTATGCCTACGGCATCGCCCCTGGCGATACCATCAGCGTCAGCGAGGACGGCGAGCAGTCCTGGTTTGCAGCCTTGCAGCACAGCGGCGGCGCGTCGGTGTTCCGCATTCTGGTGAAAGCGACGGGCGACCTCGAACAGGTGCGTGCGGCACTCGAGGATTTCGGCTGTCCCAGCCAAGTCGAAAAGGCGGTGAGGATGCTTGCCGTCGAGATCCCGCCTTCGCATTCGCTCGACACACTGCTCTACTACCTGTTGACCCAACGCGAAGCCGGCACCCTGGACTTCGAGGAGGGCGTGCTGCGCCACACCATCCCCGAAGAGTTTCGCTAAAGCGCCCTACGCTTCAGCCAGGCGCGCTGCCGGCTTGCGGAACACGAACAGCAACCCGACCACGATCAAGCCCATGCCCAGCAAGCTGAGCGGGGCCAGGCGATTGCCGAAGATCACGAAATCCATCACCGCGGTCACCGCCGGCACCAGATAGAACAAGCTGGTGACGTTGACCAGGTTGCCCTTGGCAATCAGCCGGTACAGCAGCAGGGTCGCCAGCAGCGAGACCACCAGCCCCATCCACAACAGCGCACCGATGAAGCTGCCGTTCCATTCGACGTGCAGCGGCTGCAGCGGCGCGAACACCGCGCACAGGGCAAAGCCTGCCAGGTATTGCAGCGGCAGCGTGCCCATGGGGTTGTCGGTGATGCGCTTCTGCAGGATCGAGCCGAAGGTCATGCTGGCCAAGGCCAGCAAGGCGAACAGCATGCCGAGCAGCGAAACACCGCCAAGGTTGATGCCCTGATAGACCACCATCACTAGCCCGCCAAGCCCCAGGCCCAGACCGAACAGCCGGCTCCAGGAACGCTGACGCTCCATCAGCACCACCGTCAGAATGGGTTGCACGCCCATCACCGTGGCCATCACGCCAGGGGTGACATGGGTATTGAGCGCCAGCAGGTAGAAGATCTGGTAGGCACCGAGCAGTACGCAGCCGGTACCCAGGGCACGCAAGATCGCCCCCCGACTGCGCGGCCAGCGCAAGCCCAGCAACGGGCCGATCAGCAGCAGCCCGGTGAGCGCCAGCGCCGAGCGCAACAACAGGAAGGCGAAGGGGCTGGCATGGGCCAGGCCGAGTTTGGAGACGATAGCGCCGCTGCTCCACAGCAGGACGAACAGGCTGGTGGTGGCCGCCGAGGCCACGGATGCTTTGGTAAAGACAGACATGTATGCACCTGTATTCGGGCAAATAAGCCGAACGGTGGGCGTGTGCTTCAGTAAGGGAAGTAGCCGACCGTGTTCAGTAGGTTGCGCGTGTGACGGGATGCGGCCAGAAGCCGATCAGCCCAGCACGACCACGCAGCGAGGCGGAGCTACGCCGCCGACGACGCCACTGACAGGTGGTGGGTAATGACTGATCATGACCGGCTGCTGGCTGCCACGC
>Ga0160431_100332_pt1 | contig 25743 bp, 21 predicted proteins | sample HID1971K_E0MG_FD_108212 | JGI IMG/M metagenome (GOLD analysis project Ga0160431, IMG submission 108212) | Enriched millipede-associated microbial communities from UW Madison campus, WI, USA - HID1971K_E0 MG | ecosystem: Host-associated > Arthropoda: Insects > Digestive system > Unclassified ...
CACCGGTAACGTCAACGTCTGCGATGCCAACATGCTCAAGGCCCTGAAGAAGCGTGCCGTGGTCTGCAACATCGGCCACTTCGACAACGAGATCGACACCGCCTTCATGCGCAAGAACTGGGCATGGGAAGAGGTCAAGCCGCAGGTGCACAAGATCCACCGCACCGGCGCTGGCGAGTTCGATCCGCAGAACGACGACTACCTGATCCTGCTGGCCGAAGGCCGCCTGGTGAACCTGGGTAACGCCACTGGCCACCCAAGCCGCATCATGGATGGCTCGTTCGCCAACCAGGTACTGGCGCAGATCTTCCTGTTCGAACAGAAGTACGCCGACCTGTCGGCCGAGAAGAAAGCCGAACGCCTGACCGTTGAAGTGCTGCCGAAGAAGCTCGACGAAGAAGTGGCCCTGGAAATGGTCCGCGGCTTCGGCGGCGTGGTTACCCAACTGACCAAGCAGCAGGCCGACTACATCGGTGTGACTGTCGAAGGCCCGTTCAAGCCGCACGCCTACCGCTACTAAGCGACAAGCGCCCGTCGGCATGTCGCCGGGCGCTTGTAGTCGTTGAATCTTGATCGATGCCCAAGCCAGGCCGGCCCCCACCGCCCTGGCTTTTACTTGCAGCTTGCGGCCCGTGGCTTGCAGCTGAGGAAACAGAGATGTCACAAGAACGCCGCTACAGTTTCGAATTCTTCCCGACCAAGACCGATGCCGGTCACGAAAAGCTGATGGGCGTTGCCCGCCAGCTGGCCGTCTGCAACCCGGACTTTTTCTCCTGCACCTACGGTGCCGGTGGCTCGACCCGCGACCGTACGCTGAACACCGTGCTGCAGCTGGAAAGCGAGGCGAAGGTACCTGCCGCGCCACACCTGTCGTGTGTCGGCGATACCAAGGACGAGTTGCGCGCGCTGCTCACTCAGTACAAGGCTGCCGGTATCAAGCGCATCGTCGCCCTGCGTGGCGACCTGCCGTCGGGCATGGGCATGGCCAGTGGTGAACTGCGCTATGCCAGCGACCTGGTCGAGTTCATCCGCCAGGAAAGCGGTGACCACTTCCACCTGGAAGTTGCCGCCTATCCGGAAATGCACCCGCAGGCACGCAACTTCGAAGTCGACCTGGCCAATTTCGTGCACAAGGTCAAGGCCGGTGCAGACAGCGCCATCACCCAGTACTTCTTCAACGCCGACAGCTACTTCTACTTCGTCGAGCGCGCGCAGAAGCTGGGCGTGGACATTCCGGTGGTGCCGGGCATCATGCCGATCACCAACTACAGCAAGCTGGCACGCTTCTCCGATGCCTGCGGCGCCGAGATCCCGCGCTGGATCCGCAAGCAGCTGGAAGCCTACGGCGACGACACCGCCAGCATCCAGGCCTTCGGTGAAGAAGTGATCACTCGCATGTGCGAGCAGCTGCTGCAAGGCGGCGCTCCGGGCCTGCACTTCTATACCCTGAACCAGGCCGACGCCAGCCTGGCGATCTGGAACAACCTGAAGCTGCCTCGCTGAAACTTTTTGGCAAGATCTCTTTCAGAAATGCTTAAGGCTTTAGTCATAGACTAAGGCCTTATTTCCTTTCTGGATCAAACAGGTCTTGCCTGAAATGCAACCGCGCTCGCCTTCCCGTCCACCACTGGTCTACCTGGCCTTCGGCCCGGCCACCTATCACCAGGAGGCCTGTTTCAGCATCGTCAGCGCCCTGGCGCACCTGGACGTGCATGCAGGCGAGACCCTGGACATCCAGGTCTACACCGACAACCCGCAGCCCTACGGCAAGTTGCCGGTCACCGTGCACGTGCTCGACGAAGCCACCCGCAACGCGTGGAACGCACCGCACGGCTATCACTTTCGCAGCAAGCACGTGCTACTGCGCCAGATCCTTGGGCAGCACCCCCTGGCCGTGCTGATCGACACCGACACCTTTTTCCGCACCTCGCCCCTGCGGCTGTTCGAACGCGTCCGCCCCGGCCACATGCTGTGCAACTTCGTCGGTGCGCGCTACGGCGCCAACCAGACGTGCCTGCTGTACAAGAACCTGCTGGGTATCCTCAAGCAGCGCGGCCTGGCCGACTGCCAGATGCCGCTGGTGAACTCCGGGGTCATCGGGCTTACCGCCGAAGACGCTGCAACGCTCGACCAATCCATCGCCCTGATGGACGAGTTCTACCCGCTGGCCCGCTCGGCCTACACCCTGGAAGAGTTCTGCCTGGCAGTGGCTGCGTACCGCAAGCTCGAACTGGCCGAATGTACCGATGTCATCCATCACTACTGGAGCCGCAAGGCCCAGTTCCGCGCCAAGATCCAGGCCTGGTTGCGCAAGCATGACGACGCTCCGCTGAGCGCGGCGGCGCTGGCCGATGTGTTGCTGGTCAATGATCAGCTGCCACGGCCACCCGCGCTGCACCGGCTGGGATACAAGGCTTTGAGCCTCACCCTGCCGAGCCACGAGCGGCAATTTGCGCGTGAATTGTTGTATGGCTGCTACCCCTACCCCAACGAATTCGACCGCGCCTGTGCCCCGGCCTGGTGGGACAAGGCGCTGGAAAATCTCAATGAGCGCAACGGCCGCATCGCGCCGGAAGAGTTGCGCCAGTGCCTGCGCCATCCGGGCTTGCGCTTGTCGCTGGGCGAGCGACGCAAGGACATCGAGGCACATCTGCTGAAAACCGCTTCCCACTGAGCCAGACTGGCCTTGCCCTGACCGAGCGCGTAATCTCGCGCCATGCCTGCTATCAACCGCCTGCTGTGTATCCTTCTGCTCGCCTGCCTGAGCCCGATGGCGCTGGGCGAGCGGTTGCGCCTGGTCAGCGACGACTGGGCGCCGTACATCTACCGGGATGCCGGCCAGCCCAAGGGCATCGACTACGAAGTCACCAGCGAAGTGTTCAGGCGGCTGGGGGTCGAAGTGGAATGGCAGTTCCTGCCCTGGAAGCGCTGCCTGGCGATGGTCGAACAAGGCCTGGCCGACGGCGTGATGGATATTTTCCAGACCGACGCGCGCAAGGCCTACATGGTCTACCCGATGGAGCCCATGTCGGATGTCGAATTCGTGCTGTACCAGGCCAGCCGCCGGCGTCATGTCATCAGCCAGCTCAGTGACCTGCGCGACCTGACCGTGGGTACCTCGCCGGGTTATGCCTATGGCCCGGCATTCGAACAGGCGTCAGGTTTCAGGCGTGAATCGGGCCCCAGCCATGAAGCCAACTTCGGCAAACTCATGCTCGGGCGTATCGACCTGCTGGTGACCGACCGCAGGGTGGGGCGCTACCTGCGTCGGCAGCTTGGCCTGGAGCAACAGGTCGAAGAACTGCCCCTGGTGATCAGCCGCCAATCCCAATACCTGGGCCTGGCACGAAAGCCCGGGCGCGAACAGCTGGCCCAGGCCTTTGCAGATGAACTGCGACGGTTCAAGCAGGAGCCGGCCTTTGTCGCGATAATCGAACGCTATATTGGCGACTCCGGCCATCTTCCTGACGCCGTTGAGCAGCAGGAAAGCAGCACGCTGCAATAGCTCTGTTATACTCGGGCCTTCCCGCCCGGCTCACGCCCGGACGCTCGGCCTCGCAACAAGCATCCCGATCGGCATTGACGCCCCTTGGTGTCCACCCCCCGCTTCCCGGATGCGCAGTGAAAGCCCAGCTGGACCGGACGCGATCGCATCCCACCGATGCCCGTCGCGCCAGGCAGAATATCCCAACGGGCCCAGCCCACACGAGAACAGGATTGCCCATGTCCTTTGCTTCCCTCGGTCTCTCCGAGGCACTTGTCCGCGCTATCGAAGCTGCGGGCTACACCCAGCCGACTCCGGTGCAACAGCGGGCCATTCCCGCCGTGTTGCAAGGCCGCGACCTGATGGTTGCCGCACAGACTGGTACTGGTAAAACCGGCGGCTTCGCCCTGCCGATCCTCGAGCGCCTGTTCCCGGCCGGTCACCCCGACAAATCCCAGCGCCATGGCCCGCGCCAACCGCGTGTCCTGGTGCTGACGCCGACTCGCGAGCTGGCAGCCCAGGTGCACGACAGCTTCAAGGTGTACGCCCGCGACCTGCCACTGGTCAGCGCCTGCGTCTTCGGCGGCGTTGGCATGAACCCCCAGGTCCAGGCCATCGCCAAGGGCGTCGACGTGCTCGTCGCCTGCCCTGGTCGCCTGCTCGACCTGGCCGGCCAAGGCAAGGTAGACCTGGCCCACGTTGAAATCCTGGTGCTGGACGAAGCCGACCGCATGCTCGACATGGGCTTCATCCATGACGTCAAGAAGGTCCTCGCCCGCCTGCCGGCCAAGCGCCAGAACCTGCTGTTCTCGGCGACCTTCTCCAAGGACATCACCGACCTGGCCGACAAGCTCCTGCATAACCCGGAGCGTATCGAGGTCACCCCGCCGAACACCACGGTCGAGCGTATCGAGCAGCGCGTCTATCGCCTGCCCGCCAGCCACAAGCGCGCCCTGCTCGCGCACCTGATCACCCTGGGTGCCTGGGAGCAGGTGCTGGTGTTCACCCGCACCAAGCATGGCGCCAACCGCCTGGCCGAATACCTGGAAAAGCACGGGCTGAGCGCCGCCGCGATCCACGGCAACAAGAGCCAGAACGCCCGCACCAAGGCCCTGGCCGACTTCAAGGCCAACGCTGTGCGCGTGCTGGTCGCCACCGACATCGCCGCACGCGGCCTGGACATCGACCAACTGCCCCATGTGGTCAACTTCGAGCTGCCGAACGTCGAGGAAGACTACGTCCACCGTATTGGCCGCACCGGCCGTGCCGGGCGTTCGGGCGAGGCCATTTCCCTGGTTGCGCCGGATGAAGAGAAGCTGCTCAAGAGCATCGAGCGCGTCACCAAGCAGAAGATCGCCGACGGCGACCTGATGGGCTTCGACCCAAGCCAGGTGGAAGCCGAGAAGCCTGAAGTACGCGAGCGCCCGCAAAACAGTGGCCGTGGTGGTCGCAACCAGCAGGCCCGTGGCGACGGCGGCAAAGACGGCAGCGGTGGCCGCAAGGACAAGGGCAAGGACAAAGGCAAGGCCAAGCCGCAAGCGGCGGAAAAGTCTGCCGACAAGGAAAAGGCGGGCGACAAGCAGCAGCCGCGCAAGCCGCGTGACAGGAAGCCGCGCGAGCAGCAAGCGAGCCAGGCCAGTGCACCGAAGGCGAGCGCCAACCGCGACCCGGAAGAGTTCCTGGACGACGACGTCGACAACTTCGGTAACCGCGCCGACTACGTCAGCCCCTACCAGAATGCCAAGAACCAAGGCCGCAACCGTCGCCCAGGTGGTGGTGCCGGTCAAGGTCAGCAAGGTCAGGCCAATGCCCCACGCAGCAGCGGTGGCGGTCAGGGGCAGGGCCAAGGCCGCAATGGCGGGCAACCCCGCAGCGCCAGCGGCGAAAAGCGCCCGCCGCGCAACAACAATGGTGGTGGTGGCCGTCGCGATGGCGGCGGTCGCAACCGCCCGGCCGGTCGCGACGATGCATTGCGCCAGGAACCGGCAGTGCGCAGCTCGCGTGAGCCGCAGAACCAGCCGGTGATCATCCGCAAGGAGTCCAAGCTCGACCGTTACCCGACGCCAGAGCAACTGGAAGACCTGCCGAGCCGCCCGCGTGGCGAGCGCCCTGCGCTGCTGACCCGCAAAGGCTGAGTCTGTACCGGCCTCATCGCCGGCAAGCCGGCTCCCACAGAAATGCTGCCATCAGCCCCTGTGGGAGCCGGCTTGCCGGCGATGAGGCCCGAATGGACAAACGAAAACGCCGCCCGATTGGGCGGCGTTTTTTATTGCCAAGGCAAAAGCTTACTTCTGCTTCACACCTTCGACACTGATATCCAGGTCCAGGGTCTGCGAGGTCGCACCCGGGCCCTTGATGCCGAAGTCGTTCAGATTCAGCGTGGTGGTAGCGTTGAAGCCGGCACGCTCACCGCCCCATGGGTCCTTGCCTTCACCGTTGAAAGTGGCCTTGAAGGTCACCGGCTTGGTGACACCGTGCATGGTCAGATCACCAGTCACATCGGCGGTTTTTTCGCCAGTGGACTTGACGCTGGTGGAGACAAACTTCGCTTCAGGATATTTCTTCACGTCCAGGAAGTCTTTGCTGGCGATGTGCTTGTCACGCTCGGCGTGGTTCGACCACAGGCTGGCGGTATCCAGCTTGACGTTGATCTTGCTGGCTTCAGGCTTGGCGCTATCCCAAGTGAAGTCGCCGTCAAATTTCTTGAAGGTGCCGTGGATGAAGCTGTAGCCCAAGTGGCTGATTTTCCAGTCGACGAACGCATGCTGACCTTCCGTGTCGATCTTGTAATCGGCAGCCATGGCCTGGCCAGCGGAGATCAGAGCGGTACCGAGCGCCAGAGCGGCAAAAGTCTTTTTCAACATCCTTACTTCCTTCCTTTGCAATTGAGGTTGAGAGTCAAGCTTTGCGGCCCAGCATACGAGTCAGGGTCGCGTCACGGTCGATGAAATGGTGTTTCAAGGCTGCCAGGGCATGCAGCACGGCAAAGATCACCAGGCCCCATGCCAACCAGAGATGAACGACACCCGCCACGTCAGCCTGGTCGGGCAGGTCGCTGATCAAGGCCGGCACTTCGAACAACTCGAAGACCGGAATGCCAACGCCATCGGCGGTCGAAATCAGGTAACCGGCGACCATCACTGCAAAAAGCCCCAGGTACAACGCCAGGTGGCCCAACTTGGCGGCCACGCGAGTGAGCGGCCCGTGGTTGGCCGGCGCCGGCGGTGGTGGGCTGATGAAGCGCCAGAGCACACGCAACAGCATCACAGCCAGCAGTACCATGCCGATGCTCTTGTGCAGGTCAGGGGCAGATTTGCGCCAAGGGCTGTAGTAGTCGAGGCCGACCATCCACAAACCCAGGCCGAACAGGCCAAAAACTGCCAGTGCCACGCCCCAGTGCAGGACGATGCTGACGATGCCATAGCGAGAAGGTGAGTTGCGCAGTTGCATGATGCAGTGTTTCCCCGTGAAAGCTGTGCACAGACTATCGCGAAACGTATCGAAGAAAAGCGGAAAAAATCGCTTTGGATTATCGAGAAAACCGATAGGTAGTGTGTGAGATCGCTATTAAGGAAACATTAACGATAGCGGGGAATTTGGCGTTGTCAGCACCGGCCTCTTCGCGGGACAAGCCCGCTTCCACAGGTGCTCCGCTGCCCCAGCGGTGTGCACTGTATCTGTGGGAGCGGGCTTGTCCCGCGAAGAGGCCAGTACGGCCAGGACCTTAGCTGGCCTTGGCCTGGGCGTTGGTCACCGGTTTCTTGGCCGGCTCGGATTTGGCGGTGGCTTTTTTCGGCTCGGCTTTGTGCGCCTGTTTTACAGCAGGTTTGTGCGCGGGCGCCGGTTTGGCCGGTGCCGCCTTGCTGCCGGTAGGTTTGGCAGGTTCTTCCTTGGCAATCGGCGCCGGCACAGCGGCAGGTGCAGCAGCCGGCGCTGGCGCTACTTCCTCGGCCTTGGCAACCGGTGCAGCCTTCACCTCAGGTTTGTCAGCGCCACCAAACAGCCGCGAGAAGAACCCGCCATTGTCCTTCGCCGCCACCGCGCCTGCGGTTGCAGCGGCCGCCACCGGCAACGCCTTGGACGGGTCGAACGATTTGCCGGCGAGCAAGTCCTGTACCTGGCTGGCCGCACGCTGGCCACTGCGCAGGGCGCCTTCAAGGGTGCCGGGATAAAGGGCATCGGTGTGCTCACCTGCGAAGGCAATGCGCTGCACCGGGCGCTCCCACAGGCGCCAATACTTGCTGATCTGCCCCGGACCGTAGGCCAGGTAGGCACCGCCCGTACCGGCGTCGGTGCTGTAGCGCTTGAGCTCGTAGCCGGTGAACGAGCCACGAGCCTGTGGATAGAAGGCATGCAGGCGGATCAGCACCTGATCGACCATCTGCTTGTCACCGAAGGCCTGCAGCAGGCGCGCGTTGTCGCCGGACAGGTTGATCACCACATTGGCGCCACCCTTGAGTGCCGGCTCGATCCACAGCATGCCGAGGCCCACGTTACTGTAGATCTCGCCGGTCATGCGCGAACGGCTTTCCCAGACCGGCTGCTTGAACTTGAGCATCAGCTGGTCGCGCCAACCGTAGTTGGTACCCCTGAGCGCTGCCACATGCTGGGTATCCAGGACCGGCGTCATCTGGATCTTGGCCAGGGCCCGCAGGGGCACGGCCATGACCACGTAATCGGCCTGGTAGCTGGCACTGCCGGTCTTGACCGTGACGCTGTCCTTGTCCTGGACGATGGAGGTCACCGGCGAGTTGGTCTTGATGGTTTTCAGCTGCTTGACGAACGCCTGGGCCAGCACCGGGCTGCCGCCTGGCAAACGCGCGGCACGCAGGTCACGGTCGCTGACGCCCCGGTACACCCGGTTTTGCTGAGCGAAATAGAGCAGCGACAGGCGCGACGGCTCATCGTAACGGGTACGGATCTGCTGGTTGATCAACTGCCGCGCGGTGGCCGGCAGCTGCAGCTTGTCGAGCCAGGTGGACACGTTCATCTGGTCGAGGGCAAACAGCGTGCTGGTCGCCTGCGGGTTGAGCGGGTCGTCGATCGAGCGAGCCAGGTCGTCGAGGGTCTTCTCGTAGCGCTTGATCGCCTCGGCGGTTGCGGGTTGCTTGGTAGGCAGGTCCGTGGCGCTGAAGTACTCGCCATCGATCAGGTAGCCAGGGGTTCGCACGAACTCCGGTGCCGGCAGTGTCTCCAGCTTGAACCGATCCAGGTACTGGTTGAGTACCGGCTGGGCCTTGCTGTTGCCGATCCATTCGCTGTTGGCCAGCCCCGAGCGACCGCCCATGCCCGCCTTGGCTTCCAGCAAGGTCACCTGCCAGCCCTTGTTCTGCAGCTCGTAGGCCGCGGTCAGGCCAGCCAGGCCACCACCCACGACGATCGCCGTAGGTGTCTTGTCCTTGGCCAGCGTGGCGCCGCTGGACACACCGATCAATACCAACGCGCACAGGCGCACCCAAGCAGCAGCCATGATGGCGAACTCCGAGTCAAACGTTACAGAAATGGGAAGAGGCAGGAATGCCCCGAGATGATGCGTTAAGAATACGTCAGGTCTGCATACCCTGCCACTACAGCGACATCAAGTTCCCTTGGCTACTGACATTTTTGCCAGTAGCCAAGGCTCGCGCCGCTACGCGATGCTTTCGCAGGTGGCCAGAAAACCGACAAAAGGAGCTGCGGCATGATCTATGAGGAGCACTTCGCGCACGTCGACAGGCAATTTCTGTCGCACAAGCAGTCATTTCGTACCCCATCCGGCTTGAGCATCCGCTCCAACGGCACCTCCTGGACCGGTTTTCATGAAGCCTTCAAAGGCGAGGACGGCACTGAGCTTGTGATCGGCGAGCACAGCGACGTGGAGATCGCCTTCAACCAGGAGGTCGAGCACCTTCGCCTCGAATACTACGTGGTCAGCGATCAGACGTTCGACACTGTGCAAATGCTGCTGGATACCGATGGCTACGACATCGACCTGATCGCGCCGATCCCGCGCAACTTCTACTGGCTCACGCTATCGGGCAGCGGCTACACCGAGTTCAAGCCTGGCCCCATCGCCACCCAGCCCTACCATCAGGACATCGCCGGGCCGTTTCGACGCCTGACCATCTCCACTTCGCAGGCCGGCACCGTGCACATTCGCAAGCTCGAATGGACCCGCACCTTTCGCCATTGACCCTTAGCGGTTGTCCTGCCTCCTGGCATTGCTTAGGCTTACGCGGTCAAACCAAGCCGCAATGCCAGGAGAAGTGCCGATGGGCCTCAACGATCAGTGGATGCAACGCGACCTCAAGGTCCTGTGGCACCCCTGCACCCAGATGAAAGACCACGAGCAACTGCCACTGATCCCGATCAAGCGCGGTGAAGGCGTGTGGCTCGAAGACTTCGATGGCAAACGCTACCTGGATGCGGTCAGCAGCTGGTGGGTCAATGTGTTCGGCCATGCCAACCCGCGCATCAACCAGCGCATCAAGGATCAGGTCGACCAGCTGGAGCACGTGATTCTGGCCGGCTTCAGCCACCAGCCGGTCATCGAGCTGTCCGAGCGGCTGGTCGCCATGACGCCGGCCGGGCTTGACCGTGTGTTCTATGCCGACAACGGCTCGTCGTGCATCGAAGTGGCGCTGAAAATGAGCTTCCACTACTGGCAGAACATCGGCAAACCTGCGAAAAAACGCTTCGTCACCCTGACCAACAGCTACCACGGCGAAACCATTGCCGCCATGTCGGTCGGCGACGTGCCCCTGTTCACCGAAACCTACAAGGCATTGCTGCTCGACACCCTCAAGGTGCCCAGCCCGGACTGCTACCTGCGGCCCGAGGGCATGAGCTGGGAAGAACATTCTCGCAACATGTTCGCGGCCATGGAGCAGACCCTGGCCGAACACCACGAGACCGTTTCGGCCGTGATCGTCGAGCCGCTGATCCAGGGCGCCGGCGGCATGCGCATGTACCACCCGGTCTACCTCAAGCTGCTGCGCGAGGCTTGCGACCGCTATGGCGTACACCTGATCCACGACGAGATCGCCGTCGGCTTCGGCCGCACCGGCACGATGTTCGCCTGCGAGCAGGCCGGTATCCGCCCAGACTTCCTGTGCCTGTCCAAGGCCTTGACCGGCGGCTACCTGCCGCTGGCTGCCTGCCTGACCACCGACACCGTGTACCAGGCGTTCTACGACGATTACCCGACCCTGCGCGCCTTCCTCCACTCGCACAGCTACACCGGCAACCCGCTGGCCTGCGCCGCCGCCCTGGCGACCCTGGATATCTTCGAGCAGGACAACGTGATCGAAGCCAACAAGGCGCTGTCGGCACGTATGGCCAGCGCCACCGCGCACCTGGCCGACCACGCCCATGTCGCCGAAATCCGCCAGACCGGCATGGCCCTTGCGATCGAGATGGTGCAGGACAAGGCCGGCAAGGTCGCCTACCCCTGGCAGGAGCGTCGTGGCCTGAAGGTGTTCGAGCACGCCCTGTCCCGTGGCGCCCTGTTGCGTCCGCTGGGTAGCGTGGTGTACTTCCTGCCACCGTATGTCATTACCCCGGAGCAGATCGACTTCCTCGCCGAAGTGGCCAGTGAAGGCATCGATATCGCCACGCGGGAAAGCGTCAGCGTCGCCGTACCGGCGAACTTCCACCCTGACTTCCGCGATCCGGGCTGACCCGAAACTAAACCACACCACCACCCTTGTGGGAGCGGGCTTGCCCCGCGAAGCAGACACCTCGGTGCCTGGCAAGGGCTTCGCCCTTGTTCGCGGGACAAGCCCGCTCCCACAGGGTTAGACATTGTGTTCCCTATTTCCTGAGCAGAACCATGAGACTGTCCCGCTTCTTCATCGACGCCCCCCTGAGCCTTGGCGAGCACGACCTGCCCGAAGCCCAGGCCCACTACATCGGCCGCGTACTGCGCATGGCCCCCGGCGATGCCGTGCAGCTGTTCGACGGCAGCGGCCAGGAATACCTCGGCCAGTTGCTCGAAGTGGGCAAGAAGACCGTGCGCGTCAGCCTCGACCAGGCCCTGCCAGGCCAGGCCGATTCGCCGTTGCATATCCACCTGGGCCAGGGCCTGTCCCGCGGCGAGCGCATGGACTGGGCCATCCAGAAGGCCACCGAACTGGGCGTCACTGAAATCACCCCGATCGTCAGCGAACGCTGTGAAGTGCGCCTCAAAGACGAGCGCGCCGACAAACGCCTGGCCCACTGGCGCCAGGTGGCCATCAGCGCCTGCGAGCAGTGCGGCCGTTCGACCCTGCCGGTGATCCATCCGCCAGTGACCCTGGCCGAGTGGATCAAGGGCAGTGAAGCCGACCTGAAACTGGTCCTGCACCCGGTCGCCGAACCGCTGACCAGCCACGAAAAGCCAGCGCGCCTGGCCTTCCTCATCGGCCCGGAAGGCGGCTTGAGCGAGGCGGAAGTCGACCAGGCCAACGCGGCTGGCTTCCACGCCGCCCGCCTCGGCCCCCGCGTGCTGCGCACCGAGACTGCGCCCGTGGTGGCACTCGCGGTGGCTCAGCAGTTGTGGGGCGATTTTTCGTAAACAGCTAGCGCACGTAGACCGACACCGCGACGAAGTGCATGAGGCTGCCGGCAATCACGAACAGGTGCCAGATGCCATGCCAGTGGCGGAAACGGCTGTCGAAGGCGAAGAAGATGATGCCCACGGTGTAGAACACTCCGCCGGCCGCCAGCCAGGCGAAGCCGGCGGTGCCGAGGCTGTTCAGCAAGGGCTTGACCGCCACCAGGACGATCCAGCCCATCACCGCATAGATGACGATCGACAGGACCCGCGCTTCGGAGCGCGGTTTTATTTCCTGCAACATGCCGATCACCGCCAGGCCCCAGACCACGCCGAACAGGCTCCAGCCCCAGGGGCCGCGCAGGCTGACCAGGCAGAATGGCGTGTAGCTGCCGGCGATCAGCAGGTAGATCGACAGGTGATCGAGCTTGCGCATGATCACCTTCGCGCGGCCGCGCGTGCTGTGGTAAAGGGTCGAGATGCTGTAGAGCAACAGCAGCGTGGCGCCGTAGATGGAGAAACTGACGATCTTCCAGGGGTCGCCCTGCAGGCCTGCGACGACGATCAGCCAGATGGCACCGATACAGGCCAGGATGGCACCGACCAGGTGGGTCCAGGCGTTGAAGCGTTCACCGTAATACATGCAAACACAGACCTCCTTGGGTGGGCTGGGTTCCTCATTCCTTCAGTTGCGGCCCCTTCGCGGGGCAAGCCCGCTCCCACAAGTTCACCTCAACCCTTGAGGCCTGTGCTGTGCCTGTGGGAGCGGGCTTGTCCCGCGAAAGGGCCATCAGCTTCACATCCTACCCAAGGGCAGGTTGCAATTGCGCGTCACGCACCAGCCTTTCCAGCGCGCCCAGGTCCGGCACCCGCGCCACCTGATCTCCCACCTGCACCGCCGCCAGTTCCAGGCTACCCAGCGCCACGTCCACATAATTGAGCTGGCTGTCGAGCTTGCACGACCGTGGAATGTCCTGCAGCAGCACCGCCAGATAACGCAAGCCGGTATCGCCCAAGGCATTGAGCACCACGATGCGCGCTCGCTCGCCACACGGCGTCTCGCCCCCGCAGGCGGCCTCGAAGCCGATCAGCGGCAGGTGTTGCTGGCGCCAGTCGATCCAGCCCAGGTGCCACGTGGGCTCGCCCGGCTGGCAGAACAGGTTGCGCTGGCCAATCAGTTCCGCCACGGCCACATTCGGCAGCACCAGGGTTCGGTCGCCCAACGGCAACAACAGGCCCGTCAGGCTGCTACGCTGGCCTGCGATCAGTTCAAGCATGGTGCTGGCTCCAGTGGGCGATGCTCTGCAGCAACACCGATTCCTGGTACGGCTTGCCCAGGTAATCGTTGACGCCGATGGCCATGGCCCGGTCGCGGTGCTTCTGCCCGGTGCGTGAGGTGATCATGATGATCGGCAGGTCCTTGAGCCGCTCATCGCGGCGTATACGGGTGGCCACTTCGAATCCATCCATGCGCGGCATCTCGATATCCAGCAGCAACACGTCGGGGCGGTGCTCTTCCAGCAGGGCCATGGCGTCGACCCCGTCCTTGGCAGTCAGCACGCTCATGCCATGGCGCTCGAGCAGGCGGCTGGTGACCTTGCGCACCGTCACCGAGTCGTCCACCACCATCACCAGCAAGGCGCGGCGCGGTGCCGGCCCGAACAGCGTGCTCTGCACCCCGCTGCCGCCCGGTAGGCGCGCCAGGCGGCGTTGCTGGCCGCGCAGCTGGCCGAGCAGATCGAGAATCAGCACCACCCGACCATCGCCCAGCAGGGTCGCGCCCGACAGCCCCGCCACGGCGGCGAACTGGGGTCCGAGGCTCTTCACCACGATCTCGCGGCTCGGCGAGAGGCTGTCGACCTGAATCGCGAACGATTGCTCCTGGGAATGCACCAGCAGCACCGGCAGCGGCACGCTCTGCCCGAGCAGGCCAGGCCGTGGCAGCCCTTGCAGCAGTTCGCCCAGGTAACGCAGCTCGTATTCATGGCCGGCATACTCGTAGCGCGGCACCCCCAGCTGGTAGCAGGCAGCCAGCTCGGCCGGCGGCACGCGGACGATGCCCTCGATGGTGTTGAGCGGGATGGCGTACTGCTCCTCGCCCATGTGCACCATCAGGGCGCGGTTGATCGACACCGTGAACGGCAGGCGAATCAGGAAGCGCGCCCCCTTGCCCTGGGCCGATTCGATCGTCATCGAGCCGCCAAGCTGCTTGACCTCTTCGTGCACCACGTCCATGCCCAGGCCACGCCCGGAAATCTGGGTGATCTTCTCGGCCGTGGAAAAACCGGGGCGCAGGATGAACTGAAGGATTTCGTGATCGCTCAAGTTGGCCTGCGGGTCCAGCAGGCCGCGCTTGATGGCTTTGCGTCGCACCGCGTCCAGCGGAACGCCAGCGCCATCATCAGTCATTTCGATGACGATATCGGCGCCTTCGTGCAGCAGGTTCAAATGAATGGTGCCGTGCTCCGGCTTGCCGGCGGCCAGACGCACTTCGCGGGCCTCCAGGCCATGGTCGACGGCATTGCGCAGCATATGTTCAAGCGGCGCTACCATGCGTTCGAGCACGCTGCGGTCCAGCTCGCCTTCGGCGTTGCCGACCACCAGTTCGACCTGCTTGCCCAGCTCGCTCGCCACTTGCCGTACGACCCGCTGCAGGCGCGGCACCAGGCGCTCGAACGGCACCATCAAGGTCGCCGTCAGGCCTTCCTGCAACTGGCTGTTCACCCGCGCCTGCTGCTGCAGCAGGCTGTAGGCCTCCTGGGCACGCTGGGTCAGGGTCTCTTTCAAGTCGAGCAAGTCGGAGGCCGATTCGAACAAGGCCCGCGACAACTGCTGCAACTGGGAATGGCGGTCCATCTCCAGCGGGTCGAAGTCTTCGTAGGCGTCGCCTTCGAAGGGTTGCCGGCTGCTGATCCGCCCCTGGGTCTCGTTGTCCAGGCGCAACAGCTGGTCGCGCATGCGCTCCAGGGTGGTTTCCATCTCGTTCAGGGCGAACTGGGCGTCGTTGACCTGCTGCTCGATGCGCCCGCGGATGACCGAATGCTCACCGGCCAGGTTGCCCAGGTCGTCGAGCAGCTCGGCGTCGACCTTGACCATATCGCCAGCCGCGCGCTCCGGCGCGGCGCTGGGCAACTCGGCGGGCGCCGCTTCGGCCGGGGCCTGCCCGGCGACACTGTCGGTCAGTGCGGCGCTGCTGAAGTTGCGGATGTAGTCGATCAGTGCGGTGGCCGCATGCAGCGGCTGGCCCAGGCGCGCGGCATCGAGCATGTGCGCCAGGCGGTCGTGGCAGTTCTGCAAGAGTGCGAACAGCGGCGCGCTGGGCGGCAAGCGCCCGGCAGCCAGCAACTCGTAAAGGAACTCCAGTTCGTGGGCAAGATCGCCGATGGCGGCGATCTCGACCATGCGCGCTCCCCCCTTGAGGGTATGCAGGTCACGCAGCAGGTTATCCACCTCGACGCTGTTGCGCGGTTCTGCCTGCCAGCGTGCCAGCGCGGCAGCGGCGCTTTCGACGATGTCCGAGCTTTCTTCGAGGAAGACTTCCAGCAGTTCCTTGTCGCCCGGGCTGTCGACCTCCTCGGTCGGTTCCACGGATGCCGGCAGGGGCGTCACCGAGCCCGGCGCCACCAGGCCCGTGGCATCCGGCGCCAGGGCACCGACCAGCAAGCCGCGCAGGCTGTCGACGCAATCGGCGCGGGGCGTCAGCTCCTGGCCGGCAGCAACCTGGTCAAGCATATCGAGGAGCGCTTCATGGGCCTGATGGGCCTGGGCGAAAAAGCGCGCATCGGCCCCCAGGCTGCCCTCTTCCACTGCGCCATAGACGTCCAGCAGTGCTTCGCAGACATCGTCCATCTGCCAGAGGTCGGCCAGGTGGGCCGCATGGCACAGCGTGGTCAATTCATCGAGCAGGCTGTCCAGCGACTGGCGCTGGCCCGGTTGCTCCTGCCAGCGCGACAGCAGCGACTCGGCATCCAGCAGGATGTCCATGGCCTGGGCCAGGAAGCTGGCGGTACGCTGTGGGTCGCGCGCGTTGCGCCGTGCGTGGGACTGCTCGTCATGCAGGGTTGCCAGCCGCTCGTCCACCGCCTCGCCGACCTGCTCGATCAACTGCGCCGCGCCCGCGATAGCGGCCAGCGGCGTGCTGCCCAACTGCGCCAGGCCCTGCTGGAACAGGGCACGCGCCGCGTCCAGCCAGGCGATTTCAGCGCCCTGCAAGGGCAATTGGTGACTGCGGTATTCGCGAACCAGGCGATCGAAAGCCGTGGCCAGTTCGGCGATCGGCATCACGCCGGCCATGGCGGCACTGCCCTTGAGCGTGTGCAGGGCGCGCTGCAGTTCATCGCTGACGGGCGTGTCCTGGCCATTGGCCGTCTGCAGGTAGGCACTCAGGCTGGCCAGATGGCCCTGTGCCTCATTGCGGAAGATGTCCAGCAGCTGAGGATCGAGGCCTTCGATTTCGGCACTGACAGGTGTGTCGCTCTCGGCAAGCGCATGCAGATGGCTGGCCAACTGCTCGATCTCGGTCACTTGTGGCATCTGCCCGGCGGCGAAGTCAGCCAGCAGGTCCGGCAGGTGCACGACCACCTGCTGCAGCGCCACGGCCCCCTCTGGCGCAAGGGCGATACGCCGTTCGAGCACGCGATTGAGCAGGTGCTCGCCCCCCCAGGCCAGCTCGGCGACAGCCTGGGCATGCACCATGCGACCGCTGCCCTTGAGCGTGTGCAGATCGCGGCGCAGCTCCACCAGGGCTTCGTACAGGCTGTTGTCGGCGCGCCAGCGCAGCCAGTGACGCTCGATTTCCGGCAGCAGTTCGCCGGCCTCTTCGAGAAACACCTCGCGCAGCTCGTCATCGATGCCATCGCTGTCGCCGTCATGGCTTGGCTGCGCTTCGCCATGGCTGCACTGCACGCCCAGCGCCGTCAGGCTGGCGCGGGCCATGTCGAGGAACGGCTGGCCATCGGCCAGCGGGTCGGCGACCCGCCATTGCAGGTAGCACTCGCCGGCACTGAGTGCCTGCGCCAGATGATCCAGCTCGTCCGCTGGCGGCTCCACGTCCAGATGCTGCAACCAGCCCTGCACATACGCGGCGCTTGCGCCAAACACCTGCGCAGCGGCCGGCAGCATCAGCATCGCCAGCGCCCCGCGCACCTGCTGCAACAAGCCCGGCAACGGCTGCAGGCGTTGCCGCGGCCAGCCGGACTCCAGGCAATCGCCTATCAGGTCCTTGGCCTGCTGCAACACGGCCAGCGATTCGTTCAGCACCAGCTGGCGGATTTCTGCCAGGTCCGAGCCCGGCAGCCCGTTTTGCCCGCCCTCCTCCAGAGGGCCGACCATGCCATTGAGGCTGGCCTCCACGTACAGCAGGGCACCCGCCACATCCATCAGCACCGGGTCATCCACGGCGCGTTCGCCCTGGGCCAGGGCTTGCAGCGCCAGGACCTGGTCGATGATGACTCGCCTGGGTTGCTGGAAACCCAGCACCGCCAAGGTGTCGGCAACATGCCGCAACGGCGCCAGCAAAGCGTCAAGCTGTTCGATGTGCTGGCGATCACCCCGCACGAACTGGTCCAGGCGCTCCTTGATCCGCACCAGGTCGTCGCACAGGGCCGTCACCACCGAACGCAAGGCATCACGGCCTGGCCCTGCCTGCACCTGCTCACGCCAGTTACCCAGCGACAGGTCGAGGTTGGCCAGGTCGTCGGACCCTGCGAAGCGTTGCGCCGCGCCGCTGATCAGGCTGCCCTGGGCCAACGGCTCGACGCCACGGCAGGCGCGCAGCTGGTTGAGCAGCGGCAACATCACCAACGGCAGGTCATGGCGCGCCCCGCGCAGCCGCTCCAGGTACGAGGGCAGTTGTTCGAGCCCGCGAAACAACGGGCCCAGGCAGTCACCGCGCGGGCTCACCTGGCCATCGGCCAAGGCCTTGGCCAGCAGCTCCAGCTCTTCGGCCAGGCGCGTGGCGCCGCGCAGTTCGAGCATGCGCAGGCAACCGTGGACCTGGTGCAGGTTGTCCACCACAAAGGCCAGGATGGAGCGGTCGTCGGTCTCGCCGGCAAAGCGCTCCAGGGCCTGGCGCGCCTGGCCCAGGCAGTCGAGGATCGCCGCCCGGGTCCAGGCCAGGGCGACCGTGTCGTGGCGCTCGGGGCTCACTGCTGCAGAAGCCATGGGTAGGTCCCTCAACGCCGTTCAGCCGGGGTCGGCAAGGTAAAGCCAGACACTGAACGACGCATCTCGCTGGCCATGCGCGCCAGGTGCCGGATGCTGTCGGCGGTGGCACCGGAGCCAGCGGAGGTCTGCGCGGTAATCTGCTGGATGACCGCCATGGTGTGGGAGATCTGCCCCGCCGAGGAGGTCTGCAATTGGGCAGCGTCGGAGATGCTGTGGATAAGTTCGGCCAGGTTCTGCGACACCCCTTCGATTTCCGCCAGCGCTACCCCGGCGTCCTGGGCCAGGCGCGCGCCACGTACCACTTCGGCGGTGGTCTGCTCCATGGAGATCACCGCCTCGTTGGTGTCGGCCTGGATGGTCCGCACCAGCGCCTCGATCTGCCGCGTGGCCGAGGACGAACGCTCGGCCAGCCGCTGGACTTCGTCGGCCACCACGGCAAAGCCACGACCGGCCTCGCCGGCCAGGGATGCCTGGATCGCCGCGTTGAGCGCCAGGATGTTGGTCTGGTCGGCAATGTCGTCGATCAGGTTGACGATGTCGCCGATCTCCTGCGACGACTCGCCCAGACGCTTGATGCGCTTGGCGGTGTCCTGGATCTGCTCGCGGATGTTGTCCATGCCGTTGATGGTGTTGTGCACCACTTCGTTGCCCTTGTTGGCGATGGCCACCGAACGTTCAGCCACCTTGGCCGACTCGTAGGCATGGGCCGAAACCCGGTCGATCGATTCGACCATGTCGCCCACCGCCTCCGACGCCTCGCTGATCTGGTCGGCCTGGTGCTCCGAGGCCTTGGCCAGCTGGCGGGCAGTGTTCTGCGTGTCCTGCACGGCCGCTGCCACCTGCTCGGCACTGTGGTTGATGGTCGCCACCAGGTCGCGCAACTGGTCGACCGAATAGTTGATCGAGTCGGCGATGGCGCCGGTGAAGTCCTCGGTGACCGATACGGTGACGGTCAGGTCGCCGTCGGCCAGTTCCTCGATTTCATCGAGCAGGCGCATGATCGCCTGCTGGTTGCGTTCGTTCTTTTCGGCGGTCTCGCGCAGCTGGCGGTTAGTGGTACGCACCATCACCAGGCCGATCAGGATGATCGAGGCCAGCGCCAGCAGGCCCAGGGCGTAGCCGCCAACCGTATCCAGGGTACGGCCGCCGGCCAGGTTCTCGAAGCCGTTGGCCAGGTGCGAGGCCTCTTCGAGCAGGGTCTGCGACAGGCTGAAGATATTGCCCGCGGCCTCGCGCACGCGGAACAGCTCGGGCGAGGTTTCGAGGATTTCATCCACCGAGCCTGCGACGAACTGGAACAGCTCGGCGATTTCCGCCAACCGTGCACGGGCGTCGGCGTCCTCGACACGGGTGACCTGAATGGCCGGGTTGCCCGCGAGCATGCCTTCAAGCACCTGGCCGAAACGGCTGGCGTCGCGGCCGAAGGCATCGGCCGCCTGGGCGGCGGTGTCGTCGCCGGCCAACACGGTATTGACCGAGCCGAGGATACGTTCGGCAAGCAGCAATTGGCGCTGGGCCACCACCACCTGGTTGGCCGGTGCGCCGCTCTGCAGCAGGATCTCGACGACCTTCTCGTATTCCACCTGCAGTTGCGGCACGGTTTCGGCGAGGGTCGCCGCCACCTGGTGCAGCGACAGCACGGTCTGTTCGCTGGCGAGGATGGTGTCGGTGTTCTTGCGCAGGTTTTCCCAATCCTGGCGCACCGCCTCCATTTCATCGCGCACGGTGACCGGTGCCGCCGGCAGGCCGGTGGACTTGTCACCTTCGCGCAGGTAGCTCCAGCGCCGCTCGAAATCGTTGCGCGCATCCGACAGCAGCTTGAAGGCCAGGGCCTTGCCCGCCGCCGCCTCGGTGGCGTTCTTGGCGATGCGCTGGGACAGCACGCGCAGTTCGCCGGCATGGCCGATGTACTGCTTGTCGTGGTTGGACTGGGTGTTGAGGTAGGCGAAATTGGCGAACAGCAGGATGATCGACAGGATCAGTACCACGAACAGCACGGTGATCTGCACGATGCTGCGCGTGCGCGGGGTCATGCTGTTGGGGGCGACACTGGTGGCCGGCTTGTTCACGTTCGAAAGTCCTATAGCGCCACATCGAGAAACCCCGGCGCCTGGGCCAGGGCGAAGGGGCTGAAGATCGCCCAGTTGCGTTCACGCGGGAAATGCCCCTGCACGAAACGGGCGGCGGCGCGCAGCAGCGGTTGCGGCGGCGACAGTTCCAGGCTGCTCAAGGCGAAATGCTGCAGGCCCAGGACTTCGTCCACCAGCAGGCCGACGAACAGGTCCTCGTGATCCAGCACCAGCACCCGTCGCTGCTTGCCCGGGGCCGCCGGGCCGAGGCCGAAGAAACTGCTCAGGTCCATCACCGGCAACAAGCGGCCACGCAGGTTGGCCACCCCGCAGACCCACGGCTGCACGCCCGGTACGCGGCTGCTGCGCGGCTCGCGCAACACTTCGGCGACCTCGCCCATGGGCGCCACGAACCACTGCCCGGCGATGCGAAAACCGATGCCGCTCCATTGCTGCAGGCGGGTGTCCTGCGGGGGCTGGTCGGCCACCAGCAGGCGGCAGCGCCGGTCGATGTCCAGCAACAGCTCGAAGGCGGTCAGCGACGCGCCCTGGGGGCGGGTGGTCAAGCGCCGAGCACTTCGTTGAGCTTGGCGATCAGGGCGTCTTCTTCCACCGGTTTGGTGACAAAACCACGCGCGCCCTGGCGCTGCGCCCAGATACGGTCGGTTTCCTGGTCCTTGGTGGTCACGATCAGCACGGGAATCGCGCTGGTTTCCGGGTCCTTGCTCAATTGGCGGGTGGCCTGAAAACCGTTCATGCCGGGCATGACGATATCCATCAGCACCGCATCAGGTTTCTCCTGGCGGGCCAGGGCCACCGCGTCGGCGCCGTTGTTGGCCTTGAGCACCTGGTGCCCGTGTTTTTCCAGCCAGGCGGTCAGTTTGTACATCTCAGTCGGCGAGTCGTCGACAATCAGAACTCGGGCCATGCTGTTTCCCCATCAGGAAATAGAGAGGCCGCGCCACCTCGGGCGCGGTCAGGGTGCGTGTTGTTCCTGCGCGGCGAAACCGGGCACATGCGCCCGGATCGCGTCGAGCAGTTCGTCCTTGCCAAAGGGCTTGGTCAGGAACTGGTCGGAGCCGACCACCCGGCCGCGGGCCTTGTCGAACAGGCCATCGCGTGACGACAGGAGAATCACCGGGATGTCCTTGAAGGCACTGTTGTGCTTGATCACGGCGCAGGTCTGGTAGCCGTCCAGGCGCGGCATCAGCACATCGACGAAAATGATCTGCGGCTGGTGGTCGACGATCTTGGCCAGGGCATCGAAGCCGTCACTGGCGGTGATCACCTCACAGCCCGCTTCACCGAGCAACATCTGCGCGGTGCGGCGGATCGTGCGTGAATCGTCGATCACCATCACCTTCAGGGGCTGTTCCATAAGTTGCTACCATCGCTGCACATTGTGGGCTGCAAGCCGCGGATGGCTTGGAGCTTGAAGCTGAAGGCATTTTTAGCACACTCCCGGAGCCCGTTCCATCTGCCGCCCCCTTGACCCGCGGCGTTCGCGGCGCCACCCTGAGCCACTTTTCTTTCGATTCGTCGCGGCCACCGGCCGCCAAGAGGAACCACCCCCATGAGCGTTCGCCTCGGCATTGTCATGGACCCCATCGCGTCCATCTCCTACAAGAAGGACAGCTCGCTGGCCATGCTGCTGGCCGCCCAGGCCCGCGGCTGGAGCCTGTTCTACATGGAGCAGCGCGACCTGTACCAGGCCCAAGGCAAGGCCCGCGCGCGCATGCGCCCGCTGAACGTGTTCGCCGACCCGGCGCGTTGGTTCGAGCTGGGTGAGGAGCAGGACAGCCCCCTGGCCGAGCTGGACGTGATCCTGATGCGCAAGGACCCGCCGTTCGACATGGAGTTCGTCTACAGCACCTACCTGCTGGAACAGGCCGAGGCTGAAGGCGTGCTGGTGGTCAACCGCCCGCAGAGCCTGCGCGACTGCAACGAAAAGCTGTTCGCCACGCTGTTCCCGCAGTGCACGCCGCCGACCCTGGTCAGCCGCCGCCCGGACATCATTCGCCAGTTCGCCGCCGAGCACGGCGACGTGATCCTCAAGCCGCTGGACGGCATGGGCGGTACCTCGATCTTCCGTCACCGGGTGGGCGACCCTAACCTGTCGGTGATTCTGGAAACCCTGACCGCGCTGGGTGCCCAGCAGATCATGGCGCAGGCGTACCTGCCGGCGATCAAGGACGGCGACAAGCGCATCCTGATGATCGACGGCGAACCGGTGGACTACTGCCTGGCACGCATCCCGGCCAGCGGCGAGACCCGCGGCAACCTGGCCGCCGGTGGCCGCGGCGAAGCCCGCCCACTGAGCGAGCGCGACCGCTGGATCGCCGCCCAGGTCGGTCCGACCTTGCGCGAAAAGGGCCTGCTGTTCGTTGGCCTGGATGTGATCGGCGACTACCTCACCGAAATCAACGTCACCAGCCCCACCTGCATCCGCGAGATCGACGCGGCCTACAACACCGATATCGGTGGCAAGCTGATGGATGCCATTGATCGCCAGCTCAAGGCGCGCTGACCGCCAACGCGGAGCAATGACGCGGAGTGGGGTATGATGCCGGTCCTATTCGACTGAGCTGCTGCCCCGCCCCGCGGTTGCTGGATACCTGATGACGCTGCCCGCCGACATCCCCGCCGACTTTCTGCCACCCCGCGTTCGCCCGGTGGACCGGCTTGGCTTTACCCTGTTTCTGGCTGCCCTGGTGCACCTGGCGCTGATCCTTGGCGTGGGCTTTACCGTGGTCAAACCGGCTGAAATCCGCCAGACCATGGACATTACCCTGGCCACCTTCAAGAGCGAGAAAGCGCCCGAGAAGGCCGATTTCCAGGCCCAGGAAAACCAGCAGGGCAGCGGCACCCTGGAGAAGAAGGCGGTCCCCAAGACCACCGAAGTGGCGCCGTTCCAGGACAGCAAGATCAACAAGGTCACGCCGCCGCCAGCCGCCAAGCCCGAGGTGGTGCCGCCGCCGGCACCGGCGAAGTCCGCCGTGGCCACCAAGGCCCCCAAGCCGCAGAAGGTCGAGCCCAAGCCCAAGGAAAGCAAGCCGCAGCCCAAGCCTGCGGCCGCCACGCCGGACTTCGACAGCTCGCAGCTGTCGAGCCAGATCGCCAGCCTTGAAGCCGAGCTGTCCAACGAACAGCAGATGTACGCCAAGCGCCCGCGCATTCACCGCCTCAATGCCGCCTCGACCATGCGTGACAAGGGCGCCTGGTACAAGGAGGAGTGGCGCAAGAAGGTCGAGCGGGTGGGTAACCTCAACTATCCCGACGCCGCGCGGCGCCAGCAGATCTACGGCAACTTGCGGATGATGGTGTCGATCAACCGCGATGGCTCGCTGTATGAGGTGCTGGTGCTGGAATCGTCCGGGCAGCCGGTGCTCGACCAGGCAGCGCAGCGCATCGTGCGGCTGGCGGCGCCGTTTGCGCCGTTTACCGGGGATTTGGCGGAGTTCGACCGGCTGGAGATCATTCGGACCTGGCGGTTTGCGCGCGGGGATCGGTTGTCCAGTAACTGATCCGAGGCCCATTCGCGGGGCAAGCCCGCTCCCACAGGGATCACCTTGAACTCAAGTATTGCGGGGCACCTGTGGGAGCGGGCTTGTCCCGCGAATGGGCCGGCACAAGCGTCACATAACCACCTTGTCAGCCTCGCCACCTGGCGCCACACTATCCCCCATGAAAACCCTCGCCCCGAGCTATCTCAAGCATCAGTTCCTGATCGCCATGCCGCACATGGCCGATCCGAACTTCGCCCAGACCCTCACGTACATCGTCGAGCACAACGCCAATGGCGCCATGGGCCTGGTGGTCAATCGGCCCCAGGAGCTCAACCTGGCCGACATTCTGGAGCAGTTGCGCCCGGACGAGGAACCACCCGCCAGCACCCTGCAGGTGCCGATCTATCTGGGTGGCCCGGTGCAGACCGACCGCGGCTTCGTGCTGCACACCAGCGAATGCAGCTACCAGGCCACCGTCGAGCTGCAGGGCCTGTCGCTGTCGACCTCCCAGGACGTGCTGTTCGCCATCGCCGAAGGCGCAGGGCCGCAAAAAAGCCTGATCACCCTGGGCTACGCCGGCTGGGAAGCGGGCCAACTCGAGGCAGAGCTGGCCGACAACGCCTGGCTCAACTGCCCGTTCGATCCGGAAATCATCTTCGGCCTGGCCAGCGACCAACGCCTGGAAGCGGCGGCAGCCAGCCTGGGCATCAACCTCAGCCTGCTGACCAGCCAGGCGGGCCACGCCTGATGGCCGAGCTGCGCCTACTGCTGGGCTTCGACTACGGCAGCAAACAGATCGGTGTGGCCGTCGGCCAGGTGATCACCGGCCAGGCCCGCGAGCTGTGCACGCTGAAGGCACAGAACGGTGTACCGGACTGGGCCCAGGTGGAAAAACTGATCGCCGAATGGAAACCCGATGCCATCGTCGTCGGCCTGCCCCTGAACATGGACGGCACGCCCAGCGAGATGAGCGCCCGCGCCGAGAAGTTCGCCCGCCGCCTCAATGGCCGCTTCAACCTGCCGGTGCACACCCACGACGAGCGCCTGACCACCTTCGAGGCCAAGGGCGAACGCCTGGCCCGCGGCGGCCAGCGCGGCAGCTACCGTGACAACCCGGTCGATGCCATCGCCGCCGCCCTGCTGCTGCAAGGCTGGCTGGAGGCCAACACCTAACTTTCCGCCTCATCGTCGGGCCAACCCGGCGCCCTCAGGAGACACGCAATGAGCCTACCCAATCCCGCCGACCTGATCCGGCAGATGGCTGTCGACCTTCGCGCCCATCTGGCCCGCCGCGGCATCACCGAGCCACGCTTCATCGGCATCCGCACCGGCGGTGTCTGGGTAGCCCAGGCCCTGCAGGCGGAAATGGCCGACAGCAGCCCGCTGGGCACCCTTGACGTCTCCTTCTACCGCGACGACTTCAGCCAGAACGGCCTGCACCCGCAAGTGCGCCCCTCGGAGCTGCCATTCGAAGTCGAAGGCCAGCACCTGGTGCTGATCGATGACGTGCTGATGAGCGGTCGCACCATCCGCGCCGCGCTCAACGAACTGTTCGACTACGGGCGCCCGGCCAGCGTGACGCTGGTCTGCCTGCTCGACCTGGATGCCGGCGAATTGCCGATCCGCCCCAACGTGCTTGGCGCCACGCTGTCGCTGGCTGCCCATGAACGGGTAAAATTGACCGGACCCGCACCGCTCGCCCTCGAGCGCCAGGACCTCGCCACCGCTTCCGCCCTTTAAGAGTCCCCTCGCGATGACGCCAATCGACGCCAAGCGCCCGCTGCAGCTCAATGACCAGGGCCAGCTGCGCCACTTCCTCTCGCTCGACGGTTTGCCCCGCGAACTGCTCACCGAGATCCTCGACACCGCCGACTCGTTCCTCGAAGTCGGCGCCCGGGCCGTGAAGAAAGTCCCGTTGCTGCGCGGCAAGACCGTGTGCAACGTGTTCTTCGAGAACTCGACCCGTACCCGTACCACCTTCGAACTGGCCGCCCAGCGCCTGTCGGC
>Ga0160431_100335_pt1 | contig 25529 bp, 18 predicted proteins | sample HID1971K_E0MG_FD_108212 | JGI IMG/M metagenome (GOLD analysis project Ga0160431, IMG submission 108212) | Enriched millipede-associated microbial communities from UW Madison campus, WI, USA - HID1971K_E0 MG | ecosystem: Host-associated > Arthropoda: Insects > Digestive system > Unclassified ...
ACTGCCTGAGCCTGCTGCACTTCCACATGGGGTCGCAGATCTCCAACGTGCGCGACATCGCCAACGGCATGCGCGAAGCCACCCGCTACTTCGTGGAGCTGTCGCGCCTGGGCGCGAAGATCACCCACGTGGATGTGGGCGGCGGGCTGGGCGTGGATTACGAAGGCACCCGTTCGCGCAGCTTCTGCTCGATCAACTACGGGCTGGATTCGTATGCCGGCAACATCGTGCAGCCGCTGGCCAATGCCTGCGAAGAGCACGGCCTGACCCCGCCGCGGATCGTCACCGAGTGCGGCCGCGCGATGACCGCGCACCACGCGGTGCTGATCGCCAACGTGTCCGAAGTCGAAGAAGCGCAGGAAGGCCGCGTGCCCGACCAGCACGACGACGAGCCGGCCGCGATCCGCCACCTGCGCGAAATCCATGACGACCTGGACCAGCGCCCGGCGGTGGAACTGTTCCAGGAAGCGCAGCACTTCCATGCCGAAGGCCTGTCCAGCTATGCGCTGGGCCAGATCGACCTGCCGCAGCGGGCACGCATCGATGACCTGTTCTACGCCATCGCCCATGCCGTGCGTGCACGCCTGAGCTATGACGAGAAGAGCCACCGCCCGGCACTGGATGAGTTGAACGAGCGGCTGGTGGACAAGTACTTCGTCAACTTCAGCGTGTTCGAGTCGATTCCCGATGCGTGGGCGATCGACCAGGTGTTCCCGATCGTACCGATCGAGCGCCTGGACGAGCAGCCGCAGCGCCGCGGCATCATCGCCGACATGACCTGCGATTCGGACGGCATGGTCAAGACCTATGTCGAGAACGAGAGCCTGGATACCTCGCTGCCGCTGCATGCGGTACGGCCGGGCGAAAGCTACCGTATCGGCTTCTTCATGGTCGGTGCCTACCAGGAAATCCTGGGCGACATCCACAACCTGTTCGGCGACACCGACGCGGTGGAAGTGCGGGCCGACGCCGATGGGTACGCGATCACCCAGCAGCGGCGCGGCGACACCACCGATGTGATGTTGGACTACGTGGGCTACAGCCTGGCCGACCTCCGCGCCAGCTATGCCGAGCGGGTGGCGGCGGCAAGATTGTCGCCGGAACGCGCGCAGGAGCTGTCCGAGGCGCTGGAAGCGGGCCTGACCGGCTACACCTACCTGTCCGACGAGCCGCTGCTCTGATCGGCGCGCGCCGCGTGAAGGCGCATGGCGCGGCTGTTCGATGAGCAGCCGCGCTCTTTTCCATCTGTTCCTGCACGCGGCCGTGCCGGCCCTGCTGGCGTGGATGTTCTGGCGCAAGCGGTTCCTGTCGGCCTGGGCGCTGCTGCTGCTGGGCTGGATCATCGACCTGGACCACCTGCTGGCAGACCCGATCTATGCGCCGAACCGCTGCAGCATCGGTTTCCATCCGTTGCATACCGCCCCGGCCATCGCGGTGTATGCGGGACTGTGTGTACCGAAGAAGACGCGGTTGTTTGGAATCGGGTTGATCATCCACATCGTGCTGGATGCCATCGACTGCTGGTGGATGCACTCAGCCCGGTAGCGCTCAGCCCGATAACGCTCAGCCCGGTAGTGCCGACTGTTAGTCGGCCGCCGCGCGAAGCGCGGGATCCGGGCGTTGGTTGTCTGTCGCCAAAGGCAGCCGACTAACAGTCGGCGCTACCCGTCGGGTCGTCAACCCGCTGGCAACGTCAACATCGCCTGCAACCCCGGCGCGCCATTTAGCAGCACCAGGCTGCCGCCGTAACTCTCGGCAATGTCCGCCACGATCGCCAGGCCCAGGCCGCTGCCGGGCGCGCGCTGGTCCAGTCGTACGCCACGGCCGAGCACGCGCTCCAGATCGGCGTCCGGCAGGCCACTGCCATCGTCGTCGACCTCGATGCGCAGGCGGTTTCCAGCGTGGGCCACCGTAACCTCCACACGCTGCGCGGCCCACTTGCCTGCGTTGTCGAGCAGGTTGCCCAGCATCTCTTCCAGATCCTCGCGTGCACCGGCGAACACGCCGACCGCTTCCGCGTCGCAGGCGAACACCACTTCGCGCTCGGCATGCACACGCTGCATCAGCGAACACAGCGCCGAGATGACCGGCGCCACCGGTGTGCGCTGCTGGTGATCGGCGGCGACACCCACGGCAAGATAGCGGTCGATGCTGGCCTGCATGCGAGCGGTTTCGCCGCGCAGGGTGTGCCGCCAGTCGCGACCATCGCCGGCCGCCTCGGTGGTGAGCACGGTGAGCGGTGTCTTCAGCGCATGCGCCAGGTCCTCGGCGCTGCGCCGCGCCCGCAGCACCATGCGGCCATGGTGGTCCAGCAGCGCGTTGAGCTCGCCGGCCAACGGCGCGACTTCCTTCACCAGTCCCTGCTGCGGAAACCGCACGTTCTCGCCATTACGCACCTGCTCGGCGATGCGCCCCAGTTCCGCGAGAGGGCGCAGCCCGTAATGCACCTGGGTGACCAGCACCGCGAACCACAGCGCGATCAGCACGATCAACGCCAGCGCGGTGCGTTGGCGGAAAGCCGTCACCTGCGCGTCGAGCTGGCTGCGGTCGATGGCCACCACCACCTGCAACGGGGTGCCTGCGCGGGGCAGGGTGACCTGCTGGGCCAGCGCACGCAGCGGCTGCTGCAGCGGGCCGGTGATGTCGAACGCCTGAGCCGGCCCGGTGCGCAGCGTGGCTGGCACCGCGAGCGTCTCATCCCACAGCGAGCGCGATTGCCCAAGCGGGTGGCCCTGCGCGTCCTGCAACTGCCAGTACGCGCCGGAGAACACGCGGCGGTAGTGTTCGTCGCCCAGCTCGCCGCGCACCTGCATGCCTCCCTGGGCATCGGTTTCCACCAGCGCAAGCACCGCGATCAGGTCCTTGCCCAGCTGCTGGTCCATCGCGGTACGCGCTGAACGCTCGTACATGGCGCCCAGCCACCACGTGGCCAATGCCGAAACCAGCACCATGCCCAGGCCACCGGCCAGCAGCAGGCGGCTGCGCAGCGAGCGGGAGTTCATGGCTGCGCCGACAGCCGGAAGCCCTGGCCGCGATGGGTATGGATGAGGGTACTGCCGAGTTTGCGGCGGATGCGCCCGATCAACACATCCAGCGTGTTGGAATCCGGGTCGAACCCCGCCTCGTACACGTGCTCACCCAGGCGCGAGCGGCTGATCACCACGTCCGGGTGGTGCATGAAGTAGCTCAGGATGCGATGTTCCTGCGGGCTCAACGGCAGCAGCACGCCGTCCAGTTCGAAGCGGCCGGCGTTGACGTCCAGGCGCAGCGGTCCGCATTGCAGGCGCGGGCTGGCGTGGCCGGCGCTGCGGCGGATCAACGCGCGCAGCCGCAGCAGCAGTTCTTCGGGCTGGAACGGTTTGGTCAGGAAGTCATCGGCACCGGCATCGAAGCCGGCCAGCTTGTCGTGCCAGCGCGTGCGCGCGGTCAACACCAGCACCGGGAAATCACGGCCGGCTTCGCGCCAGCGCTCGATCACGCTCAGGCCGTCCAGGCCGGGCAGGCCAAGGTCGACGATCGCCGCGGCGATGTCCTCCACCTGGCCCTGGTACTCCGCATCGATGCCCTCGCTGCTGTGGACCACCACGTAGCCGGCATCCTCGAGCAGCAGCTGCAGCTGGCTGGCGAGCAGGGCATCGTCCTCGGCAAGCAGGAGTCGCATCAGTCCTCTTCCATCTTGAGCAGGCGGCCGCTGGTCGCATCATAGTCCAGCTCCATCACCACGCCATTGGCACCGAGGATCTCGATCTCGTACTTGCCGTCATCCAGCTCCACCTCCAGCAGCTGGCCGGGATAGCGGCGCAGGGCGTCCTGGACCACGGACTTCAGGGGCACGTAGCGACCCTGCTCGACCGCCTGGCGCACGGCCTGCTGCTGGCGCGCGCCGCCATCGAGGACCCGCATGGGGTCCTGCGTGGTGGCGGTCAACAGCAGGGGAAGCAGCAACGACAGGGCGGTCATGGCGAGCCGGTCAGGAAAAAGGCTGCCTACGGTATACGCGGGGCGCTTAAACGTTTCCTGACAGGCGGGCTCATGCTTTGCTTAAGCGCGCTTGCCAGACTGGCGGCGCCGGGATGGTCCGGTGCCTCTTTCAGGAACTCCCCCATGAACAAGCTGATCCTTGCCGCCGCCCTGGCGACCGCCTTCACCACCGCCCCGGCCTTCGCTGCCGATCTGTCCGCTGCCGACGTGCAGGCCAAGCTGCGCACGGCCGGTTACACCCAGGTGCACGAACTGGAGCGCGACGACGGCGTGTGGGAAGCCGATGTCACCCGTGCCGACGGCAGTGTCGACGATGTGATCATCGACCCGGCCACGGGCGAGATCTTCGACCCGCGCGATGGCCGTGCGCTGCTCGATGCCGGGAAGATCCTCACCCTGGCCGGCAAGGCCGGGCTGACCCACATCGAATCGGTGGAGCGTGACGGCGCCACCTGGACGCTGGAAGCACGCAATGCCCGCAACCAGCGCGTGGACGTGCGCATGAGCGGTCACGATGGCCGGGTGCTGAGCAGCCGCCGCGACGGCTGGTTCGACTGAGCCTCGCCTGCAGGACGCAATATGCAGCCGGTTACCAGCCCACCGGACCGGGACCGGCGGCGTCCCAGTAGCCGCGGCCGTACCCGTAACCGCCCCCATACGGTCCATAGAAGCCAGGGCCCTTGCCCTCGCTGATCTGGATGTTGAGGTTCATGTTGCGGGTCTTGCCGTCGTCGTTGGTGTAATTCTTGTTGAGGTTCAACTCGGCCGCGTTGTAGTGCGTGTTGCCAAAGCCCTTGGCGTAGCCGATGCCGGTGGTGATGCTGCCGTTGACCCGCAGCTTGTCGTCGGCGACCTCGGCGATGCCGTTGCCCGCGCCATCGCGCGGGAGCGCGCGGCGGCCGCTCTTGTCGCCATAGAAGGTGCCGGGTGGGTCACCGCGCAGGGTGGGATCGTTGAGGTACTGCATTGGCTTCTGCGGCACCGACAGGTCCAGATCGGTCGCCGACTGCGGGCCGGTGGCACCGGCAGCGGACTGCGCCAGCGCGACACCAGGGGCCAACAGGCACAGCAGCAGGGAAAGCGGGCGGATCATGGGAAGCTCCGGGGCAGGCAAGGCGGCCGACAGCGCTGACGCTAGCAGCCGTTGCTTGAATGATGCCTGTCGTGGCCCTGCATGCAAGGGGAACCATCGTGGGAACGGTGGGTCGCCGCATTCAACCCAGCCGTTCAAACCCGAACAGGCCCGCCAGCGGGTGCTTTCGGCGCTCGATCCGGGCCCGCAGCAGGCCCGCGCCGATCATCGAGTAGGTGATGCCGTTGCCGCCGTAGGCCATCGCGAACAGCACCCGGGGCCCCCATTGCGGGTGCGGGCCGAAGAACGGAAGCCCGTCTTCGGTTTCGGCAAAGGTGCCGCCCCAGGAGAACGCCGGCTGCAGCGGCAGGTGCGGGAACAGCCTGGCCACCTGCTTGAGCAGGGTGCCGGTCTTGCCGGCCACCCGGCTGTCGCGCCGCGCCGGGATATCCACTGCGTCGTCCTCACCGCCGACCAGCAGCCGGTGGTCGCCGGTGCTGCGCATGTACAGGTAGGGCCGCGCGGACTCCCACACCATGGTGTCCACCAATGGCCCCAGTGCCGCCGCATCGATCGGGTCGGTGATGAAGGCGTAGCTGCTGCGGTTGCGGGCCACTTTCTGCTTCAGCCAGCGCTGGCCGGCATAGCCGGTGGCCAGCACCACGTGGCGCGCACGGATGCGCAGGCCCTCGGGTGTGGTGGCGGTCACCCCGCGCGCGGTGGGCTGCAGCGTGTGCAATACGGTGCGGTCGTGCACCGCGCAGCCGGCCTTGGCCAGCCGCATGAGCAGCCGGTAGGTGAGCTGGTAGGGGTCCACGCGCGCCGCCAGCGCGCTGAGGATCGCCCCCGGCGCGGCGATGCCATAGTCGGCACGGACGGCGTCGGCATCCAGCCAGCGCACGTCGAAACCATGTTTGTGCCGCAGCGCGTACTCGTCCTGCAGGGGCGAACGGTGGCGGCGCTTGCTGGCGTAGTACAGGCTCTTCATGGGCTGGCAATCCACGCCGCGGAAACCGGCGGCCACCTCGCGCAGCGCCGGGATCGCCTCGGCGCAGGCGCGGTAGGCCAGCACCGCATCGCGCTCTCCATACTGCCTGGCCAGGTCGACCAGGTGCGTATCGATTTCGTACTGCAGCAGGGCGGTACTGGCGGAGGTACTGCCCCAGCCGATGTCGCGCTGCTCGACCAGCACCACGTCATGGCCGTGCGCGCACAGCTCGTTGGCGATCAGCGCGCCGCTGATGCCGCCGCCCACCACCAGCACGTCGCAGCTCCGGTCCTCGCGCAGCGGTGGGAAGGCGTGCATCAGCCCGTTGCTGACCGCCCAGAAGGGATACCCGCTTTTGAGGTCCATTGGGGATCAGGCAGTCGGGTGGCCGGTCTGCGGGGTGTGGATCAGCGGGGTCAGGTCGAAGCCCTGCTGGCGCGCCTGCGCCAGGTAGTGCTCCTGGGTGGTGGCATCCAGGTGCGGCTCGCGCGCCAGCAGCCACAGGTACTTGCGGTCCGGGCTGCCGACCAGCGCCACGCTGTAGTCCGGGGCGACCTGGATGATCCAGTAGTCGCCCTTGGTGAACGGAAGCCAGCGCAGCCCCTTGGGCAGGAAGGTGACCTGCAGCCGGGCAGGATCCTTGTCTACCGGGCAGGCCTCGCCGTGGGCTTCTTCGATCTCACCGTCCACGCGGCATTTGTTGACCACGGCGACGTGGCCATCGTCGATGAGGGTGTAGTTCGCCGTTACATCGGTACAGTCGACCGGCTCGTGGCTCATGGGCAGGCGGGCGATTTCGTACCAGGTGCCCAGGTAGCGCGGCAGCTTGAGGTCGGCAACGGTCTTCAGGTCGGGGTGGCTGGTCATGTGGGCATCGTCGAAGAGGTGGTGGCCAACATGCCCGGGCCGCCGCCATGGCGGAGTGAAGCCGCAACGCGCGCTGGAACGGTACGTTGTGGCGGCGTCATGCCGGGCGCGCCGACGCGGCGCTATGCTGGCCCGGACCCGTTCAATGGAGGTGCGGATGTACCAGGTGATCCTGCTGAAGAGCGACAGCGGCTTCGCCCGCGCGCAGTGGGAAACGGTGGACGATGTGGTGGACCACGAGGGCGTGACGTACTCGCTGCGGGCCGGGCCGCGCCAACCGCTGCCGACCGATCATGCGTGGGACGAGATCGCGGTGTATGCGCCGGAGGAGATCAGCGAGGAGGAATTCCAGGACTGGTACGCGGCCCTGCAGCCGCAGGTCGAGGAGCTGCGCCTGAAGTACTGAGTTGCATACCCGGTGTGAACGAGGCCCGGTTTATAGTCCCCGGCATGTCCGCGTGAACCCTGGGTGCTGGTTTTGTCCTTCCGTCATCGTTTCCCCCTGCTGCGGCCGCTGGCCGGTCTGTTGTTGTTCACCTGGCTGTGCATGGCCCCCGGGGCCTGGGCGCAGGCGCCTGACGATCCGGCAGCCGAGGCCAAGACCCAGCTCAACCAGGCCGACAAAGAACTCAAGGCGATCCGTACCGCATTGCCGGATGCGGAGACCCGCGAGACGCTCACGCCGTTGTTCGAACGGGCCATGGCCGTGCAGCGCGATGCCGACGATGCGCAGGCCGCCCTGCAGCCGGAGCTGGACCAGCTCGATACCCGCCTGACCCAGTTGGGCACGGTGCCGGAAGGCACCGTGGAAGCGCGCGAAGTGGCCCAGCAGCGCAGGTCGCTGACCCAGCAGCGTGCCGATATTGCCGCTGCCGTTGCGCGGGCCAAGCTGCTCGCGGTGGATGCCAAGCAGCTGGGCGCGGATATCGAGAAAATGCGCGTCACCCAGCTCAGCGAGGACTTGGCCCGCAAGGTCAACTCACCGCTGTCGCCCTCGCTGTGGCGCAAATTCGCCCGTGACGTGCCGGCCGACCTGCAGGAGCTGGGGCAGATTTACCGGCAGGCCGAAACCACGGTGCGCAAGGCGATCGCGCAGCATGGCTGGACCGCGCCGCTGACCGGCCTGGCAGTGGCGCTGCTGCTGTTCTTCCCGCTGCGCCTGTGGCTGCGTGCGGCCGGGCGCCGCTATGCGCAGTCCGAACGGGCCCCGGACGGTCGCCTGCGCCGCTCCGGCCTGGCGGTGTGGCTGCTGGTGGTGGGCACGATGCTGCCCGGCCTGGCCTGCGTGGTGTTCTTCGGCGCGCTGGATGCCATCGGAGCGATTCCACCGCGGCTGGAAAAAGTGGTGTTCAGCATCCAGGTGGCCACCTATATCGCGGCTTTCATCACCGCGCTGAGTGCGGCGCTGCTGGTGCCCAAGCGCCCGTCGTGGCGCCTGCTCAACCTGGATGACGCCGCCGCGTGGCGCCTGCGCAAGTACGCGTGGGGCGCCGCCGCGCTGACCTGGATCAGCATCGTGCTGATGGCGCTCAACCGCGCCGCGCGCACCAGTGCAATCACCACGGTGGCGGTGGACGGGCTGATCGCCATCACCTACATGGCGCTCATCATCGCCATCCTGGTCTCGCTGGCGCGCCTGCACCGGCGCCAGACCGACGAGGCGGAGGCAAAACTCGAAGCACAGGCGCAATCGGACGGCAAGGCCAAGGGCCCGCCGCGTCGCAGCGGCTGGATCGTGGTCGCACGGCTGGCCGGGCACATCGTGGTGGCCGCTGCGGTGATCGCCACGCTGCTGGGCTACCTCAACCTGGCGCTGTTCGTGGCCCAGCAGCTGGTCTGGGGCGCGGTGGTGCTGCTGGCGGCATCACTGCTGATGAAGTTCGCCGACGACCTGGCCACGTGGCTGCTGTGCCCGACCAGCAGCGTCGGCCGCACCGTGCTGCTGACCACCGGGCTGAGCGAATCGCGGGTGGTGCAGGCCGGTGTGCTGCTCTCGGCCGGGCTGCGCATCTGCGTGATCCTGCTTGCGGTGATGGCACTGACGGCGCCGCTGGGCAATCTCAGCGCGTTGTATGGCGGCCTGGACGCAGTGTCCAAGGGCATCAACCTGGGCGACAACCTGGTGCTCAAGCCCAGCAGCGTGCTGTACGCAGTGCTGGCCTTCCTGCTGGTGTGGGCGGTGATGCAGGCGTTCCAGCGCTGGCTCACCGACACCTACCTGCCCAAGACCGAGCTGGATGCGGGCGCGCGCAATTCGATCAGCACCGTAACCCGCTACCTGGGCATCATCGCAGCGGTGCTGTGGAGCCTGACCGCACTCGGCATCGGCTTCGAAAAACTGGCGCTGGTCGTGAGCGCCCTGTCGGTGGGCATTGGTTTCGGCCTGCAGGCGATCACCCAGAACTTCGTCTCCGGGCTGATCCTGCTGGCCGAGCGACCGGTGAAGATTGGTGACTGGGTGAAGCTCGGTGACCAGGAAGGCGACATCAAGCGCATCAACGTGCGTTCCACCGAGATCCAGGTGGGCGACAAATCCACGCTGATCGTGCCCAACTCCGAACTGATCACCAAGACCATCCGCAACATGACGATGGGCAATGCGCAGGGGCGCATCCAGATCCAGTTCACCGTGCCGCTCAGTACCGATGTGGCGATGGTGCGGCAGACCCTGCTGGATGCATACACCGACCATGTGGGCGTACTGGCCGACCCGGCGCCGTCTGTGTTCATCGATTCCATCGCCAACGGCCAGGTGGCGATCAACAGCTTCGCCTATACCTCCGGCCCGCGCGCGGTGTATGGCGTACGCAGCGACCTGTACTTCACGATGCTGCAGAAGTTTGCCGCCGCCGGTATCGCGCTGTCTTCGCCGACCGACATCCACCTGGTGCGCGATCCGGGCCCGCCCCAGGCACCGTGATGCCACGCCGCGGCCCGCCTCATGGACGGGCCGCGGGCACGCCCAGGGGGCCCTGATCGGGCAGCAGGACCACGGGAGGCTGCAGCGGTGCCAGCTCGTCCCCGTTGTCTTCGTCGGACGCTTTGGGTCCCTGTTTGATCGGTTTGAGCGCCTTGCCGGGTGAGACATGCGGCGTACGCGGACTGCCGCCGACCTTGATCAGCATGCCGGCGGCACCGCCGCCTTCGCCCAGCCGCTCCTGCAGCGCCGGGCCATACAGGGTGAGCGTGGCCGGGTCGACCAGATGCAGGGTGCGGCTGCCGCTGGCCACCGGCGGCGGGGACACCATGGCGCCGGGAATGCCGTCCACCGTGCGTACCTTGATCTCGTACAGCGGCGATGCCAGCGAGCTGCCTTCCTTGGCAATGGCCATGCCCTCGCGCATGGCCCAGCGCACGCCCGCGGCGCGCGCCGCGGGGCGGTTGGGGTCCAGGAACGACCACAGGAAGCGCAGGTTGCCGCGCGCAGTGCGTTGCACGACGCTGACGCCTACCCGCACCAGTGCCACGCTGCCTGCGGCAGGATTGAGCGCATCCAGCGTGCCCCGGCCCAGCACCCGCGACAGCTCGGCGAAGCGCGGCATCGTCATCTTCAGGCCGGGCCGCATCAGTACCTTGGCCACGCCGCCGATCACCGGTCCGACCACGATGATCGATTCCAGGTACAACCCGAAGGCGGCCATCGCGAATTCGTTGCGGTTCTTCGAGGAGATGCGGCGCACGTTTTCGACGAACGGCACGACGAAGTCCACTGTCTTCAGCCACAGCGGCGCGTCTTCCAGGTGGTCCTCGAAACTGGTGGGTGCCCAGCCTTCGCGACGGAAGGCAGCAGCGTCCAACCAGAAAAACCCCTCCTGCACCGGGTGGACCAGGGCATGGAACGGCGAGCGCGGCGCGCTGCCGCCGCCCAGCGGCGGCGCCAGCAGCGGCTCGACGATCACGTCCGAGGAGCGCCCCGCTGCCGGTGCCCTGTCCGAGGCGTAGGCCTCCCAGTCCACCGGCAACGGGGTGCCACGACGCACCTGCACCGTGGCGACGTTGCCGCTGCGCAGCCGCACCTTGCGGTTCTGCAGCGCGCCGCCGAGCGGCAGCGCGCCTTCCAGCTGCAGGGGAAGGATCCTGCTCTGCAGCGGGAACAGCTGGAAGTGGCGCGGCTGCCCCGCCAGCGTCAGCGTGTACACCACGCCGAAACGGCCCCGGTAGGGATCGGTGTCGTTGCGGGTTTCCTGCCCCGCCTCCAGCTCCGGTTCGTGCGTGCGCAGGGTGAACACCTGCACATCTCCGCGCAGGAGGGCCGCGCGTTCTTCCTCGGGGCGCTGGTACAACGCCTCCTCGATCAGCACCCCGTAGCCGCGTCGGGCCTTGCGGAAGTAAGCATCGAAGCGCTTCTGGTAACGCGCGTTGATATCAGCCAGCCGGGCCAGGCCCGGTTTCATCCGCGCGTAAGCGGTCTGCAGCGCCGCTTCGTAGCGGGGGTTGCCCTGGGCCTGGTTGAGCGGGGAGTCGGGAACGAAGGTGCGACAGGGCCGCCACGCCGCGGCCCCGCCGCGCAGTACACCGGCCGCGACGATTTCATGGAACGGGAAGCTGCGTCCGAAATGGTTGTCGTCATTGCACAGGCGGAATTCCGTGGAGTTCCACGGCTGGTCGGCGAGTACCCCAGGGAAGCGTGGGAATACCCGGCGGATTTCGGCTTCCACCAGCGGCATGCGGTACGGCAGCGGCGCCAGTACATCGCCTATGGCCTGTTCGATGTCGCTCACCCGCTGGTCGAACGTACGCAGCGCGGCCTCGATGCGTGCGCTCGGCGACAGCGGCGAGGAAAGCGCGGCGTGCTGTTCCAGTTGCCGGTACACATACCAGTCCAGCGTGGGCAGGCGGCGTGCGTCGAGGGTCAGCTGCCTGACCAGGTCGGGTATCGCGCCGTCCCCGGCAAGCTCGGCCGAGAGGGTGAGCAGCTCACTGAACCGCATCTGCTGCGAGAGGCCGCGCCGCAGGCGCTCAGCCAGGTGCACGCCACTGACGAAGTTGATCGAGGCGATGGTGTTTCCATACACCAGGTTGGCCGGCACGTCGTCGGCCAGCAGCTCCGGCGCGTGGTCCTGGAGGGCCAGCGTGCATGCCATGTCCAGAAGCGAGGCAGGAATGCGGCCCATGCTCCGCAGGTAGTCGTGGAAATCGAGCCGTATCTGGGCAAAGGTGCGCCCCCAGTTGGGATACTTGTGCAGGCGGTAGCCCAGCAGCACGCGCGCATCGCGGTCCGACGGCGGGCCCAGGTCGAGCACGATCGCCACCCGCGTCAGGCTGGCCAGCAGCGTCGGCGAGGTCGGTGCCCCATCGCTTCCCGTGTACCAGCCCAGGTCCCGCAGCAACGCCGCCTGCAGGGCGAGCGCACGCGGGGTGCGGGCCATGGCGGCCACGTAGTGGCTGGCGCGGTGCACCTGGTCCAGGGCCATCTCGCCCTGCTGCAGCAGGGGCCGGGCCAGGTACTCCAGCAGCGTCTGTTCGCCAGGCGCGCGCTGGGCGAGGAACCCGGTGGTGGTCTGCCTTACCTGGTCCAGGTCGGCTGCGTCCAACGTGTCCGCCGCGTGCAGCAGGTCGGCGCGCATGCCCAGCCTCAGTTCGCCGAGCAGGCGTTCCACGCATCGCGCAGGGCCATCAAGGTGGCCGGCCTCGCGCGGCCCACAGCCACCATGTACGGCAAGTACGTCAGAGGCGTTGGCCCGGCCATCGGAACGGACCACGCCGCCCAGCTGGCCGGCCACCTCGCGCAGTGCGCCCCAGGGTGCGAGGGGCAGCGCGTCCAGTAACCGGGTCTGGTTGAACAGGTGCAGCGTACCTGCCGCGTCCTGCACCCGCAGCGATCCGTCCGCATCCACCGACATCCACCGTGGCGGGAGGTGCTCGCGCGGGAGCAGTTCGAGCATCGCCGGGTCCGCGATGACGCGCGCGAATGCCGGCAGGGCCGCCAGCAGCGTGGTTGCCGTGGCGGTGCCCAGCGCGGGGCGATGGACGACCGTGGCCGCATCGGCGCGCCGCGCAAGCAAGCGGCCCAGGTCCTGGAGTTCGTTGCTGGCCTGCCGCCACGGCGGCAGCGGGCCGGCGCGGCGCTGCCAGCTCGCGTGGACACGGGCGATGGCCTCCAGCAGCTGCGCCTGGGTGCACGCTACCGGGGCTGGGCACGGCATATGGGCAGGGGCGGGAAGCGCGCCATGGAACTGCAGCGCGTTGATCAGGGGCACGGCAGTGCCGGGAGAGAAGCGCCCCAGGCGATCTGTGATCCGGTACAAGGCGTCGAGCTGGTCCAGCAGCAGCCCGGGTAGCGGGTCGGTCAGGCCGTCGGCGATCACCACGCTGCGACCCGAGCCGCGCACGCGTGCGGTGATGCCGTCGGCGCCCACGCGCAGGGAATGGAAGGTCGCATTGGCCTGTCGCATCGCCAGCCACACCCCGGGTTGCTCGAACACCTGCTGCAGCCGCTGCTGCCCGGCCTGCCATGCGGCATGCAGTGGCGATCCGTCGGCGGGTAGCAGGCCCTGGTGCGCGAGCGCGTCGTCCCACGTGGCCGGTGCGCTGTCGAAGCGCTCCCACAACCGATCCAGCAGGCGCTGGTGATCCTGCTGTGGCGGAGAGTCGCTGCGGTCGTCCCACTCGACCTCCAGCCGCGCGGCTGCGAGGGTGCCTGGACGCGCGGGTGCGAGCTGCCGGTCGAGCGCGGCCAGGCAGTCGTCGAACTGCGCATCGTCCATCGGCACCGCAGGCAGCGGCGCGGCGTAGTAGGCCAGCATCTCCGGCACCCGAAGCCGACCGTCCGAGCGCACCGGCGCGTGCAGCAGCGTGGCAACGCCGCGCAGCATCGTGTCCAGCGGGGCCAGCACCGGCGGTGGCTGACCGGCCTCGAACAACGTCGCCATGCGGGTGCCCGGGAGGGCACGGGCACGCACCGGGCCGTGCGCGGGATACTCCAGCTGCGTGGGATCCACATGGTGATGCCAGCACAGCGCGATCACCTCCGGGTGCTGCGACAGCTGCAGCAGCACGCTGCGTGCCAGCGCGGTGTTGTGGCCCAGGTGTGAACGGGGATCCGGTCGCCAACTGGACCATGTGGGTTCCATGCCGCGGATCGGGATCGCCTTCAGCGCGTGGACCTGCTGCTTCAACCGCAACAGCGTGCTGGTTTCGTTGGTCGCGCGGATGTGTCCGTCCGGCTGTTGCTGCAGGCGGTGCTCAAGGCGCTGGATGAGCGGGTCGAGCAGGGCGGGCGCGTACTCGGCTTCGTGCATGTCCTGGTCGAGATAGAAGCCCAGTGCACAGGCCAGACGCGCGCTGACGGCGTTGTCGAAGCAGCCGCCCGCCTCGCGCACGGTGCGCTGCAGGTCGTTCAACATCGTATTGGTGGGAGGGGACCAGAGGATGCGCTCTGGCGCATCCGGCTGCCCATGCAGCACGACCCGCATGCCGGAGGTGGCACGCGTTCCGCTCAGGCTGCCATTGGCGACCACGAGCGAAGAAGGAGGCGTGCGTTCGTCATACAGGGTCTGCAGGAAATCGTCCTGCCGGTAAAGCCACATCAACTGCTGGCGGACCGCGCGCACGGCCAACCCAAATGGCGAGCCCTCGACGGGTGCGAACGCGTGCTCCGGGAGGCTCGCGGTCCCGGCCGCCGAAGCGGTATCGCGCAGCGTCCATAGCGCCTCCAGCAGCATTGCCTGGTCCTGCAGGCCTGCATCGTCGCGTGGCCCGGTGTTGGACCCCCTCGACGCGGGGCGGGAGTGTGCAACCGCGCGTGGCGTCGTGTCCGCCGTCGCGACGGCAGGCGACGGATTCCGCGACCATGCCACCAGGCCGCCCCCCAGGGCCGCCGCCGCCAGCGTACCGAGGACGGCCACCGTGCGTCGCTGCGGGTGCGCAGCGGCGATGGCAGGAAGCACCGCCGCCGCAGCGACCGCAACCGGCAGGGTCGGTGCCAGCAGGCGCGTGGTGTCCGCCCGCGACGCGGCAGCGCGCTCGGGCTGTATCGCCGCCGCCGGTGGCGCCAGCGCCGTGGCGTCAGCCGCAGGCGTACAGAGACGACGTGCGCCGGTGCCGAGCAGGTCGAGCTGTTCCAGCACGCCTGGCAGCGTGGCAATCCGTTGCCCGGTGCGCGTGCCGGGCCGGTCGCAGGGGCGCTGCTGGAACCACAGTGCCCACGCGGTAGCGAGCAGCGCCAGGCGCAGGGGCGAGGCGGGCAACTGCAGCTGAGCGTGGAGGGACGCGTGCGCGGCACCGGCCTGCTGCAGCAGTGCCTCCAGCCAGGTGGGAAACGCCGCGATCAACGGCTCCACCCAGGCACCGCCGCGCAACGTCGGCAGCGGAAGCTGGCTGAGCCAGCACAGCCAGGGCAGCGCGGTGCCCTCCTGGAGGAGGCGGGGCAGCGCACTGGCCTGCTGGGTCCAGGCCAGCAGCTGGGCGCCCTGCGGCCCGAGTGCCAGGTTGGCGATGCCGTGCAGGGCGATGCCCGCAGCACGCCGGCACTGCAGGCGGCCCAGGCCGCTGACGATGGCAGCGACCACCTGCGTGCACTCCCGGTGCCACGTATCCTGCGCAGGCGAGGGTGCCGCTTGCCAACCGGCCATGGCCTGCAACAGCGCAGACCGGCGCGCTGCCACGGGTGTGTCCCGTACGGCCTGCGCAAGGTGCGCAGCAAGCTCATCCGGTGTTGCGTCGACCAGCAGGGCCAGCAGACGGGCTTCCAGCAGGGCGAGCTCCGACGGCAGCAGTGGGCATCGGCGCAGGAGCCGCGTCAACGTGTGCGGCAGCGGGGCATCCGGTCGGCAGCGATCCGTCGCAGGGTGCGATGTCGTGTTGTACAGCTGGACGGGAACGCAGCGGTGCTGCGTTGCGTCCGGTGCGCCGGCGGCAGCGAAGGACGCGGTCGCCAGGCGACCTGCGGCCTGCAATGGCAGCAGAATGAGGGCCTCCCCGGATCGACATCGGCCGGCGCACGATTGTGCCGACCTGACTGGACCCGGGGTGTGCGTGGCATCGCAGAATCAGGCAGCCGCGAGGTCCGCGCTGCCGCGATCAGCCGCGGTTGCCGCGACGTGACGGGATCAGCGCGAAGTTGTCCACGGCCAGCTTCTCCGCGTGGTTCAACCACGCGCGGATCTCCAGATCATCCACTTCATGGTCCAGGCCGAACGGAACGCTGATACGCCCTTCCGCATCGGGCTGCACCCACTGCTGGGCCACCACTACCTTGCGCTTGGACGACACCGCTTCGATCCAGAAGCCGCGATCAGGCGACTGTTTGGCAACGAACTGCAGCATGTACTGGCCGGCACGGGTACGACGGCCCTTCTGCGTGATCATGTGTGCCTGGCGGATGCTCGGGCGCGGGCCGTTGAACGGGTCCAGCGGCGCATCGACGGCGAAGCCCTCGCGCAGCTGGTCGTCGCGGTAGAGTTTGATGCCCTTGTCGCGGTTGACCAGCATCGCGCACCAATCGCCATCGGCCGAACCGTCTTCGAAGGCGGTGCAGCGGTCCACATAGGCCAGCGTATTGTCCGGATCGGCCAGGTCGAACTGCTTGGAGGTGTTTTCCAGGTAGACCGATTTCAGGTCCCATTGCTTGTCGTATTCGAGCAGCACCGGCGGCTGCACATGCTGCAGGCCGATCACCACCTGGTTCTCTTCGTCGATACGCAGCTGGCGGGTCTTGTCGCCCAGCCACAGCGAGCGCGAGAAGGCCAGGTAGCGCGGGAAGTCCCTGCCGTCATCGCGGAACACCGCCGCGCTGGCGCTGGCGGGACGCTCGGGCTGCAGCAGCGAGCGGCCAAACCCGATTTCGCCGATCTCCGGCTCGATCAGGCTGAGCAGCGTGGCGCCCGAATCCAGCGTGGAGCCATGTTGCGCGTCCAGCTGGCGCGGGGCGATATCCTTGCCCAGGAACAGCAGCATGTTTTCGCGTTTCTGCTTGGCCAGGATGTGGCTCAGGTCGTTGGGCATGGCCAGGTGGTCGGACGCGATCACGATCAAGGTGTCGTCGCCATACGGGCTGGCCTGGATGCGGTCGACCAGCTTGGAAATCAGCCCATCGGTGCACTTGAGTGCATTGAGCAGGCCGATATCCCCGTAGTCGCTGGTGTAGCGGGTTCGCTTGCACGCCACCGGCAGATGCCCGGCAGGGTGGTGGGTATCCATTGTCAGCGTGGTCAGCATGAACGGCTGCCCAGCCTTGGACAGCTGCATGAAGCGGTCATATGCCTTGTCCAGCAGCACATCGTCATGCACGCCCCAGGTGGAAAAGTGCGACCGGGCGATCTTCTGCTGCTTGAACCAGGCCAGGTCGTCCACCGCGTCGAAACCGTGCGTGGCCAGGAACTGGCCTTTGCCGGCGAACAGGCCATTGGCACCGCCCAGGTAGTGGTTGGTGTAGCCCTGCTGCTTGAGGTAATCACCCAGGCACACCGCTTCCGGGAGGAAGCTGCCCATGCGGTCCATGCTGTTCTCATCGCCTTGGGCGGTAGTCAGCGGTACGCCGCACATCGACGACACCAACCCGGCGATGGTCCAGCCACCGCCTTCGGCCGAGATCAGTCCGCGCACATCCAGCGCCTGGCCGGCAAGGCGGTTGAGGTTGGGCATCAGGCCGGGGAAGGTGGCTTCATCCAGATAAGTGCGTTCCAGGCTTTCGCCGTAGATCCACACGATGTTGCGTGGCTTGCGCAGCGGCTGCTGCGGCACGCGGTATTCGGGCGCCACCATGCTGTAGTCCACCGGCCGCATCTGCTGGTACAGGCGCTGGCCGTCGCGATACAGCGGGCTGACCCCGATCGCCAGCACCCAGACGGCCAGGAACCCGGCGAACACGCCGCGACCATGCTCGGTGTGGTGCCAACGCTTGATGCGTGGGGTGAGAAGGGGCAGCAGTGACAGCAGTGCCAGCGCGATGAAGCCAGCGATGTAGCCCTTGAAGTCCGAGACGCCGGCGCCTTCCATGTCCGCGCCCAGGTGGTACAGCGTTGCCGCATTCAGGCCATCACCGGAGAGCTTGTTGATCAACCACCACGCACTGAGCGTCAACAGCAGCAGCGACATCAGACCTGCCTTCCACCATGCCCAGCGACCTGAAGCGAGCAGCAACCAGGTGAGCAGCAACAGTGACAGCAGCAGGATCCAGAGCATGGGCATCATCGGCAGCGGAGACAGGTGCGATCGGCTGCCCAAACACACCCACATGACAGGCCGATGACCCGATCATGCCTGCACGAACCTGACTGAAATGTTTGTTGGAAACACGCCGTTAGCGCTTACACCGCATTGCAGTGGAAAGGGTAAAACGCACGTGAAGACGGCACGCTTTCGCGTGCCGTCCTCATCACCTGGCATGGGCGCTGGCGTCTACCGATGCCCGCGTTCTTCCCTTGAACGTGCGCGCCGATCAAACAGCAATGCACTGAGGATGATGCCCAGGCCAAGGAATACACCGATCAGCATCAACGTGAATGCGATGGCCGGATACCCGAACATGTGCCACCCGGTATCGACCTTCATCATCATCGCTGCAGCAAGAATCAAGGCAGCAGTGACAATGCCTGCCGACACCCGGTTGGCGATCTTCTGCAGGTTTTCCATCAGCCGGGATTCTTCCAGCCCGGTGACTTTCATCTGCAGGCGGTTCTCGGCCAGCAACGCCAGGATGTCCGACATCTTGCGCGGGCCCTCGCGCAGCAGCTGCTGCACTTCCATCGCTTCACTGGCCAGGTTGGCGGCCGACAGCGACTTCTTCAGGCGCGCACGCATGACGTGCTGCAGTTGGCGCTCGACGATGCGGCGCGTATCCAGGTCCGGCGACAGCAGCCGGCACACCGTCTCCAGGTTCAGCAGCGCCTTGCCCAGCAGGCTCAGCTCCGGCGGCGTGCGCAGCCCGCTGGCGGTGGCAATGCGTACCAGATCCAGCACCACGCGGCCTTCCGAGAACGTGCCGCTGGCGGCATAGCGCGCGATGACCTGGCCGGTTTCCCGCAGGTAGCGCTCTTCGTCGAAGGCTTCCAGTCGCGTGCTGATGCCGATGATCTCGTCGGCCACTTCTTCGCCGCGCCCGTCCACGGCGGCAAACAGCAGTTTCAACAGCCGCTCGCGCAGGCGCGGCGGCATGTGCGCCACCATGCCCAGGTCGAAGATTGCCAACCGGCCTTCGGGTGTGACCCGCAGGTTGCCCGGATGGGGATCGGCATGGATCTCACCATGCACGAAGATCTGGTCGATGTAGCCACGGATCAGCGCCGCCGCCAGCGGTGCCATCGGCTCTTCGGTGCGGCGCACGTCGGGAATCATGTCCACGCGCACGCCCTGCGCCAGCTCCATGGTCAGCACGCGGTGGCTGCAGTAGTCCCAGATCGGCTGCGGCACCCACAGCGGCTTGAACGGGCGCAGGTGCTGGCCGAAGCGCTGCAGGTTCTCGGCTTCGGCCTGGTAGTCCAGTTCCTGCATGAGCGTCTTGGCGAACTCGTTCAGCCAGTCGCGCAGGCGTACCCGGCGTCCCACCTGGGTAAGGTGGTCGGCAGCCAATGCGAAGCTGCGCAGTACCTCCAGGTCCGAGCGCAGCTGCGCTGCCACTTCCGGCTTCTGTACCTTTACCGCCACTTCGCGGCCGTCATGCAGCTGAGCGCGGTGTACCTGCGCGATGGACGCGCAGCCCAGCGGCACCGGGTCGAAGCTGGAAAACAGCTTGGACACCGGCGCGCCCAGCTCCTGTTCAATGATGGTGTAGATGCGCTCGACCGGGATCGGCGCGACCTTCTCCTGCATCCGCTCCAGCGCGGTGGCGAATTCCACCGGCACCATGTCCGGGCGGGTGGAGAGCATCTGGCCGAGCTTGACGAAGGTCGGGCCGAGCGATTCCAGGTCGGTGACGAACTGCTCGGGGTTGCCCTCCGGCGGCAGGTCGTGGACCGCACGCGAATCCAGGTTCATCCCGGAAAACACCCCGGAATGGCGGTAGCGCAGCAGCAGGCGCAGGATCTGGCTGCGGCGGTTCATGCCTTTGACCAGCGACGGCGAGCCGGGAACAACGGGCGTGGTATTCAAGCAGGGCTCCGGGGCAGGACAGATCGGCAGTGTCGCTGCAGGGCGGTGGTGGGGCGGTGAATCCGGCCGATCTTCCACGAACGTGCCCGGATCGGTCAGAATCGGCGCCACCCTCTGATTTCTGGATTGCCATGGCCGGTGCCAGCCTGTTTGCGTTGCTCGACGATATTGCCGCCCTGCTGGACGACGTTTCGATATTGACCAAGGTGGCGGCCAAGAAGACCGCCGGCGTGCTGGGCGACGACCTGGCGCTGAACGCGCAGCAGGTGACCGGGGTCCATGCCAACCGGGAACTGCCGGTGGTGTGGGCGGTGGCCAAGGGCTCGCTGGTGAACAAGGCGATCCTGGTGCCGGCGGCGCTGGCGATCAGCGCACTGGAAGCCTGGCTCAAGGGCAAGGGCTTCCCGATCCCGATCGTGGTGCCGCTGATGATGATCGGCGGCGCGTTCCTCTGCTACGAAGGCGTGGAAAAGCTGGCGCACCGTTTCCTGCATTCGCAGGAGGAAGACGAGCAGCAGAAGGCGGCGCGGCTCAAGGCGCTGGCCGACGAGAAGGTCGACATGGTGGCGTGGGAGAAGGACAAGGTGAAGGGGGCGATCCGCACCGACTTCATCCTGTCGGCCGAAATCATCGTGTTGTCGCTGGGCGTGGTATCGGCCGCTCCGTTTCTCAACCAGGTCACCGCGCTGGTGGTGATCGCGCTGGGCATGACGGTGTTCGTCTACGGGCTGGTGGCGGGCATCGTGAAGCTGGACGACGCGGGCCTGTACCTGTCGAAGAAGGGTGGGGCGATGGCGGCATTCGGCCGTGGCCTGGTGGCGTCGGCGCCCTGGCTGATGAAGTTCCTGTCGGTGGCCGGCACCCTGGCCATGTTCCTGGTCGGCGGTGGCATCCTGGTGCACAACGTGCCGGCGGTGCATCACTTCGTGCTGGGCATCGCCGGCAAGGTCGCGCCGTGGGGCTGGCTGGTGGAAGCGGGCGCGAACCTGGTGGTGGGTGTGGTGGCCGGTGCGATCGTGCTGGCGGCGGTGACCGCGTTCCAGAAGATGCGTGGGAAGACGCCGGCGCATTGACCACGCAACACAATGACAACCCAACGGTACCATCGGTCCACGGTCACCGGTCACCGGTCACCATCGAGTTGCGTGGTGGTATTCACCCAGCCTGGACGCGGTTCTTGCCTACGCGTTTGGCCGCATACAGCGCCGCATCCGCGCGCTTCAACAGGGCCTCGCCGGTTTCGCCGGGCTGCCACTGGCTCAGGCCCGCGCTGAAGTGCACCAGCACCCGGTGCCCGTCCAGCTCCACCGGCCGCTGCGCCAGCGAGCGCTGCAGGCGCAGCACGGTGGACATGCTGTCCGCGCCCGGGGTTTCCGGCATCAGCAGCACGAATTCGTCACCACCGATACGCGCAATGGTGTCGGTACTGCGCAGCAGCAGCTGGCAGACCGTGACCAGGTGGCGCAGGATCGCGTCGCCACCGGGATGCCCGTAGCTGCTGTTGGTCTGGTGGAAATCGTCCAGGTCCAGCAGCGCCAGCGCCAGCGGATGTGAGTGCCGCTCCGCGCGGGCCAGCTCACGTTCCAGCAGCTCGTCAAAGCCGCGCCGGTTGAGCGCGCCGGTCAGCGGATCGGTGCGCACCAGCCCGGACACATCGCGCAGTTCCTGTTCGAGTTCGGCAATGCGTGCCTCGGCCTGCTCGACCTCGCGGCGCGCGTTGCCCAGATGGTCGCGCGCCTGCAAGGCCTGCTCCTGCACACGCCCGGTGTCCTGCAGCACGTCCTGCAGCAGCTGGTTGAGATCGGCGATGCTGCGCGCCTCCTTCAGCGCGAGCGCATAGCTGCTGATCCGGTCGTGGTACTCGCCGGTGCTGACCGCCATGCCGTCCAGGCGTTCGATGAAGCCGCCCATCAGGCTCTTCATGGCCGCCTTGGATTCGACGATGCCCTGCTTGAGCAGGCCCTGCTTGTAGATCACCTCGCGCAGGTTGGCGCGCGCCTGTTCGACCGAGTCGCGGTCCAGTGGCCCGCTGATCAGCGCGCGCACCGCATGCACCTGGCCGTGCAGCCAGCTGCTGTCGTCGAGCAGCTCGCCGATGTTGTCCAGCAGCAGGTCGAACAGGCTCAGCAGCAGTTCCTGCTGTTCCTGCCAGCCATCACTGCGCACCCCGATCTGGTGGGTCAGTTCGCGCAGCCGCAGCTCCAGCGGCTGCAGTGGCTGGCCGGGATGCCATTGGCGCAGGTCGGCGGCCAGCTGCACCGGCTCGTCCTTCAGTTCGGGCATGTTCTGCAGCAGGCTGGCCACGGTCACGCCCAGGGTCAGGCGCAGCAGCTCGCGCAGGCGCAGGCTGTCGGGCTGGCCGTCGGGGCTGTCCTGTTCGATGGTGCGGATGTACTTGTCGATCAGCTGGCGCATGGCGCGGCCATAGCTGACCCAGTCGGCACTGCGCTGCGCCGACTGCAGGCGCAGGCCCATGTCGCCCAGCTCGCCGGGCAGGGTAGACATGCCGTGGGCGAACGCGGCCAGCAGCGGTTCGGGCTGGTCGGCCCCGGCGAACAGGCGCTGCAGCATCGCGCTGCTGCCGCCCTTGAGCGCGGGTGCGTCCGCTGCCGCGCCGGCCGCGCTGTCTTTCGCCTGCCGGCGCAACAGCAGCCGACCCACGGCGGTGCCGGGGCTGGGGCTGGGAAGAGCGTCCTGCGGGTCCTTCATGCGACGGGTCCTGGTGGGTCACCGGCTGCGGGCGCCGGACGGGGGGAGACGTTGGAACAGTATCGGCGGCGGTGTCGCGGGCTTGAACCCGGCGCTGTGCCACGATGGTAGGGAATCGGACGGCAGGAGTATGCGATGAAGGTGATGCTGGTGGGCGCGACCGGGCTGGTCGGCGGGCAGGTGCTGCAACACCTCCTGGACGACGCGCGTTGCGACGCGGTGGTGGCGCCGACACGGCGTGCGCTGGGGATATCCAGCCCCGCGCTGCTCAACCCGGTGGTGGACTTCGAGCAGCTGCCGCTGGAGGCGGACTGGTGGGCGGTGGACGCGGTGATCTGCGCCCTGGGCAGCACGATCCGGCAGGCCGGCAGCCGCGAGGTGTTTGCGCGGATCGACCATGACTACCCGCTCCAGGTGGCGACGCAGGCGCGGGCACGTGGTGCGCAGGCCTTCGTGTTGAATTCGGCGATGGGGGCGGACCCGGGCTCGCGGATCTTCTACAACCAGGTGAAAGGAAGGCTGGAGCAGGATCTGCGCGGTCTCGGCTACCCGTCGCTGACCCTGGTGCGACCGGGGCTGATCGGCGGCGAGCGCAGCGAACGCCGCACCGGCGAGCACCTGGCCAGCCTGGTACTGGGCGCGCTGGGGCCGGTGCTGCCCCGCGCGTGGCGGATCAATCCCGCCGAGCGCATCGCCGCTGCGATGGTCGAAGCGGCACTGCAACCACGGCCTGGCGTCCATGTGATCGGATCCGCCCAACTGGCGTGATCCGCCATGCGCGTAAACGATGACGGCCACCCTGGGGTGGCCGTCATCGCATCAGACACATCCGGGCGGATGGATCAGTTCGCCAGCGCCAGGTCGTCCAGCATCGCGCGCAGGAAGCGCGCCGCTTCACCGCCGGTGGCAGCGCGGTGGTCGAACGTGACCGACAGCGGGATCACCTTGTGCGCTTCCACGCCGCCCATCACCGGGGTCATCTGGTGGCGGGCGCGCCCGGCACCAACGATGGCCACGCACGGCGGCACCACGACCGGGGTCGCGTAGCGGCCGGCAAACATGCCGAAGTTGGACAGCGAGATGGTGTAACCGCTCAGCTCGGAGGCCGCGATCGAACGTGCTTCCACCTGCTCGCGCAGGCGGTTCACGCCTTCGCGGATGCCACGCGCATCCAGCACGTCGGCATTGCGCAGGGCGGGCACGAACAGGCCATCGTCGGTGTCCACCGCGATGCCCACGTCCACGTGCGCGTGCAGGGTGCGGGTCAGCGCATCGCCATCGAACCAGGCATTGAGCGCCGGCACCTTCTGGCACCCCACCACGATTGCACGCACCAGGCGGGCGGTGACGTCGTTACCCGGTACCCAGGCGTGGATGTCGGCATCGTCGTTCAGCGTGGTCGGCACGACCTTGCTGTGCGCGTCGGCCATCACCCGCGCCATGTTGCGGCGCACGCCCTTCAGCGGTTCCGGCTGGCCCTTGGCCACCACGCCCGGCGGCTGGGTACGCATCGGCTTGCCCGCAGCCGACAACGGGGCGCGGGCATCGGCAGCGCGGGAGACCGCTGCGGCAGCGGCCACCGGGGCAGCGGCTGCAGGTGCAGCGGCCGCTGCCGCCGGCGCGGCGCCGACCTTGGCGCTGCCATCGGCGGCGGCCTGCTTGACGTCGGCCATGGTCACCGCGCCATCGGCACCGGTGGCGCGCACGCGGCCCAGGTCCACGCCCAGCTTGCGCGCGGTGGCACGCACGGCCGGCACGGCCTTGACCCCGCCGACCGCCACCGCCTGTTCGGCGTGCACGGCATTGGAGCTCTGCATCGCGCCGACCACGGTGCCGGCGTCATCGCGCTCGGCGCCCGGCTTGGCGATCTCGCCACCGTCATCGGACGCCACCACCTTGTCCGGCTGGGCCGGGGCGGGCTGGCCGGTGCTCGGCGTGGCCGCCGGGGCAGCGTGGCCATGGCTGTGGCCGGTGTCCTGGCCGTCGGCGCGCTGCGGCAGGTTCGGGTCCAGTTCGAACTGGGCCAGCACGCTGCCGGTGGGAATGATGTCGCCGGCGCCGCCGGCCAGCTTCAGTACCTTGCCGGAGAACGGCGAGGGCACTTCAACCACGGCCTTGGCGGTCTCCATCGAGACCAGCGGCTCGTCCAGCGTGATCACGTCGCCTTCCTTGACGAACCACTCGACGATCGTCGCGTCGGGCAGGCCTTCGCCGAGGTCGGGCAGGTGGAAATTCTTGTTCTCACTCATGTGCAGTTCTCTTCCAGCAGTTCGAGATCGCGGGCCGGCAGCCAGCCCGTCGCGCCGTTCGCGCGTTCGGACCACCACCAGCCGCCGTGTTCATGATGCAGCTTGACCATTTCACCGCTGTCCACGTCCAGTTCGCGGGCGTCGTAGTCGCGCAGGGCCTCTGCGCGGCCATCGTCCAGCAGCTGCAACCACGCCACCGGTGCCCAGCCGGCACGCCCGTCATCGGTGCGTACCCAGGCAAACGCCGGCCATTCCTCGTCACGAACACCCAGTTCGACGATCTGGCCGGTGCGGAACCGGAGCGGGTTGGGGTACTGGCTGCGGTACGGGCCCAGAAGTCTGGCCCGCATGTCAGCCCGCCGCCACCGCGCGTTTGGCCGCGCTCACGATCCGGTCCACGCTGGGCAGGTACTTCATTTCCAGGCGGAACAGCGGAATGTGGGTGTCGTAGCCGGTGACACGTTCGACCGGTGCCAGCAGGTCGTACAGCGATTCCTCGGCCAGGCGCGCGGCGATCTCCGCGCCGAAGCCCGCGGTCTTGGGGGCCTCCTGCACGATCACGCAGCGGCCGGTCTTGGCCACCGATTCGGCGATGGTGGCGAAGTCGAGCGGGCGCAGGGTGGCCACGTCGATC
>Ga0160431_100336_pt1 | contig 25509 bp, 23 predicted proteins | sample HID1971K_E0MG_FD_108212 | JGI IMG/M metagenome (GOLD analysis project Ga0160431, IMG submission 108212) | Enriched millipede-associated microbial communities from UW Madison campus, WI, USA - HID1971K_E0 MG | ecosystem: Host-associated > Arthropoda: Insects > Digestive system > Unclassified ...
CATGGCTGATGACAGCACCTCGAATCAGTCGCAAAGCGGTAACCAGAACATCGCCGAAGTGAAGCAGACCGTCGCGCCCTTCGCCGCGGCCACCCAGACCCAGACCGGCAAGGGCCACAACCATCTGGCGGTGCAGGAAAACAGCACCAGCTACATCGACCAGACGGCCAACGGCTCCTACAACGCAGGCTATGGCGAGCAGCTGTTCGAGAACGGCAGCCATATCAACCAACAGGCCACCGGCAACCTCAACGATGCGTTCGCCAGCCAGTCACTGGGCGAGAACAACCAGTCGCTGCAGGTCCAGCAAGGCGGCGAGAACCGCTCGACCGTCTGGCAGGACAGCCAGCTCGGCAGCCAGGCCACCACCCAGCAGAACGGCCAGCGCAACGAAGCGTTCGTCGAGCAGTTGTTCAGTGGCAGCAACAACAAGAGCCAGATCACCCAGGGCGGTCAGGACAACTACGCCGCCGCCGAGCACATGACCCACAACGACGGTCACATCGAGATCTACCAGCAGGGCAAGGAAAACTGGGCCTATGGTGACCAGCGCGACGGGATCGGTGGCATGCTCACCATCGACCAGCAGGGTACCGGCAACTCGGCGGAAGTCTGGCAGGACAACCAGACGGGTAGCCACGCCAGCGTCAGCCAGACCGGCCAGCTCAACGAAGCCTACATCGACCAGAGCTTCGGCCAGGGCAACACCGCGACGCTTTACCAGCAAGGCAACACCAACGCCAGCTGGTCGGATCAGTTCGAGACCAACAACTCGAAAACCAGCATTTCCCAAAGTGGCACCGGCAACCTGCACTACACCTACCAGACCGGCGACAACCAGAGCCTGACCGTAACCACCCAGGGCACTGGCAACAAGGTGATGGCCAGCAACTGGAAGGGTGACAAGCTCGGTGGCCAGTTCGGCAACAACCAGACCGCCGCGATCAACCAGAAAGGCACCGGCAACGGCGTCAACCTGACCCAGAACGGCGCCTACCAGCAGGCCACTCTGACCCAGACCGGCAAGAACAACTCGATGGAGACCAAGCAGGCCGACAACAACAACGAGCTGTACTTCGAGCAGAACGGCAGCGACAACATCCTCGTCGCCGACCAGCGCGGCACGGAAAACTATGCCTTCGGCTCCACGACCGGCAGCGGCAACACCATCACCCTGGATCAGTCCGGCTACGCCAACCAGAGCTTCACCACCCAGCTGTATGGCAGTGGCAACACCGCGACCATCAAGCAGGCCGACACCGCCAACGTCGCCTACGTGACCCAGGGCGGTGCTGGCAACAAGGCGATCGTCGACCAGGCAGGCGCCAACCAGAGCGCCACCATCAGCCAGATGGGCAACGGCAACACGGCTACCGCTACCCAGCGTTAATAGTTCCCCCCTTGAACCGCGGTTTCCCTCTCCCTGGTGCCGCGGTTCTTTTTTGCCTGTGCTGGCCTATTCGCGGGGCAAGCCCGCTCCCACAGGTTTTCGACAATGCTATGGAAAACGGTATACCTGTGGGAGCGGGCTTGCCCCGCGAATAGGCCAGCAAGGCCAACAGCGCTAGAATGGCCAGACACCCCGTCAGCGCCACCACCATGATCCAGTCCGACCTCGACCTGTTCGGCCCCCAGCCACAACGCCTGGCCAGCCACACCGTGCTGCTGCCCGGCTTCGCCCTGGCCGAGATCGAGCCGCTGCTCGATGCCCTGCGCCCAGTACTGCGCGCCGCCCCGTTCCGGCACATGCAGACGCCGGGTGGCCTGAACATGGCCGTGGCGCTGACCAACTGCGGTTCACTGGGCTGGGTCAGTGACGCCAAGGGCTATCGCTACAGCCCCACCGATCCTGTCAGCGGCCAGCCCTGGCCCGCCCTGCCCCAGGTCCTGCTCGACCTGGCGGGGCGCGCGGCAGCGGCGGCAGGTTTCGAAGCCTTCGTGCCCGATGCCTGCCTGGTCAATCATTACTTGCCGGGCACCCGCCTGAGCCTGCACCAGGACCGCGACGAAGCGGATTTCGGGCAGCCGATCGTGTCGGTGTCATTGGGCTTGCCGGCGGTGTTTCTGCTTGGCGGGCTACAGCGTGCGGACCGGACCCAGCGGGTGCCGCTGAGCCATGGCGATGTGCTGGTGTGGGGGGGTGAGGATCGGTTGCGCTTTCATGGGGTGTTGCCGGTCAAGCCTGGTGTGCATCCGAGGATGGGCGAGCGGCGGATCAACCTGACGTTGCGCAAGGCTGGGTGATGGGTGCTTGCCTTGGATTTTTGCAGTGTCCTTGAGATCGAGCGCCGCCCGCGCGGCGCATCGCGAGCAAGCTCGCTCCTACATTTGTTGCAACGTACCACGGTCTGTCAGGCCATGGTTGTCCGCTTTTTGGCGTCCGCCGAAAATGCGTGTCGTACCAACCAGGCTGGCAACCATGGCCTATCAGACATAGGTACGTTGCAACAAACGTAGGAGCGGATTCATCCGCGATGCGCCGCGCGGGCGGCGCTCGATCTCAAAACCACCACCGCCCCAACGTCGACCCCCTCCGCGCCCCACCCCCTCACTCCTGCTGATACTGACTCAAGTACTTGTCCACCCCCGCCTTGCCATCCCCCGCATCCCCCGCCACCTGCCACAACCGCCGCTCGATCCCCTGGGCCAGCAAGTGCCCCACCGCCGCCTCGATCGCCGACAGCACGCACAGTTGGGCCGGCTCGTTGGTGGTGTAGCCCACCTCCGCCTCGAGCAGCTTCTTGAACTCGATGAACTTGAACACCCCCGCGCTACGCCCGATCGAATAGATGGTCTTGCTGGTCATCACGTTGGCCAGCACCTGCCCGGTACGCACATCCACCGCCCGCAGGTTTACCGTCACCTGGTCGACCCGGTACTCGCGGGAGATGTCGATACCCAGGTAGCGCGCTCCTTCCCCACCACTGCGCACGTTGGTGTCGTAGGCGATGATGCCGCCCTCCAGCATCAGGTTGGCGGCCTGCAGCGGTGGCAGCTCGCCCATGATGTTCTCCGCCACGTCCGGCTTCTTCTGCGAGGCACGGATGATCTTGCGCTCGGTCAGCAGGTTCTGCAGGCCTTCACGCTCCAGCACCACGAACCAGCCACTGGCACTCAGGGCATCCATCAGCATGCTCGCCGCCCCCTGGGTGACGCTGGTGGAGAAAGAACTGGCCGGGGTCGGCTTGTATTGCCCGGTCTGGTCGCGGAAGCCATACACCACCGCCATCAGCCGCCCCTTGGGCCGCGGCATGTTGATCAGGTCGTAGTAAGTCGATGCCCTCGGCGTCAGGGTCGGCGTGCCGGTATCCTGCTCGGCCGGCATCGGCTCGCGCAGGATACCCGCACAACCTTGCAGGGTGGCCAGTATCAGTAAAGTGCTCAGCAGACGTTTCATGGTGCGCTCTCCCCAAATGACGATCCTGTCCCTCTCAGGGGTTCAGGCCGCTGACCTCGATGACTGAAACTTCGCCAGTGGCGCGGTCGGTGACCTGGATGCTCAAGGCCCCGGAGTCGTCGATCACATCGATCAGGAACGAGTCGGTGGCCATGCTCCCGGTCTGGCCATTGCTGATGTTGTCCAGCAACTGCGACAACATCCGCGACTCCAACTGGTTGCTGAAGCGCTCCAGGGCCGTGGTGCCGGCCAGCGACGAGGTGCGGTCCTTGAGGTCCGGGTCGTCATAGTCGTTCTGCGCCTGGGCGTTGTTCAGCAACCAGGTGCCGTTCAGCGGGTTGCCACCGAACGCCGGGTTGACCGGGGTGTACACAAGCTCGGTGGCCTGGGCGGCGAAGGCGCTGGCCAGCAGGCAAGCCGCGATACTTTGCGCAATGCGAGTGTTCATAGCTCATCCCTCTCCAGATCAGTGGTGTCCTGGAGCAGGCGCTGCAGCTTGCGCTGCACGACTTCTTGCCTGACCAGGTCGGCGGCCGCGATGGCCTCTTCTTTTAATTGGGTGACATTGGGCGGCAGAAAGCGGCGGTACAGCACGTCGCGTTCGAACTCCACGGTCACCAGGCTCCCCCAGCGTGCATCCGGGCGTTCGCGCACCACCAGGTTGAAATCCAGGCGGCTGGTGGCGCGCAGACGGTCGGCGAAGTGGTAGTAAAAGTCGTGGCCGATGTGCGAGATGGTGTTGTCGACGATAAAACCCTTCATCTCGTCTTCGGCGTCGGCGTGCGCCACGCCGGGTACGCCGGCGGCCAGCAGCAGGCCCATGCTCAGGCAAAAAACGTTGAGTCCTTTCATGGCGTGTCTCCCGCGCCGGTATGGGGTTGCGCGCCGCTGGCGCTTTCGTTGAAGGCTTGCTCGGCGACGAACTGCCAGTCGCTGTAGTGCTCCAGCCCTTCGAACCCGGACCACTGGGTGTCGAAGCCACTGCGTTTGAACGGGGTAGCGTCGGAGCGGCTGTGCACGCCGGTGATACGGCCGTCGATCGAACGCAGCAGGCCCCAGTCGTCGCTGCCGGTGATCGGGTCCGGGTACAGCCTGCGGATGTGCCGCTGGGCCTGGGGGAAGCGATTGTCTTCAAGCAGGTCGGCCAGCTCTTGCGGGTACTGGGCCAGACCTGGGGATGCGCGGTAGTAGCTGCGCAGCGCCTGGGCATACTGGCCGCCCACCCACAGCAGCTGGCGCTCCTGCTCGCGCTGGGAGACGGTGGACCAGAGGGTGCCGCTGGCGGCCAGGGCCACCGAGCTGACCGCGATCAGCAACAGCACGCCCAGGTAAGTGAAGCCGGCGCAGGCCTTACCACTCGGCGAAGAGGCTGCCATCACGCGCCCTCCCTGTAGCACCGCTCTTGATATCGGCCACGCCACCGGCCACGCCTTCGGGCGGTGGCACCAGCTGCCAGGCATCGCTGCGCTCGGTGATCGGGTCGACCGGGGTGTTGCGCAGGTAGCGCTGCTCCACCAGTTGCTCCAGCGAGTCGGGGTAGTGACCGGTGTCGCCGTAGTAGTGGTCCAGGGACTCACGCAGCACCGCCAGGCTCTGGCGCAGGGTGGCTTCGCGGGAGCTCTCCAGGCTGTTGAAGTAGCGCGGCATGGCGATGGTCATCAGCGTGGCGATGATCGCCATGACCACCAGCAGTTCGATCAGGGTGAAGCCTCGGCTGCGTTTCATGGCCGTCACCATTGCCCGTAGGGGATGTTGTTGAGCCCTTTGCCACGGGCTTTGGAATACACATCGAACACGTCTTCGCCTTCGCGCGGGTTGTCCGGACTGCTGGCGTAGGCGCGCAGGCCCCAGCCACCTTCGTCATCGCCCTTGACCGCCACCAGCGGGTCGCGAGGGATGCGCCGCAGGAAATAGAACTTGGCCCCTTTGGCGCTGCGCACGTCGCGCACACCGTCCACCAGTACCTGCAGGTTCGGCGGGTAGCCGCTGGCATCCAGGCGTTTCTCGATGAACCCGGCGTCGAAGGCGCGCTTGTAGGCATCGATGCCGTCGCGGATCTGGTACAGCGCTTCGCGCAACTGCTGCTCCTTGCCACGGCGCACCACGGTCTCGGTCAGTGGCGCGGCCATGCTGGCGAGCAGCCCGAGCAGTGCCAGGGTCAGCACCACTTCGATCAGGCTGAAGCCCTGGGCGCGGCGTTTCATGGCCGTGGGCTCAGGGTTGCCGGCACAACGGCCATCTGCGCGTCGGCCGCCGGGGCGCTTTGTTCGTCTTCAGGCGAGTCGGCTGGCACCGCGCCGGCAGGCAACGGCCGGGCCATCTGGCGTACTTGCATGGCCGATTCGGTGCCGGTGCCGAACTCCATGTCCGACGGGCTTTGGTACGGCAGGTTGCGCACGATGCGTGGGGTGATCGCCAGCACCAGCTCGGACTTGCTCATGTCGTCGCGGTTGCTGCCGAACAGCCGGCCCAGGCCGGGAATATCGCCAAGGCCCGGGATCTTGTTGCCGCTGGAAGTCTTGTCGTTGCGCACCAGGCCTGCCAGTACCTGGGTTTCGCCGTCGTGCAGGCGCAGGCTGGTCTGGGCGTTGCGGGTGTCGACCTGAACCGGAATGGTGCCTTGGCGAGTGGGTTCCAGGGGGGTGGCGTTGCTGACTTCCAGCGCCACCTTGATCGCCACCTCGTTGTTCAGGTGCACGGTGGGTTGCACTTCGAGCTTCAGACCCACGTCCAGGTAAGTGACGCTCTCGGTAATCACCGGGCCCTGGGTCGAGGGCACCGAGGTGGCGCTGATGATCGGCACGCGCTGGCCAATGTGGATGCGTGCCTGCTCGCGGTTGCTGACGCGGATCACCGGGCTTGCCAGGGTGTTGATGTCCTTGTCCGAGGCGTTGATCTTGGCCTGCGGCGCCGGCGAGATGCTGATGCGGCTGGAGTTGATGCCACGCAACTGGTCGAGCACGCTGACCGGGTTGCCGTCATCGGTCAGCACGCCGAAGGTGTTGGGCCATTGCAGGCCGAGGTCGAGGATGCGCGAGCGGGCCACCTCCATCACTTCCACCTCCAGCACCACCTCGGGGTTGGACTGGTCCTGGGACTGCAGCAGCTTCTCGGCCATGCGCACGGCGTCGGGGGTGTCGCGCATGGTCATGGTGTTCAGGCGTTCGTCGACGAACACGTCGCGGGTCTTGAGCATGGTCTTGACCATGTTCAAGGCGGTGTTGGCATCGATGCTGGTCAGGTAGAAGGTGCGCATGACCAGTTCCTGGTAGTCCTTGGTCTTCTGCGGCGAATCGGGGTAGATCAGCAGGGTGTTGTCGTTGACGATCTTCTGGTGCAGCTGGTTCTGCTCCAGCAGCAGCGCCACGGCATCTTCGATGCGTACGTCGCGCACGAAGATGGTGGCCTTCATGTCCGGGCGCAGGTCCTTGTCGAAGATGAAGTTGATGCCGGCCACCTGGGACAGCACCTCGAAGATGGTCTTCAGCGCGGCGTCGCGAAACTCCAGGGTCACCGGGCGTTCCAGCTTGCTGCGCAGTTGCGGGAACGGCTGCGCGGTGCGGGCCTGGACGTTCTCGATGTCGCTGCGCAGCATGATGCCTTTCTGGTTCTGCGGGTCCAGGCGCAGCACTTCGCGCATGTAGCGCTCGGCACCGAACAGGTCGCCCTGGCGCAAGGCGGCCTGGCCAAGGGCGACGCGGTCGTCGAGGGTGCGCATCAGCTCCAGCTGACGGATGCCTTCCATGGCGCGGCGGTTGTTGGATTCGATGGTCAGCACCCGGCCATAGCCGATGCGCGCGCCGGCGTAGTCGTGGCGGATGCGGTCGCTGTCGGCCTGGGTGATCAGCGCCTCGACCGCTTCCTGGCGGCTGTGGGCCAGGGCGATGTTCAGTTCGGTGTCACGCGGGTCGTCACGCAGGGCGTCTTCCAGGCGGGCGATGCCGGCCTCGTACTGGCCCTCCTTCATCAGCTCCTGGCTGTCTTCGCGCACCGCGCTCGATCCGCAGCCGGCAATGGCCACGCACAGCGCCAGGAGCATGAACGGAGCAGGCTTGCACAACTTCGATACCTTCATGGTGCGCTCCCGACAGACAGAGTCTGCGACTGGTGCAAGGGCAGGTAGACAAGGTCCAGCTCGTTGGCCGAGACCCGATCGAGGCGGTAGGTTTCGTCGATCACGTCGCCTTGGCGCACGACGTAGAGCTTTTCGCCGCTCTGCAGGAATATCTGCAGGTCCTCGCGGTCGCCGATGCGGCCGACGAACTGGAATGGGAGTGCTGGCGCGGTGGCGGCGGCGACCACGACGGGGGCGGCGACCACGGGTTGTTCGGTGACGGTGGCCAGGGCCTTGGGCTTGGTCCATTGCTGGCGGGGGAACAGGTCTCTTGAGGCCTGTTCTGGCCCTTTCGCGGCTAAAGCCGCTCCTACAGGTTCGGCGGCGCTTGTAGGAGCGGCTTTAGCCGCGATGGGCGCAACGCTGTCATCCTGGTCGAACCAGTGCCCAGGCGCCCACGCCAGGACCGCCGAGACCCCCAGAAACCCTGCCCACATCACCGCACGCTGAGTGTTCATCACGACCTCGACAGGTAAAGGGTCATGCGCAGGCGACCATTGAGTTCGCTGTCGCCAATGCGTTTGCGCTGCAGCTCCAGGTCTTCCAGCACCAGGGTCGGCAACTGGCCGATCAGCCCTTTGAGGAAGCCGCGAAGCTGCGGGTAGCTGCCGCGCACTGGCAGCACGATCTGGTAACGCGCCAATTGGGTCTTGGGATCGACACCGAGGGCGTATTCCCCCCGCGCCAGGCTGATGTGCTCGGCGCTGGCCAGGTGATACAGGCGCTCGATCAACTCGCTCGCCTCGGGCTGGCCCGGCAGCTGTTGGCGCAGGCTGTCCAGCGCCTGCTGTTCGGGCTTGACGGCAATCTTCAACTCGCCGCGCTTGACCCGTTCAACCTGGGCGCTGGCATCCGCTTCGCTGGCTTGCAGTTCACGCAGCGCCTGCCACTGCGGCAGCACGCCGGCCAGCGCCACGCCCAGCGCCAGCACGGTGACGGCAACCGCCGCCAGGGCCACCGGGCCGGCACGGCGCAGGTGCTCTTCGAGGATCAGGCGGTTTATCGATTCAGGGACGCGCATGACCGGTCTCCCAGGTGGCGGTGAGGTTGAAGCGCACCGGCTGCTCGGGCTGGCCCATCACCACCTCGTGGTTGAGCAGCGACACATCGCTGAGCTCGGCGCTGCGCTCAAGGCGCTGGTGGTACTGCAGCATCGCCTCCAGGTTGCGCGCCTCGGCGGTGATGCGGACCTGGCCCTTGCGGGCGTCCGGGGTCAGGGTGAGCAATGCCACATCTTCCTGCGGTTGCGCTTCGAGCATGGCGAACAGTTGCTGCCAGGGCCGTTGCAGTTGCTGCGAAACACTGCGCATCTGCGCCAGGCGTTCGGCCTGCTCGCGGCTGGCGGCGGTGTTCTGCGGCGCGGCGGTGGCTGGGCGGCGGCCCAGTTGCAGCTCCAGGCCGTGCACACGGGCCTCCAGCTCGACCTGTTCGGCCTGCAGGTGCTGCTGCAGCAGTACCAGCGCGGCGACCACGGCAGCGCCCAGGGCCAGCAGCGACCAGGCCAGCGGGCTGCTGCGCCGGGGTTGGAATTCCAGATCGAGGCGGCGCATCTCAAGCCACCGCTCGCCACATGGCGCACAGCGGGTCGCTGTCGCTGGCCGGTTGGCACAGCTGCACCGCCGCCAGTTGCGACACGTCGCCCCGGCCCGGGGCATGCAGGTAGACCCGTGGCAGCTGCTCGCCGTACAGCTCGCAGGTGCGGTCGATCAGGGCCTGCAGCGCCTGGTCGCTGTCGGCGCAACCTTGCGCCAGCACTTGCTGCCAGGCCCCGCCGGCCGCCATCAGCAGCACGCTGCGCCGCGGTTCGGCCAGGACGAAGAGGAAGTCGCCCTGGCCCAGCTGCGCCGAGCAGCGGTTGTAGGCGGCCATCAGGTAGGGCTGCACCGAGCGCAGCTTCAGGCGGCTTTCGTCGACCAGCGCCTGAAGCCCTTGCAGCAGCGCCCTGGGCAGCGCCGTGGCGATGCGCGCGGCACCGGCCGGCTCTGGCGACAGGACGATGCGCCAGTCATCCAGCGACTGCCCGTAGAGGTTCTCGAAGCAGGCCCTGGCGTAGGCATCCAGCTCGCCCGAGGTGCCAATGGCGTCGCTCCACGGCACCAGGCAGAAGCGGCTGAAGCGGGCCGACAGCAGCACCTTCAATTGTGCGCCCCGTACGGCGTGTTCGGCCAGCAGCGCGGCAAGCGCTTGCAGGGCAGGTTCCCAGGCCGGTTGCGCGGCATCGCAGGTGAAGGCGCGGCTACCCAGCCATTGGTGTTGATTGGCGTGCCAGCGACCCAGGCCGACACCCTCGGCGCCGAGCACGGCGCAAAAGCGATCAGGCGATAAATGTGACACGGTTGATCTCCTCAAGGGTGGTGCGGCCCTCGCGGACCAGGTCCAGGGCAGAGGCACGCAGCAGGCGCAGGCCGCGCTGGCAAGCCAGCGTCTTGATCTGCGCCAGCGGGCGGCGTTCGACGATCATCTGCCGCAGGTCGTCGTCCAGGTGCAGCAGTTCGGCAATGGCGCTGCGCCCGCGGTATCCGCTGCCCCGGCACTGGCCGCAGCCCTGGGCGCGCACGAACTGCCAGCCGGTCACCGCTTCGCGGGTCAGGCCCGAGGCGGCCAGGGTCTCGTCGTCTACCTCGCAAGGCGTGCAGCAGTGCGAGCAGGCCAGGCGAATCAGGCGCTGGGCCAGCACGGCGTTGAGCGCGCAAACGAAGCTGTAGGGGTCGACCTGCATCTGGCTGAAGCGCCCGATCACGTCGAACACGTTGTTGGCGTGGATGGTGGTGAACACCAGGTGGCCGGTGAGCGCCGACTGCACGGCGATCTGCGCGGTGTCCGGGTCGCGGATCTCACCGACCAGGATCTTGTCCGGGTCATGGCGCAGGATCGAGCGCAGGCCGCGGGCGAAGGTCAGGCCTTTCTTCTCGTTGACCGGGATCTGCAGCACACCGGGCAACTGGTACTCGACCGGGTCTTCGATGGTGATGATCTTGTCCACGCCGTGGTTGATCTCGCTGATCATGGCGTACAGGGTGGTGGTCTTGCCGCTGCCGGTGGGGCCGGTGACCAGGATCATGCCGTAGGGCTCGGCCGCCAGGCGGCGCAGGGCGCGCAGGGTTTCATCGGCGAACCCCAGGGCCTGCAGCTGGACACCGCTGACGCGGTCGGACAGGTCTTGTTTGTCGAGCACCCGCAGCACCGCATCCTCGCCGAAGATGCTCGGCATGATCGACACGCGAAAGTCGATCTGGCGCTCGCCGATGGCGATCTTGAAACGGCCGTCCTGGGGCACGCGCTTCTCGCCGATGTCCAGTTCGGCCATGACCTTGATGCGCGAGATCACCTGGTCGGCGAAGGCACTGCCGCTGGCCTTGCCGGCACCGTTGAGCACGCCGTCGATGCGGTACTTGATGGTCAGGCCCTGGCCGGTCATGCCCAGGTGGATATCGCTGGCGTGTTGCTTGAGGGCGTCGTAGAGGGTCGAGTTGACCAGCTTGACCACCTTGCTCTGGTCTTCGCTGATGCTGGTCAGCGACAGCCGTTGCAGGGCATCGGTGTCGCTGCTGGCCTCGGTATCGTGGTCCAGGGCATCGACTGCGTGAAAGCTTTCTTCGTGGCGGGCCAGCAAGGTCGCCAGGTCAGCGGCGTGGGCCAGGTACAGCGGCGCGCCTTGCAGGGTGTCATCGATCCAGGCCAGGCGGGCGGGGTCGAAGGGGTCGGCGAACACACCCAGCACTTCACCGCCCTGCTCGATCAGCACGAACTCGCGCTTCAGGCACAGGGCCAGGCTGACCTTGTCGAAGCGCGGGGTGCTGGCCAGCAGGGTCTGGCTGTCGAGGACCGGGTAATGCAGGGTCAGGCCGAGGCGGCGCAGGAAGGTGTCGGGGGTGTCGGCGGACAGACGCTCAAGGCAATTGAGCAGGCGCTCGTCGCTGGCTTGCAGGCGGGCCTGGGCGAGCAGGTCGCGGGGGTAGGCTGAGTGAGGCGCTGGCTGTACCGGCCTCATCGCCGGCAAGCCGGCTCCCACAGGATCGGTGCAATGCTCAGGGGTGTGCTGTACCTGTGGGAGCCGGCTTGCCGGCGATGAGGCCGAAACGCTGTGATCGATTACATCTGACATGGCCTACGACTCCGCTCAGGGGGCGCGTCGCAGGCTGGCTCAGTCTGCGGGCGCCTTTATTCCCCAGTGAGCAGTTGATCGTCGTCAGGTCCGGGGGGCATGGCGCCATTACGGCGACGGTCGGCCAACACCCAGCTGCCATCGTACAACTGCAAGGGGAACGATTCGTTCCTGTTCTGGCGTCGTTCGACATACCCCTCGGCTGGATCGTCAGTGGCCCTGCGCCGGCGCTTGATGCCCACCAGGTCGAGGATTGCACGCGCCAGTTCCGCCAACGGGAACGGCTTGAACAGGACGTGAGTCACTCCCAGTTCGGCGGCCCGCTCACGGACCTCGACGGTCGGGTGGGCGGTGATCAGCACGAAATGGCACTGCCTGTTCTTGCGTACGGTCTCCAGGACCTGAAAACCCTCCATGTCGGGCAAGCGGTAATCCAGCACTATCACTTGCGGTGCCAGGCGTTCAGCCAGGTCAATTCCAGTGGCACCGTCGTGGGCAACATGTACATCCAGGCCTTGCGCCTGCAGATACGCCTGCAGGTTTTGCGCAAGGGTCTGTTCGTCATCGACTACCAATACTCTGTTCACCAAGGTCGACTCCCAAGTACTGCCCGGTTACCCGGTCTGCGAAGTGCGCCCTTGTACAGGCTTGAGCAGGCTTCGTGCCAGGCGTGAATAGTCATGTTGCACCACTGTAAACCATTGATTTTACTGGTATGCCCCAGTTTCCCCGCAACAGGCGAAGGCCCACTTCCCCACATCCGGGGAAGATGATGGCACTTTGCCAAGCCATTATTCCCCAGCTTTGGGGAAAGGCCGTGGGCGTTCTCAGTTTGCGATTTGCACTGTAGCGGATTCGCGCAAACGTTGGCGAACGGCCTGGCGGGACTGGGCCTGCAATTGCCCGACGAGTGCGTCCCTGGCCAGTGCCAGGCCCTGTTCTCGTATGACTGATGGCATATCACTTTGGTTCTGCGTTCCTTGCAGTGTTTGTCGGTTGGCCTGGTAGAACGCTTCTACCTCGGCCGAGCTGGGTGCATCGATCGCGCTGAGCTGGGCATAGGCTTGCTGCGCGGCCATCTCGTGGCGCATGTACTCAGCGTACCCTGCCCGATCGAAACCCGCATCCGCCAGCCGCTGCTCGAACAGTGCCGGGCTGCCGAAAGCCGCCTCCAGTGCGCCCACCTGCGCTGATACCTGTTCATCACTGACGATGATGCCGCGGCGCTGCGCCTCCTGCCACAGCAGTTCCTTGTCGATCAGCTCGTCCAAGGCCTGTTCGCGCAGGCGCTTGTACAGCGTCGGGTTGCGGATGCTGCTCAACGCACGGCCCTGGGCTTCGAGGTACTCGCTGAAATAACGCTCCAGGCGCATGACCCCGATGTCCACGCCATTGACCCGCGCCGCAGGCACATCGGCCCAGCTCGCCTTGGCGACCATCAGCAACAGGCACAGCAACAGGATACGCATGGTGACCTCCGCTCAAAGGCTGTCCGGCACAGGCCGGTAGGGGGCGACGGATGTAAAGCGTGGCCCGGGCAGGCCCACCGCGATCACGTGGGCGCCCGCCATGCCCTGGCGCCGGCCGGGGCCGAAGCCGAGCGCCGGGGTCAGGCCGGTGTCGATGTCGTGCAGGCCCTCCAGGGCGGCGACCAGGCGTTCGCGGCTCGCATCGCGACCGATCTGTTTCAGGCCTTCGGTCAGCAGGCGCAGGGCACACAGCGTGTTGACCTGCAGCGAAGCCTGACGCGGGTCGAGGCCCAGGCGCTGCTCTAGGCTGGACAGGGTCGCCAGGCCCTGCACGGTCCAGTCGCTCGGCACGTAGGGATAGGCCAGGAACACCCGCTGCGACCACTGCGCCGGTAGCCCCGCCACGGCACTGGCGACCTGGCTGGACGCCGCCAGCAGGTACGGCTCGCGCCCCGCCGCCTGCAACGCGGCGGCCAGTTCGGAGAAGGCCTGGGGGCGGCCCAGGAAGACGATGCCCTCGCCTTCCACTGCCTGGCCGTCGAACGCCTCGATCGGTGCGGGCGACCAGCCTTGCTCCTGCAGACGTTCGCGCACCTGTTCGGCCAGCGCCGCCTGATCGGCACCGGCGTAGACGACGCGCAGGCCATCGGGTGCCAGGCCCAGGCTGGCGCGGGCGTGGCTGGCGAGGCTGAGCAGTTGGCTGGCAACGCTTGGCATCGGATCGAAGATCTGCGTACTGCCGCCGCTGCGCGGGGTACTGCCAATCAACGGCACACGTTGCTGTTCGATTCGCGCAGACAGGCTTTGATCGAGCATCGGTGCCAACGGGGTGACCAGGGCAAACACCCGCTCCTGGTCCAGCAAACGCTCCAGGGCGAGCTCGGCACTGGCCTGGTCGGGGCCCGGGTCAAGCACCACCAGGTGCAGGCGCCGGCCATGAATGCCGCCTTGCTGGTTGATTCGCACCACGCCGTCCTCGAGCACGGCCCGAATCACGTGGCCGGCCTCGGCCAACGGCCCGCTGTCGGGGAGCAAGGTGCCCAGGCGCAGTTCGCCCTCCTCCACGCCCGGGTCGCGTTCTTCGCCCAGGCGCTTGAGGTAGGCGGTCAGGTTGCGCTGGTCGGCCAGGGTCAGGTCGAAACGCGGCATGGCCGGGTCCAGGCGGTTGCCGGCAGGGTCGACGCCCTGCTGGATCGCGCGGGCCAGGGTGGCGTCGGCGTAGGCCGGGTAGCTGCGGCTATTGGCTTGCCTGTCGCCTTCGCCGAGGGCCAGGCGCTGCCAGTCAAGGCTGGGGGGCCGCACGCCGCCCTCGGCGCGGCCACGGCCGTCGGTGCCGTGGCAGCTGGCGCAGGGCAGGACGCTGGCGGGGACGCTCATGTCGCTGGCACCGACCCGAGCCGTCAGCTGTGCGTCACTGCTCGATACGCCTTCGCGATAGAGGCGCTTGCCGGCTTCTTCCTGGGGGGTGAGGTCCAGGGCCAGGGCTTGGCCGGTGAGGCTGATGGCGATGAGCATGGCAAGGGCTTTTGTAGTGTTCATGCTGGCCTCTTCGCGGGGCAAGCCCGCTCCCACAGGCGATCCGGCTCGTCCCGCGAACAGGCCGGTGGCCCTCATGATGCTCACCGCCCAGCCAAAGGTTGGGCCAGCAGCTGCATGCGCTGGGCAATGGCCACAGGCGGCGCATCCGGGCGGATCTTGCTCCAGCGCTTGCCTGCCACGTCGCCAGCGATCAACTGGGTCGAGTGCTGCTCGGGGCTGGGCAGGAACTGGCCGATGCGCCCCAGCACCAGGTCGACGTTGGCCTTGTCGCCGGTCAGGAACACCCAGTTGGCACTGTCCACGCCCTGCTTCTCGGCGAAGGCCTTGAGCGCCGCCGGGGTGTCGTTGAGCGGGTCGCTGCTGATCGAAACGAACGTCACCTGGCTGGCCAGCGCCGGCCCCATGGCGTCGCGCACTTCACGCAGCTTGCGGGTGATCAGCGGGCAGGCGTCGGTGCAATGGGTGAAGATCACGTTGATCATCACCACCTTGTCCTTGAGCACATCGCTGTAGAAGCGCACCTCGCGGCCGTTCTGGTCCTTGAGCACGGTGTCGGTGAACCAGGTCTGTGCATCGCGGGTGCCGCCGCCGCTGGTCATGGCCTGGGGTGCCGGCTGTGGGTCCGGCGCACTGGGTGCGTGGCCTTCGTGGGCCATGGCGACGGACGCCATGATCCACAGGCAACCGGTCAGCACCAGCCAGTCGAAGCTGCGCATGCCGGCAGCGTGTGAGGTATGGCTGCTCATGGTTGCACCTCTTGTTGGTGTTCGGCGATGGCGGTGCTCTTGGCGTGCACCCGGCGGGCGCTGAGGCGGTTGACTTCCTCGACCAGCACGGCCGGGTCGGTGAAGCCGTAGTAGCGTGTCCAGTGGCCGCTGCGCCCGTCACCGACGAGGATCAGCGGCGGGTGCTGGCTGAGGTCGGCGCTGAAGCTGCCCAGGCCCTTCAGGGTTTCGGTAATGGCATAGGGCGTACCGGTCAGCCAGCTCCAGCCCGGCCCATGCTGGAAGGACTTGGCGTACTGCTGCAGGCGTTTGGCGTCGTCGCGCTGCGGGTCGACGCTGATCGACACCAGCTGGATCTCCTCGCCCACCCGACCACCCAGCTGCTGCTGGACCTTGCCCATGATCGACGACACCACCGGGCACACCGTGGTGCAGCTGGTGTAGATGAAGCCCATGACCACCAGGTGTTCACCCACCAGGTCTTTTTCCAGGCGTACCGGCATGCCGTCCTGGTTCAGCAGCGAGACATCGGCAAAGCGCACGCTGGCCTTTTCCTGATGGGCCGGCGCTGGCGGCTCGGCGGGCCCGCCATGGTCGTGGCCGGCATGGGCCAGGGCGAAGTTGCTGGCCAGGGCCAGGCTCAGCACCAGCAGCTTGCAAGAATGCTTGGCGTTCATCGCACATTCCTCACGTCGGTCTGGGAAGCGGTAGTCGCTGCGGCAGGGAGGATCCGCAGGCTGGTGTAGTTCTCTTCGGCGAACTTGCGCCCGAGCGAGGGCGACTGGACATGCAGGTACCAGGCGCCGGCTTCGGGCAGCATCAGCGCCGCCTGGTACACCCCCTCGCCGACCTCTTCGAGCTGCTGGTTGTGCGGCATCGACGACGGTGCGAGGAAGTAGCGCAGGGTCAGGTCGTTCAGGCCCTGGCGGGGTCGGCCATCGTCACCGACGATGCGCACCTTGGCAGTGAACGTGCTGTGCTGGGGCACCGGCTGGTCCAGGCCGATGAACTCGGCGTGCGCGCCTTTGCGTTTGCTGGCGTCGGGTGCCGACGCCACCTCGGTGCTGAAGCAGTGGATGATCTGTGGCTGGTTGAGCAGGAACGCCACGTCGAACTTGCCGGCCGCCGGCATTTTCACCGTCGAGCCGTACACCCCCGGCGCCACCTCGCGCAGGCTGCGGTCGATGACCAGCGCCGCGCGGGCCTGGTGCCCCCGGTTGTTGTAGCCGGACATCGGCGCGTTCATGCCTTCGGCATAGAAGTAGGTGGTGTTGTCCACCGGATTGACCACGAACACCGAGTTGTCGTCGCGAGACACCGACAAGCCCTGGGCCAGCGGCAGGTCACCGGCCTGGCGCGGCGCAGCGGGACCGGCCTCGAAGCTCTGGATGATCGGCTGGCGCCCTTCGCCCAGGCTGCTCAGGTTGATCATGCTGACCTTCGAGGAGGCCAGGCCGCGCACGTAGGCATAGCCTTTGGTGAAGGTCAGCTGGTACGGCTCGGCGGCCACCGGAATACGGTGGATCAGCTGGTCGGTACTGGCATCGATCACCAACGCCTGGTTTTCCAGGGTATTGAGCACGATGCCGTAGCGGCCATCGCTGCTGAAGCGCATCGGGCCCAGGCCCTGCTCGGCCTTGACGGTATGGCGCAGCTGGTGGCTGCGGGCATCGTACACCCGCACCGTGCCCTCCTGGCCATCGGTGACGTACACCGCCTGGGACAGTGCCGAATACGCCACCGCCAGTGGATGCGGCCCCACCTCCAGGGTCTTGGCCAGACGCATCTCGGGGATGTCGATGATGCTCAGGGTGCCGCCGTCGCGGTTGCTGACGTAGGCCCAGCGCGAATCGCTGCTGAAGGCGATCTCGTGATGCCCGGAGCCGGTGGCGAAGCTTTTCAGCATGCTGCGGCTGGGCACATCGATCACCGTCACCCCGCCCCTGGCCGGGTCGTCGCTGTTGTTGCCGACCCACAGCCGGCGCTGGTCCGGTTGCAAGGCCACGCGCAGCGGTTGCTCGCCGGCATCCACGCTGGCCACGCGGGTGAAGGTTTCGGTGTCGATGAGCGCCACCTTGCCGCGCTCGGGGATCGACACGAACACCTGCTTGTCGTCGCTGGTGGCCGTCCAGTCCATGGGGCGCCCAGGCAGGTCGATACGCGCCATGGTGCTGGTCACCCCGCCGACCGACACGGTCGGGTCGATCACCGTCAGGCTGGCATCCTTGTTCAGCACCAGCAGGAAGTAGCTGTTGAGGTCCAGCAGCGGCCGGGCCCCGATGCTGCTTTTGAGGAACAGCGCAACGCGGGCCTTGCAGCTGTGCTCGCGGGTCACCTCCTGGGGCGCCGACAGCGCCGGATCGATCCATGCCCCCGGTGCCATGCCCGACAGGGGCTGGCCGCTGCTCTGGTCGGTGACCTTGAAGCGGATGTTGGCGAAGGTCCCTTCACGCAGTTCTTCACCCGCCAGTGGCCGTGCCTCGAACTCCACGATCACACCGTCCCGGCTGAGCCGGTGCAGGGCCTGCGGGTCGGCAGGTTCCTGCAGCAGCTCGCGAGGGTCGCACCAGAGCTTTTCGTAAGCCACGCCCAGGGTGATCAAGCCCACTCCCATTACCAAGCCAAGATACGCCGAGCGAAGTTTCTTATTGTTGGTACGCATGCGCTCTCTCCCTTACTGCGCTGGCGCCGTTGCCGGCGGCACGTCGTTGGTGACCCGCAAGATCCCCCACAGCCCCGAAAGGTTGCCGTAGGCAGCATAGTCCCGGAACAAGTAGTCTCCCGGCACGGCGTTGGCGCCCCCGGCACTGGGCAGCATGAAGCTGAAGTGCGCCGCCGGCAGCACGCTCTCCTGGGCGCCGATGTACATGGCCATCGGGTTGTTGCCAAAGCGCACCGAGCCGATACCCGGCTGGTTCATCGGGTAGCCGTCGAGGTCGTTCTTCTCGGCCAGGAAGTTGTGCAGCGGCCACAGGTGACCATCGAGCTGATAGGTCATGCCACGGCTGCCGCCGCTGGGCATGACAATGTGGTTGCGCACCGGCTGGCCCGGTTTGGCGTACAGCACCGGGGTCACCGGGTCGCCACCGACCAAGGCGTTGGCGTAGGCCATGTGGGCGTTGGGCACATCACCAAAGCCCAGGCCATCGGCCCGGCCGAACGGCGAGTCCGGCGCCATGCCGAAGCGCAGCCACAGCGGCTCGGTCTTGTAGTTGACGGCCATGTTGCCGTTGTCCTGCGGGTCGCCCGCCGCACCGTTGCCCTCGGTATTGATGCCTTCCACCGGACGGCCATCGGCCCAGCGCATGTTCAGCGCCCGCTGCCAGACCGTGACGAAGTCGCGGTAGTCCGGCTGGCCAGTGACCTTCACCGTGGCCTGGGCGCGGCTGGCCGCGTCTTCGGTCCAGGTGGCGGTTTGCGGCAGGATGCTCATGGCGCCGACCAGGCCTTTCTGCGGTTGCTTGATGAAGTCGGACGGGGTCAGGTTGAGGCCCCCGAACTCGATCGCCGTGGTGTTGATGTTGTCCACCGTGCGGCCCAGCTGCAGCGTCGGCTTGCCTTCACGTTCCAGGTGGCCGGCGTAGTACTGGTACACCTTGCTCGGGTAGGCGCCGCTGTTGCCGGCCCGGGGCGGTACGGTCTGCACCGGGTTGAGGCCGATGTTGGCGCCGTCGGACTTGGTGATGTCATAGGCCAGCAGTTGCGCGTGCAGGCCGACGTGGCTGGAGGGGCGCATGAGGTTGTTGGCAAAGGCGGTGGCGCCCTCGCTGTCGAACCGGTCACGCTTGACCACGTTGTGCATCACCGCCGTGGTCGGCAGGTCAGGCATGACCATCGGCAGGCGGTTTTCCAGGGTGATGCTGATGCAGTCGCCAGCGTTGGCACGCAGGATCAGCGGCTCCACAGGCACGCCGGGCTTGAGCTTGCCGGTGGTTGCATCGAGGTCGGCCTTGCGCACGTACAGCACGGCGGTCGGGTCGTGCAGCGGCGCGCTGTGGCCACCGATGGTGAAGGTTTCGCCATCCTCGGGGTCGACACCGCTGACCTGCGGGATGCTGGTCTTGCGGTTGTTGAACACCAGGGTGCCGCCGTTGGCCTTGAGCGGGCCACCGACGTGCTGACCGATGCCGGCCGAGTCGGTGATGCTGACCCCGTTGCGGTTTTCGAGGATGTCGTTGGCCAGCGCGGCGACGATTTCGTAGCTGCGTTTGACCGTGGTGCGAGAACCGATGCCATTGGGGTTGGCCGTGGTTTTCGGGCAGATGCCGTCGAAGTTCACGGTGTTGCGCATGGCCACCGGCTGCGGGTTGTTGGGCAGCGGGTAGAGGTCTGCGCGCTGCGCGGTGTAGTTGCGCATGACCCCCCAGATGCCGTTCCAGTAGCCTTCCAGGGCCGCGTCCAGCGAGTACAGGTAATCGCCGTTGGTGGCCGCGGAGCTGGAGATCATCGACACCGGCGCCATGAAGCCCAGCTGCTCGGAGATGCCGATCATCTGCGACGACTTCCAGCCCGAGTTGGAGCTGTTGCCGAAGCCGGTGCCGTTCTGCAGCCACTTCACGCCGTGCAGGGTGACGTTGTGCTCCTCTTCATGGCCACCGGCATGCATGCGCAGGCGCACGTTGTCGCCGGAGTAGGTGCGCAGCATCGGGGTGAACGGGTCACCCGGTTCGGCGCCGGCCTTGTTGATGTGCGGTGGGAACAGCGTGGTGCCACCGGTAGGGCCGACCGCCGAGGTGATCGCCGCCGGCGACAGGTTCATCGCCGGGATGGCACGGTCGGTGCGGGTCTGCAGGGCATAGCTGAGGTCGCCGCCGAGGCCGTCGGCCTGCATGCCGCGCTTGCCATCCGGACCGACCTTGTTCGGGTCGAACACGCGCAGGGCCAGGGGCTCGTTGCGGTAGTTGACGACGAACATGCCAGGGTCATCCACCGAGATCGCCTGCGGGCACGGCCGGCTCGGGCAGCCCGGGTTGATGCCGCCGCGTTCCTCGACGATGGCTTCCAGCAGGTTCGAGGCCTTGCCCCGTACCGGCGGGTTGATGGCGTAGCGGAAGCTGTCGGCGGTGGCGGGGTACGACTGGCCGTCGGGCACGCCGTTGGGGCCGGCACCGACATACACACCGGCTTCATAGGCATGCTGGAAGTCGCTGTACTCCAGGAAGAACTCGCGGTAGCTGTCGTTCTTGCCGTCGCCGTCGTGGTCGCCGGTCTGGATCACCGCCTGCCACGAGGTCGGACCGCCATCCTGGCGGATGGCCGGGTTGTACAGCTGCTCGCCGGTTTCCGCGTGGTACCAGGTGGAACCGGCAGGCTCGGCCAGCACGGTGGCGTACAGGCCCAACTGCTGGTGGGTCGATGGGCCGAGGTGGTCGTGGGTGAAGATGGTGCCCAGGCCACGGTCGACGTTGAACACGTTGACCAGCGGGTCGGCGAACCAACGCTGCATGGCCGTGCGCGCACCGAGCCAGTCGGCCCGGCCGAAGCGGCCGAAGTACGGGTGCTGCTTGGCTTTCGGGCAAGCGGCGGTGCCGTCGCGGCTATCGCCTTCGCTGCAGCCGTTGAAGGCACGGATGGCCTGTATACGCTCGACCACGCTGCCGGGCGAGAGGATGCCGTCTTCGTAGTTCCAGCCGTTGGCCGAGCCGTCGGCAGCGGTCAGGTCCCACTTGGGCAGGTGGATGTGCTGGCCGATCACGTCGGTCGGGGTACGCACCTGGTAGTCGTCCATTTCGTAGTACGACGGGATCAGGTTGGTGTGCTGGTACATGGTGCAATCGAAGGTGTTCATGCGCATCACCAGCGGCTCTGGTGGGCGCTGTTTGGTGATGACCGGCCAGGCGTCCTCCCACAGGGCGATGATGCGCGCTTGCGGGAAGTGGTAGCCGACCTTGTTGTACACCGCGTCGAACTGGATGTTGGCGCCCTTGTAGATACGTGGGCGGTCGGCGGTGAAGGTCGAAGCGCCACGGAAGTTCATGCCCGTCAGGCTTTCGCCACTGAAGAACTCGCCCACCCCCGAATTCTGGGTCAGGCGTTTGCCGCGGTCATCCATGCAGGGCTCGTAGAACGGTGCGCCGGCTGTCGGCAGCGCGCCGTTGGTACGGAACGCCTTGGGGACAGGCTGGCTGCCCGGCACCAGCGCGTAGCTGGGGTGCTCGGCCTTGGCGTGGAACTGCATGGCGGCCTGCTCGACATCGGTGCCTTCTTCCGGCAAGTAGATCGGCTTGGCCTTGTGCACCACCTTGGAGAAGTCCAGCTTGGTGGTGGTGGTTTCGGCTTCACCGCCTGCGGACACACCGTCCAGGGCGTGGCGGCCGAGGCCACCGTCCCAACCATCGACCTGGTTGGCGTCGAGGTTGGCCCACAGTGCCTTGCCGCTGTCCTTCAGTTGCCGGGCCAGGGCCGGGTCGAGCATGTCCAGTGGCGGGGTTGGCGGGCGGTTGCCGACGCTGCTTTCCATGCCGCCGATCCAGAAGGGGTAGCCAGGGTTCTTCAGGGTGCCGTCGGCGTTGCGGTTGGTCTCGCTGCGGTCGACCAGGGCCAGGGAGCCAACGGCCTTGGGCGCGGCGGGTTGATTGTCGTGGTCGTCGTCCCCCTCCTCTTCGTCGTCATCGTCCTGTTCATGGCTGGCGACCAAGGTTTCCGACAGCTTCGGTACCACCACCACCTTGCCTGGCATCGGCGCCATGGCCTTGCCAGGCAATGGCACGATGGCCGGGATCGGCGTACCGGCCACGATCTCGCCGTCCGGCAGCGCGCGTGCACCTACCGCCGGCTTGCCGCTGCGCAGGGCGAACGGTGTGCTGTGGAAGCCGTTGCTGGCCTGCCCGCTGACCTCCAGGCGAGTGCCCTCCTCGAACACGTCGTGCACCCGCCACATGGCCCACATGCCCTGGGCGAAGTGCGGGTAGAAGTGGCAGTGGTAGATGGCGTCGCCGGCCACGCGGTTGCGGTTGCCGGAACCGCCGTTGGCGATTTCGTAGGTGTAGCCGACGCCCGCGCCGATGCCCTGGGCATCGATGTAGTCGGAGTTGTCGTCATTGGGGTTGAACAGCCACTGGTGCCCGTGCAGGTGGAAGATGTGCTGCTCGTGGCCGTTGTGGGTGTTGCGGAACTTGGTGAAGTCGCCAATGTAGCTGTGGTGCACGTTGGCAGGTTCGGCCGGGAACAGGGCCATGCTGGCCTTGACCCCGGTGGCGCTGGCCGGCGGCACTTCGCCCGGGCGGATATGCTCGAGGCCGACGTTGGCCGGCACATCGACCAGGGTGCCGACATCGCCCACGGTATGGGCGCTGAGGAAGAATTCTTCGTAGGCGCACGACAGGCAGTCGTGCATCGGCCCTACTCCCAGTCGGTTGGCCACCACCTCGGCGCCCATGCCGCCGGAGCCGTAGTTGATCATGAACGAGTCGCGGGTCGGTTCCAGCACATGCCCCATTACCGGGTCTGCCCAGTAGCCAGGGAAGGCCTGGGTGCCGGCGACTTCATCGGCGAACTGCGAGGCAAAGTCACGGAACGCTTCCAGCCGATTGGGCATCGCCGGGTTGCGCTTGCCGATGCTTTCCAGTGGGTAGGTGGACTTGGGGAAGCTGCCATCGGGGTTGGGGCCCATGACCACGGCATCGGTTTCGCTGTTGAGGATCTGGTTGCCATCGACCATGGCGATGATCGGCTTGCCGGCCTTGCCCTCGCTGATCCAGGGTTCGGTCTGCGGGTAGCGCGCCTCGTAGTCGATCACCGGTTGGCCGGTGGGGGTGCGGCCGGTGGTGGCCAGGCGCATCTCTTCTTCGGTCAAGGTATTGCGGTAGGTACGCCCACCTTTGGGAACCACCACCACCTGGCCGAACAGGCCGTTGGACACGTTGCCGGCGGTGCCTTCGCCGCCGAAGGTGGCGGCCTTGCTGGTGGCGGCGAACGCCCCTTCGCGTTCGGCATAGAGGGTATAGCTGCGGGTGCTGCCGGGGCTGACCAGGAAGTTGCCGTTGCGCCCGGTGTTGGCAGAGATGTCGGCGATGCTGTTGACCGCCTGCATGCCGTTGACCTGGAAGCCCACCAGGCGCTCGGCCACCTGCTCGTCGGCGACGAGGCCTTCACCGGCTTCGTTCTCGATCTCGGTTACCGGCCCTTCTTCGCCTTCTTCGCCTTCTTCGCCCTCTTCGCCTTCGGGCGCTTCGGCGTCGATGCCATGCTTGTTGGGGTTGGCCTTGTAGTCGAGCAGGTTGGTCAGGTTGACCGTCAGGCAGTCCCCGGCGGCCACACGCAGCACGATCGGGCGCGGGCGCTTGTCGGGGCGCAGGGTGACCTTGCCGGGCACCGCGGCACCGCCTTTGCTGAGCGGTACCTGGTTCTCGTCCACCACGTCCTCGCGCAGGGCGAACATCATACCGTTGGCGTTCTGCGCGCCAAGGCGGTTGAACATCAGTGGCTGGTCCAGGGCCACCACATTGGCCACCAGGGTGCGCTGGCATTGCACAGCCGCCTCGCTGGTCGCTTGCCAGCCGAGTAAGGCCAGCACGAGTGATGTCAGGACGGGGCCTTTGTTCGGGGTCGACATTACTGCACCTCCGGGACACAGGGACTGTGGAGAGAGGTCAGCAAGGTGTATGCCAAAGGGCAATAACGTTATTTTTCAGTCGGTTGAACGACGAAGCAGAGGAAACTGGGGAGGATTCCCCCAGGAAATTCCCCGAATAAGGGGACGATTTTCATTGTCATTTGGGATCCAGAAAAATTCTGCTTGAATCGGCTTGAACATCCATCGGTAAAAGCCCTCAAACAGGAGATACCGCCACGCTTGCCAGGAGCCTGTCGATGCCCATTCAGCTTCCAGCCTCAAGAGCCCCGCAGCCATGAAAATGCCCGGCCGCGCCCCCAACACCCCTGTGCAGCTCGATTATGTGCGCGACACGCTGTTCGGCCCGGTGGCCCAGAGCGTGGAATGCCAATGCCAGCTCGCCGCCCTCAGCCTGCAGGGGCGCCCCGCCCTGCGCCTGCACATCTGCCCGCCGCTGCCGGACAAGGTCGAACGCGCCCATAGCGTGGCCTTCATCTGGGATGGCCGCAGCTACCATGGCGTGGTGCGTGACCAGGGCAAATGCGGCGATGGCGGCCTCAACCTGCTGGTCGAGTTGCAGTAGCCGATCAACGGCGGCGAACCGGGCTGAACCTGGCGCAAGCGGCGTACCTCCATAACTAGAGGCCTCTGCCTTCAGGAGAACGCCATGAACAGTCCGTTGCTCAAGCTTTTCACCCACCCGTCCGATGCCTGGATAGAGATTCGCCGCGCCGAAGAGGACCACCCGCAGCAATACCTGCCGCGCTTGCTGGTGCTGGCGCTGATCCCGGCGCTGTGCCTGTTCGTCGGCACCACTACCTTTGGCTGGAGCCTGGCCGGCGATGAACGCGTGCGCCTGAGCATGGGCAGCGCAGCACAGCTGAGCGGGCTGTTGTATGCCACCACGGTGGTCGGGGTGATGCTGATGGGGGTGATGATTCGCTGGATGTCGCGCGGCTTCGATGCACAACCCAGCCTCAACCAATGCATCGGCTTCGCCGCCTATTGCGCCACGCCGTGGTTCTTCGCGGGGGTGATCGGCCTGGTGCCGATTCGCTGGTTGGCCTTGATCGTACTGGTGGCAGCGTCGGCCTATGCCACTGTGCTGCTCTATGGCGGGTTGCAGACCTTCATGCGCCTGCGCAAGGAACAGGCGATGCTGTTCTCGACTTGCGTGTGGGGTGTGGGGCTGTTGCTGCTGGTGACCATCCTGGTGTCGATGATCCTGTTCTGGACCCACGGGCTGATGCCCGAATACGTGCGCCCGGCCAGCCTCGGCTGACCGGCGCGCACCGCGTCGCTCAGGCCATGGCCCTGAGCGACGTCGGGTGACGGGAACGCAGTGCGTGCAGTTGCCCGACCAGGTTCACGACATCGCGGCAACTGTTGAGGTTCTGCAACGACACCCCGGTGAGGACCACGCCCTCCTCCAGGTTTTGCCCCTGACCCAGCCGGATGGTCAGGCTGACGCCATCCGTGCAGGTCACTTCACAGCGATCAGGCAGGCAGGCTTGCTCGATCAATTGCCGCATTTCGAGCATCGAAACTCCTATCAACGACATGGTACGACCCTCTCTGTACTGGATGGCCTGTTGTATGTGGTTAC
>Ga0160431_100338_pt1 | contig 25377 bp, 22 predicted proteins | sample HID1971K_E0MG_FD_108212 | JGI IMG/M metagenome (GOLD analysis project Ga0160431, IMG submission 108212) | Enriched millipede-associated microbial communities from UW Madison campus, WI, USA - HID1971K_E0 MG | ecosystem: Host-associated > Arthropoda: Insects > Digestive system > Unclassified ...
ATGAGCGCCGACGACTTGCCGCAGGTGCTGGCCCGCGCCTTTGCCGTGTTCGATGGCGCGCGGCCGCGCCCGGTGCATATCGAGATCCCGCTGGATGTGCTGGTCGAGCCGGCCGACCACCTGCTGCCGGGCCGCCCGGTGCGCAGCAGTCGTGCAGGCGCTGCGCCGCAGGCAGTGGCCGGCATGGCAGAACGCCTGTCCAAGGCCCGCAAGCCGCTGATTCTGGCAGGCGGTGGAGCGTTGAACGCAGGTTCGGCGCTGGTGCGTCTTGCCGAGCACCTGCAGGCCCCGGTGGCACTGACCATCAACGCCAAGGGCTTGTTGCCGGCCGGGCACCCGCTGCAGATCGGTTCGACCCAGTCGCTGGTTGCCACCCGGGCGCTGGTGGCGGAGGCGGATGTGGTCCTGGCGATCGGCACCGAGCTTGCCGAAACCGACTATGACGTGACGTTCAAGGGCGGATTCGAAATTCCGGGCAGCCTGCTGCGGGTCGACATCGACCCGGACCAGACCGTGCGCAACTACCTCCCGGAACTGGCCTTGGTGGCTGATGCGCAACTGGCCGCACAAGCCTTGTTCGACGCCTTGCAGGATCTGCCTGCGCCGACCCGCGACAGCAGCTGGGGTGCGGTTCGCGCGCAGCGTCTGCGTCAATCGCTGGCGGCGAGCTGGGATCAGCCGACCCTGAGCCAGACGCGCCTGCTGACGAGCATCCTGGAGCGACTGCCGAACGCCATCCTGGTGGGGGATTCGACCCAGCCGGTCTACACCGGCAACCTGACCCTGGACATGGACCACCCGCGCCGCTGGTTCAATGCCTCGACGGGCTACGGCACCTTGGGCTACGCCCTGCCTGCGGCGATGGGCGCCTGGCTGGGCAGTGCCGAGCGGCTGGCCGAGCGGGCGCCGGCGGTGTGCCTGATCGGTGATGGTGGCTTGCAATTCACCCTGCCGGAACTGGCAAGCGCAGTGGAGGCGCAGGTACCGCTGATCGTGCTGCTGTGGAATAACCAGGGCTATGAAGAGATCAAGAAGTACATGGTCAACCGGGCAATCGAGCCGGTCGGGGTGGATATCCACACCCCGGACTTCATCGGTGTAGCCCGGGCGCTGGGGGCGCAAGCTGAACATGTCGTCGACGTGGAGCAACTGCAGGCTGCCCTGGGGCGGGCAGTGGAGCGCAAGGGGCCGACCTTGATCGAAGTTGACCAGAACCGGTGGCAGGCGGCAGTGGCAGGTTGATGCGCGATCACTCGGAGAGCAAGTCTTGAAGACTGATGCGAAACCCCTGTGGGCCGGCTTGCCGGCGATGAGGTCGGGACAGGCAACGTTGCACTACCTGTCAGGGCCCTATCGCCGGCAAGCCGGCTCCCACAGGTGGTGACGCAAATCAGCCCGCGCTGGCGCGCAGGCGCGCCACATCGCGGATCGGCGGCGCGCCATACAGTCGGCTGTACTCCCGGCTGAACTGCGACGGGCTTTCGTACCCCACCCGATAGCCCGCCACTGCCGCTTCAAGCCCGTCATTGAGCATCAGCCGCCGTGCTTCCTGCAGGCGCAATTGCTTCTGGTACTGCAAGGGGCTCATCGAGGTCACGGCCTTGAAACGATGGTGCAAGGTCGAGGTGCTGAGGTTGACCTCCCGCGCCAGGTCCTCGATGCGCAGAGGTCGCTGGAAGTTCTGGTTGAGCCAGGTGATGGCCTGGCAAACCCGGTGCGTCTGGCTGTTGGCCAGGGCAATCTCGTACAAACGGTAGCCTTGAGGCCCTCGCAGCAAACGGTAGAGAATCTCCCGACGAATCAGCGGTGCCAGCATGCCGATGTCGCGCGGCGTGTCCAGCAGGCGCACCAGGCGCAACAGAGCGTCCAGCAGCTGTGGGTCGGTTCGTTCCACATACAGCCCACGGCCGGAAGGCAGGTTGGGTACCAGCATCGGCCCGCTCTCGGCGATCAACTGGCTGATCTCGGCCGGGTCGAGGTCCAGGCGCAGGCCAAGGCTTGGGTGCTCCGGGCTGGCATCGAGTTTCACGCCGCTCAACGGCAGGGTCACCGAGACCACCATGTAGTGCAGCGGGTCGTAGGCGTATTGCTCATCACCGAGGAACAGGCTCTTGCTGCCCTGGGCGAGGATGCACAGGGCCGGCTGGGCCAGGGTCGGTACCGAGCGGACATTTTCCGTGTAGCGCACCAGGTAGAGCGCGTCGATGGCCGATGCCGGGCCGTGGATTTCGCCGGCATGCCGGCGGATCAGTTCGGCGAGCTCCTGACGTTGCACTTCCAGGGCCGGATCCAGGGTCGGGGCGGTATTCATGGTGGCGTTCCTCTGCTGACCGTCGCAGCATAGGTTTGGGCAATGTCGGGCGCTAGTCGAAAGCTGCACGTCGCTTGTCTGATCCTGCCGCGTCGCAGGATCAGGCAAGCGGCGTGCAGTAATGACCTAACGCGCCGCGTGGGCCAGCCCCTAACCTTGGCAGCCTGGTTACCCGCCCGCGTGCTTCAAGGAGATCGTGCAATGACCCTACGACAACCGGTCACCCACCTGGCATTCATTCGGGCCAGCAGCGGCCGCTCGGCAGAGCTTGGTGCGCGTTTGCGCGACTTGCTCGAACCTTCGTTGCGCACGCCTGGCTGCCTGAGTTTCAGCGTGCAGCGCTCGCAGGCCGATGCCGACCTGTGGTTGCTCAGCGGTAGCTGGTGCGACCAGCAGGCAATGAGTGGCTATTTCGCTTCCCCGACGCTGGAAGTGTTCGGCGAGCTGGTCCAGGACCAGGTCGTCAGCAGCCTGGACCTGCACACCTTCGATTGAATGCCAGACCACACGGGGTAGAATGCCGCCCCTCGATCAACGACGCGGATAGCGACATGGCACGTAGAGAATTCCCGCATTTCGAAGCGGTTTCGGCAATGGTCCCTGTGGAAGGTGGTTACAACGCTGCCATCGCGGTCAAGGCCTTGGGCATGGGCGGCGCCCCTCGCTTTCACAAGGTGCTCGAAGGCCAGGTGTTCAAGGGTGCCATGGCGGCCGACGAGGCCGCCTGCAGCGAGCTGGAACGCCTCAAGGGCGTTGCAGAAGACGGCGAGCTGATCTGGTGATCACACCTGGGGTCTGCTCATCTTGAACAGGTTGCCCAGTTCGAAGTAGTCCGCAGGGCCCCCGCCGCGCAGGATCGGCTCGGCGGCGGCGGTATCGTAGATACCGTCTTTGAGCAGGTGCTCGGCGATGTGCACCGCGACCACCTCGCCGAGGATCAGCCAGCTCGGCACCAGCGCCTGGTCGGCGCGCTTGAGCTGGACGATCTGGCTCACCTTGCATTCGAATGCCACCGGCGTTTCACCCACGCGCGGCACGCTCACCACGCGCGATGGGGTCGCCGTCAACCCGCTCAACTCGAACTCGTTCACCTGCGCCGGCACCGCTGCACAGCTCTGGTTCATGGCTTCGGCCAGGGGGCGGGTGGCCAGGTTCCAGACGAACTCGCCGGTCTGCTCGATATTGTTCAGGCTGTCTTTGCGCCCGACGCTGCAGAAACCGATGATCGGTGGAATGTAGTTGAAGGCGTTGAAGAAGCTGTAGGGCGCGAGGTTCAAGCGGCCTTCGCTGTCCTGGGAAGAGATCCAGCCGATCGGGCGCGGGCCGACGATGGCATTGAACGGGTCGTGGGGCAGGCCGTGGCCTTTGGCGGGTTCGTAGTAGTACATCTGTCGGGCCTGCTGGCCCTACCTCCTGGTGGACAAGGTGGCTAGTGTGCCAAGCCTGAGCCCGCCTGGAAATGATCAAGCCCGGCCGAGGCCGGGCTGGTTGCACGCATCAGGGATCAGCTGATGCGGTGGGCGTTGGTGCGGTCGAAGCCATCTTCAGCGAAACGTTGGCCGCCGGTGCGATCGAAGCCATCTTCGGCGAAGCGTTGGCCGCCGGTGCGATCGAAGCCATCTTCGGCGAAGCGTTGGCCGCCGGTGCGGTCGAAGCCGTCTTCGGCGAAGCGTTGACCACCGGTGCGGTCGAAGCCGTCTTCGGCGAAGCGTTGACCACCGGTGCGGTCGAAGCCGTCTTCAGCGAAGGTGGCGGTCTGGCTTTGTGCTGCAGCGAAGCTATGAGCACTGGTGCGGTCGAAACCATCTTCGGCGAACGCGCCAGTGGCGAAAACCGAAAAGGCAAGGCTGAGGATCAGTTTGTTGTTCATGGTCGTTGCTCCGTTGGGTTTGAGTGGTTGCTTGTTTCTATGGGTTCCATGCTACGCCAATCAATTTGATTAAAAAGCGCAAAAAATTACGCTAAACAATCGATATTTTAGATGTGTGTGGATGCGCTGATCGTGACTCCACCTGTGCCGGCCACACTGTGTGAGGGCCAGGCTGCCAGCGAGCGACAAGGCGCCTCGTCAGCGCTTGCAGTCTGACGAGGTGTCATTAATCGAGGGTTAAGACCTGCGAATGACCTGGCTGACGTGCTGCTGGTACGGGGGCTGATCGCGACCTGGTACCCGCGCCGTGAACCGCGTCAGGCGTTGGAGATGTCCAGAGCAGAATGATGGAGGTTGGCTCACGCCTATGACTCAAGGCGTTCGAGCCAAAAAAAAGCGCCCCGATGATAGGGGCGCTTTGATTGACATCGCTGGATCACTGTCAGTCAGTAGTAATCCGCGAATGCTGCTTGGTGTCTTTCATGGTCGCATACACCAACAGCGAGCAAGCGATGCACGCGGTGACGTACCAGTAGAAACCGCTCTCCATGCCGGCGCTCTTGAACCACAGGGCCACGTACTCGGCGGTGCCGCCGAAGATCGACACGGTCAGTGCATACGGCAGGCCGACGCCCAGGGCGCGGATCTCGGTCGGGAACAGTTCCGCCTTGACCACGGCGTTGATCGAGGTGTAGCCGCTGACGATGATCAGCGCCGCCATGATCAGGAAGAACGCGCCCCACCAGGTCTGGATGGTGTGCAGGGTGCTGAGGATCGGTACGGTGAACAGGGTGCCGAGCACACCGAAGGCGATCAGGATCGGACGACGGCCGATCTTGTCCGACAGGCCGCCAACCACCGGCTGCAGGCACATGAACAGGAACAGCGTGGCCGCCGAGATGGTGGTCGAGTCGCTGATGCTCATCCCTACGGTGTTCACCAGGTACTTCTGCATGTAGGTGGTGTAGGTGTAGAAGGCCAGGGTACCGCCCATGGTCAGGCCGACCACGGTCATCAGTTCCTTGGGGTGGCGCATCAGGGTGCGCATCAGGCTTTCCTTGGCCTTTTCCTTCTTGCTGAACGAGGCGGTTTCTTCCATGCCGCGGCGCAGGTACAGGGCAACCACCGCGCACAGCGCGCCGATCACGAAGGGTACACGCCAGCCCCAGGCATACAGCTGCTCGGTGGTCAGGGTCTGCTGCAGCACGATCAGCACCGCCAGGGCGATGAGCTGGCCGGAGATCAGGGTCACGTACTGGAAGCTGGAGAAGAAGCCACGGCGGTCCTTGCTGGCCATTTCGCTGAGGTAAGTGGCCGAGGTGCCGTATTCGCCACCTACCGACAGGCCCTGCATCAGGCGGGCGATGACCAGCAGGATGGGGGCGGCGACGCCGATGGTTTCATAGCCTGGGGTCAGGGCGATGACCAGCGAGCCTGCGCACATCAGCAGGACCGAGGCCATCAGTGCCGCCTTGCGGCCCTTGCGGTCGGCGTACAGGCCCATCAGCCAGCCACCAATCGGGCGCATGAGGAAGCCCACGGCGAAGATCGCAGCGGTGTTGAGCAATTGTGCGGTGGAGTCGCCTGCCGGGAAGAAGGCTTTGGCGAAGTACAGCGAGAATGCGGCGTAGACGTACCAGTCGTACCATTCGACCATGTTGCCGATGGAACCACTGAAGATCGACTTGAGGCGGCTGGCGGTGGTTTTTTCAGCGGCGGGCGCGATGGCCGCCCCTGTTGGCAGGGAGGTGGCGTTATCCATCAGGGATACCTTCTCGTTGTTTTTGTGGAGCGCGCCGGAGCGCAGCTTGAGAAGGGTTTTGCACGAGCTGTGCCAAATGAGTGCGCAGCGATCCATTCGAGGGCATCAACCCAGGCATCACGCGCCCTCTGTAGGAGCTGGCTTGCCCGCGATGGGCTGCATCGCAGCCCCATTCTCACTGGAAACCCCTGACGATAAGCGGTTTATCGCTCATCAAATCGCTCGAGTAAGCGGAATTCCGCTCATTCCCGCGCGATGAAATCCTCCCGCACCAGCCCATGCCGCTGCATCTTTTCATTGAGCGTGCGCCGCGGCACCTGCAAGGCTTCCATCACCGCCTTGATCTCGCCCTTGTGCAGGCGCAACGCCGCCCGCAGGCACTGCGCTTCGAAGGCTTCCATCTGTTCGGCCAACGAATGACCAGCAGGCGCATCCTCCACGTTCGGTGATCCAAGGCCCAGCGCATGACGTTCTGCGGCGTTGGCCAGTTCCCGCACGTTGCCAGGCCAATCGTGCGTCAGCAGCTGGGTCAGCTGCGCCCCGGCCAGCGGCGGCGCGGTACGACCGAGCTTTTGCGCCGCAACCTGGGCAAAGTGCTCGAACAGCAGCGGGATGTCTTCACGCCGCTCGCGCAATGGCGCCAGGCGCAGCTCCGCCACGTTCAGTCGATAGGCCAGGTCTTCGCGAAAACGTCCGGCGCGCGCTTCGTCGAGCAGGTCGGGTTTGGTCGCGGCGATGATCCGCAGGTCGACGCTGATGCTCTGGTTGGCCCCCAGCCGTTCGAGCTTCTGCTCCTGGATCACGCGCAACAGCTTGGCCTGCTGGGCCAGAGGCATGCTTTCGATCTCGTCGAGAAACACGGTGCCGCCGTTGGCGTACTCCAGCTTGCCGATGCGTTTGCCTTGCGCCCCCGTGAAGGCACCGCTTTCGTGGCCGAACAGTTCGGCCTCGAACAGCTGTTCGGGGATCGCGGCGCAGTTGAGGGCGACAAAGGGCTTGTCGGCCCGCGGGCCGAAATCGTGCAGGCAGCGCGCTACCCGTTCCTTGCCGCTGCCGGTTTCACCGCGAATCAGCACATTGACCGGTAGGTTGGCCAGGTCCAGCACTTGCCTTCGCAGCTGCTGCAAGCCCTGGGACATGCCCAGCAAAGTGGTTTCCAGGCGGGACTTGAGGTCGGCCTGCTCATGCAGCCGGCGGTTCTCCAGCACCAGCTGGCGTTTTTCCAGTGCGCGGCGCAGGCTGCCCAGCAGATGCTGCGGGCTGAAGGGCTTTTCGAGGAATTCGTAGGCACCGTTGCGCATGGCCTCCACTGCCATCGGCACATCACCGTGGCCGGTCAGCAGAATCACCGGCAGGTCCGGGTCATCCGCCTGCAGGCGTTCGAGCAACTGCATGCCGTCCATGCCCGGCATGCGCACATCGCTGATCACCACCCCAGGAAAATGCCGAGGCAGGTGTGCCAGGCAGTCCTCGGCGCGGGCATGCAGTTGCACGCTGAAGCCGGACAGACTCAGCCATTGCTCGACGGCATTGCGGATACTCGCTTCATCATCGACGACGATCACCGAATTCAACATACGGGCTCCAGATCACGGGGCAGGGTAAGGCTCAGGCGGGCACCGCCCGGCAGGTTCTCGGCCTGCAGCTGGCCACCGGCCTCGACGATGATGCCATAGGAGATGGCCAGGCCCAGGCCGAGCCCTTCGCCTACCGGCTTGGTGGTGAAGAACGGGTCGAAGACCTTGGCCAGGTCGGCGTCGGCAATGCCGCCGCCCGAGTCGAGCACGCTCAGCCGCCATTGCGCGTGGTCGGGCTCTATGCGGATCTCCAGGCGCTTGTAGCGTTTGTCGGCCATGGCGTCGAGGGCGTTGCGCAGCAGGTTGATCAGCACTTGCTCCAGGCGGATCGCATCACCGCGCACCCACGCCGGTCGCGCCAGGTACAGGGCCACTTCGACCTCTTCGGCACGGATGCGGGTGTCCAGCAGTTGCAGGGCCTGGTCGACCACCTTCGCCAGGTCCAGGCGTTCGCGCAGACCGCCTGGGCTGTTGCGGGCGAAGGTCTTCAGGTGGCCGGTCAGCGCGGCCATGCGCGTGAGCATCTGCTCCAGCGGTTCCAGGGCCTTGCGCGCTTCCTCGTAGCGGCCATGATCGAGCAGCAGGCGCAGTGTTTCCAGTTGCATGCGCTGGGTGGTCAGCGGCTGGTTGATCTCGTGGGCCATGGCCGCCGACATCTGCCCCAGGGCGGCCAGCTTGGCCGATTGCACCAGGCCCTCCTGGGCGGTGCGCAGCTCGCGGGTACGCTCATCGACCAGGCGCTTGAGCTCGTCGCGGCTGCGCTGGCGCAGGCGAGCCAGGCGCCAGCGCTGGTTGACCAGAAGTGCGGCGAATACCAGGCTCAGCCAGACGGCGGCGGCGCCCAGTGCGGCGTTGCGGCCGTCGGCAGCCATCTGCGGTTTGCGCAGCAGGTGCAAGGTCCAGTCTTCGCCTTCCAGCGGCAGGCTTTCCCACAGGTACTCGGCCGGCCCGTCGGGGCCTTGCACGCGGCTTAGCTGGCTGTACTCGGCGAAACGGGTCAGTACCTGATGTTGCAGTGGCACCAGCGGCTGCTTGTCGTATTGGCGGGTTTCGGCCAGCTCGGCACGGTCGGCGCTGGTCAGCGGTAGCAGCTCACGATAACGCCAGCCGTCCTGGTTGGCGATGAAGGTGATGCCGCGCGCATCGCTGACCAGCAGGATATCGCTGCCTTGGCGCCATTCGCGTTCCAGCTCGGGGAACTCAAGCTTGACCACCATGGCGCCGAGGAAGCGCCCATGTTCATCGCTGACCGCGCTGGCAAGGAAGTAGCCCGGCACGCCACTGGTCACGCCGACCGCGTAGAACCGGCCGCTGCCCTGGCTGCGGGTTTGCTTGAAGTAGGGGCGAAAGCCGTAGTTGGACCCCACGTAGGTGGTCGGCAGGCGCCAGTTGCTGGCGGCCACTGCCAGCCCGGTGCGGTCGAGCAACTCGAGGGTGGAGGAATTGGCGGCCCCGTTGATGCGCTCGAGCTTGCGGTTGAGGGTGTCCTGGACCGACTCGCTGACCGGCCCGCGCAGGGCTTCGATGAATTCAGGGTCCAGTGCCAGCACGGCGGGCAGGGCGCGATAGCGTTCTATCAGGGTGTGCAGTGAATTGGCGTACAGCCCCAACTGCTGGCTGGCACGGCGGGCGTCGTCTTCCATCGCCTGGCGCTTGGCCTTGTGCATGGCAAAGCCGGCGCTGAGTGCGGTGCCGGCCAGGATCAGCAGGGTGATCAGCCCCAGACGCAGGGCGCGAAGGGAAAAGGGCATCGGCGGGTCCGAATGAGGGGTTGTCAGTAACGGCCTCATAGCCGGCAAGCCGGCTCCCACAGTGAGAGCACCTCAGTACCTGTGGGAGCCGGCTTGCCGGCGATGGGGCCGGTCCTGCCTGCGAATCGCTTACAGCAGTTCGAAACTCTGCTGCTGCACGGCCTCGGAATCCAGCCCGACCTGCACATTGAACTCGCCAGGCTCGGCCACGTGCTGCAGTTGGCCATTGTAGAACTTCAGGTCGTCTTCGCTGATGTGGAAGGTCAGGGTCCGCGATTCGCCAGCCTTGAGCATCAGTTTCTGGAAGTTCTTCAACTCCTTGACCGGGCGGCTCATGGATGCCGAGACATCCTGCAGGTACAGCTGCACCACGGTCTCGCCGTCGACCTTGCCGGTGTTCTTCACCGTCACCTTGGCTTGCAGGCTGTCGCCCCGCTTGAGCGCCTTGTTCGACAGGTCCAGCCCCGAAAGCTCGAAGCTGCTGTAGCTCAGGCCGTAACCGAACGGATACAACGGGCCGTTGGGTTCCTCGAAATACTGCGAGGTGTAGTTGCCCGGCTTGCCCGGCGTGAAGGGGCGGCCGATGCGGGTGTGGTTGTAGTGCATCGGGATCTGCCCGACCGAACGCGGGAAGGTGATGGCCAGCTTGCCCGAAGGGTTGTAGTCGCCGAATAGCACGTCGGCGATGGCGTTGCCGCCTTCGGTGCCGGCGAACCAGGTTTCGAGGATGGCGTCTGCCTGTTCGCGTTCCCAGCCGATCGACAGCGGGCGGCCGTTCATCAGTACCAGCACCAGCGGCTTGCCGGTGGCTTTCAGGGCCTTGATCAGCTCACGCTGGCTTGCAGGAATCTCCAGCGTGGTACGGCTCGACGATTCGTGGGACATGCCGCGGGACTCACCGACCACGGCGACCACCACGTCGGATTGCCGGGCGGCCTTGACCGCTTCGTCGATCAGCACGGCAGCCGGGCGCGGATCATCGACGATTTCCGGGGCGTCGAAGTTGAGGAAGTTCAGGTAGTCGAAGATCGCCTTGTCGCCAGTGACGTTGGAGCCTTTGGCATATACCAGCTTGGCCTTGCCTTCGACGGCGCGACGCAGGCCTTCGCGCACGGTCACCGAGTGCATCGGTTTGCCGTCCGCGGCCCAGCTGCCCATCATGTCGATCGGCGCATCGGCCAGCGGGCCGACCAGGGCGATGGTGCCGGCTTTTTTCAGCGGCAAGGTCTGCTTGTGGTTTTCCAGCAGCACCAGGCTGCGGCGCGCCACATCGCGGGCGGTGTCGCGGTGCAGACGGTCGTCGCTGTAGTAATCCTTCAGGTCGGTATCGGCCTTGCCGATTCGCACGTAAGGGTCCTTGAACAGGCCCATGTCGTACTTGGCCCCAAGCACTTCGCGCACGGCCTGGTCCAGTTCGCGCTGGGTCACTTCGCCGGACTTCAGCAGCCCAGGCAGCTCCTGGCCGTAGAGGGAGTCGTTCATGCTCATGTCGATGCCGGCCTTGATCGCCAGCTTGGCAGCCTCTCGGCCATCACGGGCGACACCATGGCGGATCAGCTCCTGGATGGCGCCGTGGTCGCTGATGGTCACGCCCTTGAACCCCCACTCCTTGCGCAGCAGGTCATTCATCAGCCAGGTGTTGGAGGTGGCCGGTACGCCGTTGATCGAGTTGAGCGCTACCATGACCCCGCCGGCACCGGCGTCGAGCGCGGCGCGGTAGGGCGGCAGGTAATCGTTGTACATCTTCGGCAGGCTCATATCGACCGTGTTGTAGTCGCGCCCGCCCTCCACAGCGCCGTACAGGGCGAAGTGCTTGACGATGGCCATGATGCTGTCGGCGTTGGCCGGGCTGCTGCCCTGGAACGAGCGGACCATGACCTGGCCGATTTTCGAGGTCAGGTAGGTATCCTCGCCGAAACCTTCGCTGGTGCGGCCCCAGCGGGGGTCGCGGGCGATGTCGACCATCGGTGCGAAGGTCATGTCGAGGGCGTCGGCGGAAGCCTCGATGGCGGAGGTGCGCCCGACCTTGGCGATGGCGTCCATGTCCCAACTGGACGCCAGGCCCAGGCCGATCGGGAAGATGGTGCGTTCGCCGTGGATGGTGTCGTAGGCGAAGAACATCGGGATCTTCAGGCGGCTGCGCATCGCAGCGTCCTGCATGGGCCGGTTCTCGGGGGCGGTGCGCGAGTTGAAGGTGCCGCCGATACGCCCGGCGGCGATTTCCTCACGGATCTTTTCCTTGGGCATTTCCGGGCCGATGCTGATCAAGCGCAGCTGGCCGATTTTCTCGGCTTCGGTCATCTGGCTGATCAGGTGCTCGATGAACGCCTGCTTGTCCTGCAAGGGCGGGGCGGAGGGGGCGGCGAGGGCCACCTGGCTGGCAAGGCCCATGGCCAGACCCAGCAAAGACAGTTTCATCATGAATTCCGTTGTCGAGGCCTGTGCCGTACCTACGGTGATACGCGCGTGGCCGAAGTTTTCAGGCGGTTATTGTTGTACGATTCGCGGGTAATACTTCCAGCGGCGGATTATGCCTGAATATGTCGCCTGCGGAGGAGCACCCGAATGCCGGGACAACAACTATAAGAAAACGCTCGAGAGACCCAAGGCATGACCCCACTTGACCAATACCAACAGCGCCAGGTCGCCGAGGCCATCGCCCGCGTGGAGCGGCGCACCGATGCCCAGCTGGTGACGGTGCTGGCGCGGCGAGCCGATGACTACGCCTACCTGCCATTGTTCTGGGCCGCCGTGCTGGCGCTGGCCGTGCCGGGCCTGGTGCAGTGGATGCTTGGCTGGCCCGGCGTGCGTGGACTGCTGGTGGCCAACGTGCTGCTGTTCATCGCCTTTTGCCTGCTACTGCGCAGCCCGCGCCTTGCGGCAGCGCTGATTCCCGCTACGTTGCGCCGTTGGCGCGCCTCGAGGCTGGCGCGCCAGCAGTTTCGTGAGCAGAACCTCAAGGGCACGGCCGGTGGCACAGGCGTGCTGATCTTCGTCGCCGAAGCCGAGCGGCATGTGGAGATCCTTGTCGACCAAGGGATCGACCGCCACCTCGATGCCCGGGCCCGGGCAGTGATCGTTGCGCGTTTTGCCGAGCAGGTAGGTCAAGGCCGGACCTTGCAGGGCTTCGTCGACTGCATCGAGGCGTGTGGGGAGTTGCTTTGCGAGCATGTGCCGCGCACCCATGCGCGCAACGAGCTGCCCAACCGCCTGGTGATTCTCGACTGAACCGGTGGCAGCAGGGTGTAGAATGCGCGGCATTGCGCAACGCGCCCCTGTGATTCGAGGCACCTGTTTTCCATGTCCGCCAGTTCTTCCGCTTCTTCTGCGCCGGATGCGCGCGCCCAGTTTCTCGACCTGCTGAGTGCCGCCCTGCACGGCAACACCCTGGTCAAGCTGGTGCTGGCGCGCCATGTCGGCAGCGACCAGACCTTGCAGCGCATCATCGCCAAGCCGTTGCAGGTAAAGGGGCAGGCCAGCCTGTCGCTGGTGTATCGCCACCAGACCCGTGACATCACCCGCAACCTGCCGTTGGACCAGGCCCAGGCGCTGGTCGCCGAACTGCTGCCGGGCAGCTTTCGCAACGCCCACCTGTTCGATGCCGACGGCGAAGTGCAACTGACCTTCAGCAAGAAGGGCAAGCCGATGCTGCAGCGCCATGGCGCGCAACCACCGCGTGAGGCGGCCGCCAATACCGGTCATGACCGGGAAAAGAAGCGCTACCTGGAATTGTCGCGACCATTCCTGCGCGATCTGGGCGTCACTGACGCGCAGGGTGCGCTGATCCCGTCGATGTCGCGCAAGTGGAAGCAGATCAACAAATTCATCGAAGTCTTCGACCACGCCCTGAGCAATGCCCCGGTGCCTGCGCAGCAGACGCTGCGGGTCGCCGACTTCGGCTCGGGCAAGGGCTACCTGACCTTCGCCATGCACGATTACCTGCGCAACACGCTAGGCCGTGAGGCGCAAGTGACCGGTGTCGAGTTGCGCCAGGACATGGTCGACCTGTGCAATGCCGCCGCCGCGCGGCTGGAGCACACGGGCCTGGAATTTCAGTGTGGGGACGTGCGCAGCGTGGTGCCCGAGGCCATCGAGGTGATGATCGCCCTGCATGCCTGCGACGTCGCCACCGACTACGCCATTCACACCGGCATCCGTTGCAACGCTGCGATCATCATGTGCTCGCCGTGCTGCCACAAGCAGATCCGCCCGCAACTGCACAGCCCGGGGCTGCTGCAACCGATGCTGCAATACGGTCTGCACCTGGGCCAGCAGGCGGAGATGCTGACGGACAGCTTGCGCGCCCTGTACCTGGAAGCCTGCGGCTACGAGACCAAGGTGTTCGAGTTCATCTCGCTGGAGCACACCAACAAGAACAAGATGATTCTTGCGGTGAAGCGCAGGCAGCCGGTGGCGGCAGACGCATTGCTCGAGAAGATTGCGCAGCTCAAGGCGTTCTACGGGGTGCAGGAGCATTGCCTGGAGACGCTGTTGCGTGGGGATGGCTTGATTCCCGGCTGAGTCGCGGGGCTTACAACCCTGGCCTATCAGGTATAGGTACGATGCAACAAATGCAGGAGCGGGCTTGCCCGCGATGCGCCGCGCGGGCGGCGCTCGATCTCAAGAGCGCTGAAAGGCTCAAGGCGAGCCTTTCACGACGCTTCTTCAACCGCGCCCGCTGACCCCATCGATGGCTGCAACCATTCCCAACGGATGACTGCTCGCATCGAAGAAATGCAGCTCGGTCTCCGGCAGGTCGGCAAAGCGCTCGACGAAATGCCGTTTCTGGTTGATCACTGAGGCCTCGCTCAACGGCCGGATGGCAATGGACAGGTGCGCCGGCCGCGCCTGGCGAATGGCCTCGAGCAAATGCTGATCGCTGGCGTCCAGATGCTGCCCGAACAGGCATAACCCCTCGTTCTCCTGGGCCAGCTGGCCCAGGCTCCACGCCAGGTAATCCGAATTGCGGATCGCCCGCAGTTTCTCGTCGCTGCGGTCTTCGTTGACGAACAATGGCACTTCACCGGGAATGTTCACGGCGAAACCGTCGAGCAGCTCGGCGCTGTCGGCGCTGCGCTGGCGGGTGGTGCCGTCGGGCAGCTTGAGCAGGTGCAGGCCGCCGTGCAGGTGCAACACCCGGGTACCCTCGCTGCGCGTGCGGCGCACGTCGAAGTAGCCCTGCTCGTCGAACAGGTTGGCGAAACCGTCGGGGGCATGCTGCACCGCCCAGGGCAGGATCAGGTCGTAGTTGCTGGTGTAGACGCTGCGGTAGCCGCGCAGGGCCTGGTTGATCGAAGCCAGGGTAGCTGCCGGCACTAGCGACCAGGGCAGATGCACGGTGCGCATGGCGTGGATCAGCGCTTCCTTGATCGAGTAGTAGCGATTCAGCGGTGCGGTGGAATTGATGGCCAGGGCGGCGTTGGCGCGTACGGTATGGTTGAGGGTGCTCAGCACAGGCTCGAACAGCTCCGTGCCCAGGGACTTGAACAAGGCCTGGTCACTGATCGCCAGGCCTTTCTTGCGCCCGGCGCGCTGGGCCTCTTCGAACAGCGAGAAGTAGCCGAAGGTCTTCCACAGCGCACGGCTGGCGCCGTTGCCCAGCAGCAGGGCGTCGCAGGGGTGGCGCTGGGCGAGGTCCGGCCAGGTGGCGAGGTGGGCGTCGAGTGCAGGCATGCTGGGTCCATTCGGTGGGGCGCAAATGGGGCGACTTTAGCATGTCAGGCAAGGCGTGCGCGGGTTGGTCATAGTCACCGGTTGTTGGGGAAACGGAGCTTGCCCCCCGCAATGCAGACTCAATGGGCAAGTGCCTTCAGTACATGGTCGGGATCATTGCGTATGGCACGCAACAATGCCTTGGCCGGCCCTGTCGGTTCTCTGCGTCCCTGTTCCCAGTTCCTCAAGGTGGCGACCTGAACATCAATCATCTCGGCAAATCGTGCTTGAGACAGACCCGTCGACTTGCGGATGTTCTTGACTTGCAAGGCATCAATCTCGAATACACGTGAGGGCGCACGCGCCCCTTGAACGATTTCATCCATCTGCTGGACGCTTTGCATCAGCTCTTCAAAAAATCTGCTCATGTGTGCCTCCAGTGCTCGATGATGCTTTTCAGTGCTTTGCGTTGTTCGGTAGATAAGTCTGTTTGCTCATTCTTCGGGTAGATGTAGAGCATGGCAATTTGAGAGGCGTGGACGAAGCAGTAGTAGATTACCCTGGCGCCTCCACGTGTTCCGTGCCCTCTGGCGGCAACGCGAATTTTGCGCAGGCCCCCAGTGCCTTCGATGAGGTCGCCTGTATCAGGTGACGCCATCAGTCTTATTTGCAAAAGCCGGTAAGTTTCATCATCAAGGAGCTCTTTGACTCGCTTGGTAAACAGCGGTGTCTCGGTAAAAAGCATAGCAGGATGTACGTCATTGGCGTAGTAGCTGATTGACTCGACGCTACTAGGGAAAAAGATGCCCCATCATCAAAATGTGGGGGCATCGAGGCTAGCGAATGCGCATGGCGCTAGCCGATCATCCCCTTCCTGCTACGGAGTAGGATGTTTCCTATTGGGCCGCCGGCTCCTTGCTGCTCCTGTTGCGCCATACTCGATACGCCCGAATCCCCGCCCGTACCGAACCGAACAGCAATTTCTCCTCCATCTCCCGCGCCATCCCGGAGCGCACCAGCATGCGCAGGAACGCGCCGCGTGCGCGGGCGATACCGAAGTAGATACCCTGAGCCGCCAGGGTGTCGCGCACTTCGCGCAAGGCAGCAATACCGCTCACGTCGATGCTGCTGACCGCCTCGGCATCGAACAGCAGCGCCTTGGGTTGTGCCTGGCTCTGCACGGCTTCGAGCAGGCGCATCTTGAAGTAGTCGGCATTGAAGAACAGGATCGCGTCGTCGAAGCGATACACCACCAGGCCCGGGACGGTACGCGCCTCGGGGTGCTTGCGGATGTCCACCTGGCCCTCGGTGCCCGGCAACCAGCCCAGCACGGCGTCGGTGGGCTGGTAGATGCTGTAGAGCAAGCGCAGGATCGCCAGGGTCACGGCAACCATGATGCCCGGCAACACACCTAGCCCGAGCACGCCGACAGTGGTCAGCAGGCACAGCCAGAACTCGAAGCGGCTCAGGCGCCGGATGCTCCCCAGCGACTTGATATCGATCAGTCCCCAGCCGGCCATCAGCAGCACTGCTCCCAGCGCTGCCTGAGGAATCCACGCCATGGGCGCGGTGAAGAACAGCAGGATCATGGCGATCACCAGGGCGGCGATGATGCCCACCAGCTGGCTCTTGCCACCGACCATGTCGTTGACTGCGGTGCGCGAGTCCGCACCACTGATGGCAAACCCCTGGGAAATGCCGGCTGCCAGGTTGCTCACGCCGAGGGCGACGAACTCATGATTGGCATTGATCGCATAACCGTGGCGAGCGGCGAAGCTGCGCGCCGTGAGCATGGCGCTGCAGAAGCTGACCGTGGCGATACCCACGGCATCGCGCAGCAGGCTCTTGGTTTCCGCAAGGTTGCTCTGTGGCCAGGCCAGGTGCGGGATGCCTGCCGGTACCGGCCCGAGGACGGCAACGCCGAGGTGGTCCAGGCCGAACAGGCCTGCCAGCAAGGTGAACAGCGCGACGGTGACCAGGGCGGCGGGCAGGCGTGGGTAGCGTCGCGGTAGCCAGATCAGCAGTGCCAGCCCTGCCAGGCCGATGGCCAATGTCAGCCAGTGGATCTCGCCCAGCCGCTGCACGAAGTTGATCAGGCTGAGGATGAAGCCATCGCCCTCGATCTTGAATCCCACGACCTTGGACAGCTGTCCGGCGATCAGGCTCAGGCCGATGCCGTTGAGGTAGCCGATCAGGATCGGCCGCGAGAAGAAGCTGGCAATGAACCCGGCACGCGCCACGCCGGCGGCAATCAGCATCACGCCTACCAGCACGGTGACGATCACTGCCAGTTCGGCGATACGCTGCGGGTCGCCCATGGCCAGTGGCGCCACGGCACCGGCGATCATCGCGCAGGTGGCCGCGTCCGGGCCGACCATCAGTTGCCGGGAACTGCCGACCAGGGCGTAGACGATCATCGGCAACACGCAGGCATACAGGCCGTACTGGGGTGGCAGGCCGACGATCTGTGCGTAGGCGATGGCGATCGGGATCTGGATGGCGGCTACCGACAAGCCAGCCTGGAGATCGGCGTGGAACCACTCGCGGCGGTAATGAAGCAGGTTGGCAAGGCCAGGGAGCCAGCGTGACAGAAACATGCACGGTCCTTTCGAAATGTTTCGCAGAAATGCTTAGAGCATATGCGCTACAAGTCGAGCGGGTGGCAATTGAGCGAAGTCATTAAAAACGAAAAAAGGAGCCTGGGCTCCTTTTGACAGCGATGACGTTGCTGGAACGCCATGCGGGGAATGCGGTGTGGAGCGGGTAGAGGGAATCGAACCCTCAACTAAAGCTTGGGAAGCTTTCGTTTTGCCACTAAACTATACCCGCGTCTGCGCTCGACTTTTTACCAGAACCCTCATCGAATTAGAAGCCCCAGTTATAAAAAGGCTGTCGGCGCCCATGGCCTGCGGGTGATGGCCAGAGGGCGCCGATTCACTCAGATCGCCCATGCATGTTGACCTTGGGCGGTGTAGGTATTACGCGGCCGGGGCTCGCGCACGGTTGGCCTGAGGAAACTGTGCAGCGCGCTGCGCGTCTCTTCGCAGGCCGTCTTGTTCTCCATGTCGAGGAAGTGGCCCGCGTTGCGGATCACCGTGAAGTGGCTCTTGTCGACATGTTGCCCAAACTGGCGTGCGTCTTCGGCGGTGGTGTACTCGTCACGGTCGCCGTTGATGAACAGCACCGGGATGTCGATGTTGCGTGCCCCTTTCAGCGCTCGCTCCAGGTCGTGTTGCAGCACTTCGTTGATGTGGAAGAGCATCTGCGCATATTCATGGCTGTCCAGGCCGCTCACGTGGCGGTAGTTGAAGCGCTTGAACAGCGATGGCAGGTGCTTGCCGATGGTGTCGTTGACCAGGTTGCCGACCTGGTAGCGATCGCAGGCGGCCAGGTACTGGCAGCCACGGTCGAGGTAGTCGCGCATCGGTTCGTTGATCACCGGCGAGAACGAGCTGACCACCGCCTTCTTCAGCCGCCGCGGCTGGTGCGCCAGCGCCAGCAGCGTGCCCGCACCGCCCCAGGAGAACGACATCACGTGGTCGGCCTGGAAGTGCTCGATCAGCTCAAGAAGAATGTGCGCCTCGGTCTCCTTGCTGATCAGGCGCTCCTGGCGGTTGTGGGGCTTGGACTTGCCAGCGTAGGGCTGGTCGTACAGCACCACGTTGAATTGCGGGTGCAGGTTACGCACCGTCTGGGCGAACGAGGCCGTGGTGGCCAGCGAACCATTGATCAGGATGATCGTTTTCTCGGCCGCATCCGCGCGATGGAACTCCGTGTAAACCCGATACTGACCTTGGATATCAAGCACAGCGATTTCTGGCCTCATGTCATCGACTCCTGGCGCAAAAAGGGTATTCGCGTCACCTAGGGTGCACGTTCTATATGACAGGTAGGCATTTGCCTGAAGAAAAAACCGGGGCCCTGTGTCGATCCTTCGTACACGTGTCGACGGCATTGTTTTGGCGGGCAATTCGCCGTGCCCCAAGGCATCTAGGCATTGGGTAGCCGGCGAAAAGGTGTCTTCGACTGCAAATGTGACTCATGAGTCACGTGCAGACTGACGAGTTAGGATTCAAGCAGTGGGTTGGGGTTCCCGCAAGTGCCGTTTGCGCAAATGTGTGACTTTTGCCGCTGGGCGGTCGTATGACGACTCTGTGGCGAATCTGTGGGAGCCGGCTTGCCGGCGATAGGGCCGGAACAGACAGCCTAGACCGCGGCTATCTCATCAAGCGTCAACGCCCTGAACTCCCCCGGCGCCAGCCCCGGATCCAGCTTGATCGCCCCCATGCTTTCCCGGTGCAACCCGACCACCTTGTTGTCGAAGTGCCCGAACATGCGCTTGACCTGGTGATAACGCCCCTCGACGATCGCCAGCCGCGCCCGTCGCGGACCGAGGATGTCGAGCTGGGCGGGCAGGGTAGTGAGGCCTTCGAAGGCGAAGTAGAACCCTTCGCGGAACTTCGCGGCATAGTGCTCGCCGATTTCGTCCTCGGTTTCCACAAGGTAATGCTTGGGCAGCTTGGTGGTCGGCTGGGTCAGCCGCCGTGACCACTGGCCATCGTTGGTCAGGATCATCAGGCCGGTGGTGTTGTAGTCCAGGCGCCCGGCGATGTGCAGGTCGTCGCGCAGCTCGGCGGGCAACAGGTCGAGCACCGTGCGGTGCTGCGGGTCGTGGGTGGCGCTGACGCAGCCGGTCGGCTTGTGCAGCATCAGGTAACGGGCTGGGCGGCCCGCCTGGAGCAACTGATCGTCCACTTCGACTCGGCTGAATTCGCGCACTTCGGCCTTCGGGTCGATCACGACCTCAGCGTCCACGCGCACACGTCGTTGCACCAGCAGCAGCCGCACTTGCTGGCGGTTGTAGCAGGGCAGGTTGGCGAGGAAGCGGTCGAGGCGCATGGAGGCAGGGCAGTCGGACGATGGGCGCGCAGTTTATCCTTGATCGCTGGATGTCTGCTGAAGTTGATCCAGTACCTGGGCGCAGCGAGGGCACAGGCAGGCCTTGTCGCGCAACTCGGCAGGCAGGGCCTGCAGCACAGCAGGGGCGATGGTCACGGCATAGCACCAGCAGGCTTGCGTGGCACTGCGCGGATCGGCCAGGGCGCACTGGTTGAGGGCGCCGCACGCGGGGCAGTGCTGTTGGTCGTTCATGATCGGTTCCGGGGTCGCATCTTTCGGTTGGTCGAGCTGTTTCTAATTGTTGCAAAAATGGCACTGCACCTTGGCGCGACGGTCTTATTCAATGTCGATGAACGCTTTTCGCGTCGACGCTCGCCAGCGCCGCTGTTCGGGCACCCCAGCGGTCCAGGAGGCCGCCATGTCCTATCGAATGCTGTTGACCGCCCTTGCGTGTTTGATGATTGGCGCCTGCGTGCCCTATCAAGAGGGCGGCGGCTATTATCGCTCGGATTACTACACCACCGATCGCTACGTGGCGCCGGGATATTACCGCTACGACCGCTACTATGTAACGCCGCAACCGCGCTACTACTACCAGCAGGCACCGCGTTACTACCCACCTGCACCGCGTTACTACCGACCGGCGCCAGTGCCGCATTACCAACCCCACCCGCAGCCGGGCATGAACCAGTGGCACGGCAACCCGCGTTACGACTATGGCAATCGCCAGCGTTATGACTATGGGCGCGATCGCGACCGTCACGACTACCGCAATGGCAGCCAGCGTTATCAGAATGACCGCTGGCATTCCAACGGGCGCGGAGGGGATCGCAACCGGCAGCAGTGAGGGTTGAAGGGACTGGCCTCATCGCCGGCAAGCCGGCTCCCACAGGAAAATCACGGAAGTCAAAAGGCGTGCGGCCGCTGTGGGAGCCGGCTTGCCGGCGATAGGCCCAGTCCTGCAAAGCAGCCCCTCAGGCCAGGTCCGCCAACGGATGCCGACCTTCCCATACCTTGGAAAAATGCGCCTCGACCACCGCCGCCGGCACTTGCGCCACATCCGGCCAGTGCCAGTGCGGCTGGTTGTCCTTGTCCAGCAAACGGGCGCGCACGCCTTCGCTGAACTCCGGATGACGGCAGCAATTGAGGCTCATGCTGTACTCCATCTGGAACACCTGCGCCAGTGACAGGTGCCGGGCCCGGCGTATCTGTTCCCAGACCAGGTGCGCGGTCAGCGGGCAACCCTCGTGCAGGCGTTCGCCCGCTGCGGCAAGCAGCGGATCACTGTGGTGCTTCAAACCTTCCAGTGCATGCCATGCCGCTGCCGGGTCGGCGACATCGAGCAGCTCGTCGATCACCTGACGCCGTGGCAGCCATTGCGCCTGGGGCAGTTCTTCGCTGGCCCGATGCTGCTCGGCCTTGAGCAGGCTGTTCAGCTGCAAGTCGGTCTGCTCCTGCCAGTTCAGTTGCAGCAATTCATCGATCAGGTCTTCCTGCTGGTGCTCGCCGAAGAAACGGTCCGCCAGGTCGAGATCGAGCGCGTCACGGGCATTGATTGGCGCCCCCGTCAGCCCGAAAAACAGCCCAAGCTTGCCCGGCAGGCGGGCGAGAAACCAACTGGCGCCGACGTCGGGGTAGAGCCCGATGCTGATTTCAGGCATCGCCAGCCGGCTGCTGGGCGTGACGATGCGCACGCCAGCCCCCTGCAGCAGCCCCATGCCGCCGCCCAGCACATGCCCATGCCCCCAGCACAGCAGGGGCTTGGGGTAGGTATGCAGCAGGTAGTCGAGGCGATACTCGGCGGCGAAGAAGGTGGCCGCCAGCGGCGGTACGCTGCCAGGGTGCTTGCGGCAGGCCTGGGCCAGCGCCCGCACATCGCCCCCGGCGCAGAACGCCTTGGCGCCATTGCCACGCAACAGCACGCAGACGATGCCCGGGTCGCGCGCCCAGCTGTGCAGTTGCTCGCCGAGCACTTCGATCATCGGCAGGTTGAGGGCATTGAGTGCCTTGGGTGCATCCAGGGTGGCAATGCCGATGCGGGCGCCGTCGGCGCCGGTGAGTACCTCGCAATGAATGGCCATGGACTACCTCGCGCAAGTCATCGCACAAGTATGGCTTGCCTGGCTGAACATGCCGGTCGTCGGTCGGATCGATTGACAAGGGGGGAGCGCTTACCTAGTGTCGCGCCATTGTTTACGGATGGCCCCATGACTGACGACGATCGCATCAAACTCGAACCCGGTTGGAAGGCTGCTCTGCGCGCCGAGTTCGACCAGCCCTACATGCACCAGCTGCGCGAATTCCTGCGCCAGGAATACGCTGCCGGCAAAGAGATCTACCCGCCGGGGCCGATGATCTTCAATGCGCTGAACTCCACGCCGCTGGAGCAGGTGAAAGTGGTGATTCTCGGCCAGGATCCCTATCACGGCCCCGGCCAGGCCCACGGCCTGTGTTTCTCGGTGCAGCCAGGGGTGCCGACGCCGCCGTCGCTGGTGAACATCTACAAGGAACTGCAGCGCGACCTGAATATCCCCATCGCCAGTCATGGCTACCTGCAAAACTGGGCCGAGCAGGGGGTGTTGCTGCTCAACACGACCATGACGGTCGAGCGCGCCAATGCCGCTTCGCATGCCAAGAAAGGCTGGGAGTTCTTCACCGACCGAGTCATCCAGGTGGTCAGCGAGCAGTGCCCGAACGTGGTGTTCCTGCTCTGGGGAGCGCATGCCCAGAGCAAGCAGAAGCTGATCGATGGCACCCGGCACCTGGTGCTGAAGTCGGTGCATCCGTCGCCGTTGTCGGCTTATCGAGGGTTCCTCGGCTGCGGACATTTCAGCCGGGCCAATGGCTTCCTCGAACAGCGTGGGCTGGCGCCGATCAACTGGGCACTGCCGCCGCTTTAGCGCTGGCCCGATCGCCGGCTTGCCGGCGATGAAGGCGCCACGATCACTGCTGATCAGCGCGCCACAGCCTGAACAGCGGCTCTGCCAGAAACAGCACGAACAACAGCCTCATCACCTGCAGCGCCGTCACCAGTGGCACCGACAACTGCAAGGTCTCCGCCGTCAGGCTCATTTCGGCAATACCGCCAGGCATCATGCCCAAGGTCAGCGACCGCAGGTCCAGCCCGGTCATCACGCTCAGCCCCCAGGCCGCACCGCCGGCAATCAGCATGCACAGTGCCGTGGCCACCAGCGTACGCCCCAGAAACGACGGCGCCCGCCGAAAGAACGCGCGGTTGAAGTGACAGGCCAGGCCGCTGCCGATCAACCATTGGCCGATCTGGCTGGCGCCGTTGGGCAAGGCGATCTGCAGGTTGGCAGTCAGGCTCACCGCCGCCGCCACCAGCAAGGGCCCGAACAGCCAGGGGTTGGGCTGACGCAAACGCTGCCAGATGAAGCCAGCCAGCACACCCAGTGGCACGATCAACGCAAGCCAGGCCCAGCTGACACTGCCTGCGTGATTCAGGGGCACGCCATCACCGATCAGGAACTTGAACAGTGCCGGCACGCACAGCACCACCGCCAGCACGCGCAGGCTCTGCGCCGCCGCCACCTGGCTGAGCACCGCACCATTGCGCGCACCGAGGTTGACCATCTCCCCCGAACCGCCAGGCATGCTGGCAAAGAACGCGGTGGCCCGGTCTTCACCGGTACGCCGCAGCAACCACACGCCGATCACGCTGGAAAGGGTGGTGAGCAATGCCGCGCAGACGATCAGTACGAAGTGGCTGGCCACCTGTTCGATCACTGCCGGGGTGAAGTGCAGGCCGATCCCCAGGCCGATGATGCATTGGCCGCATTTGCGGCCATGGGGGATTTCCGACAGCTGCCAGGGCGTCAGGCAGCGCACCAGGATGATCGCCAGCAGCGAACCGACCATCCATGGCAAAGGCCAGCCGACCTTGCTGGCGAGATACCCGCCCACAAGGCCGACCAGCCCGGTTGCCCAGAACAGCGGCAATGACCGATCAGGCATCGGCCAGCGCCCGGCGCTGCTGGCTGCGTTTACGCCAGATACGCAGCAGTGGCAGGCCCAGCATGCACACCACCAGTACCCACATGCCCATGCTGATCGGGCTGGACCAGAGGATGCCCAGCTCGCCGTTGGAGATCGACAGCGCACGGCGCAGGTTCTGCTCCATCAGACCGCCGAGAATGAAACCCAGCAGGATCGGCGATAACGGGAAGTCCAGTTTGCGCAGGATGTAGCCCATGATGCCGATGCCGACCATCAGGAACAGGTCGAAGGTGGTGGCATGCACGGCATACACGCCGATCCCGGTAATGATCGCGATCACCGGCACCAGCGCCCAGTTCGGCACGGCGAGGATGCGGGTGAAGATACGGATCATCGGAATGTTCAGGATCACCAGCATGATGTTGGCGATGAACAGCGAGGCGATCAGGCCCCAGACGATGTCCGGCTGCTGTTCGAACAGCAACGGGCCGGGGGTGATGTTGTACAGGGTCAGTGCGCCGATCATCACCGCGGTGGTGCCTGAACCGGGTACGCCCAGGGTCAGCATCGGTACCAGGGCGCCGCAGCAGGAGGCGCCGATGGCGGTTTCCGGGGCGGCCAGGCCACGGGCATCACCCTTGCCGAACTTGCCGCTTTCGCCCGCGATGCGCTTCTCGGTCATGTAGGCCACGGCGCTGGCCAGGGTGGCGCCGGCACCTGGCAGCACGCCCATGATGAAGCCGAGCAGGCCGCAGCGCAGGTTGACCAGGAACACCGAGGCGGCTTCCTTGAAGTTGAACAGCATGCGCCCGGTGGCTTTGACCGCCTGATGGCCATGGTGGGTCTTTTCCAGCAGCAGGAGGATTTCGCTGATGGAGAACAAGCCCAGCACCAGCACCACGAACTGGATGCCATCGGCCAGGTGCACGCTGTCACCGGTAAAGCGGTACACGCCGCTGTTGGCATCGATGCCGACCGCCGACAGGAACAGGCCGATCAGCGCGGCGATGAAGGTCTTCAGCGGCTTGTCGCCGGCCATGCCGCCCAGGGCGACGATGGCGAACACCATCAGCACGAAGTACTCCGCCGGGCCGAAGGCGATCGCCCATTTGGCCAGCAGCGGGGCGAACAGCACCATGCCGCAGGTGGCGATGAGCGCGCCGATGAACGAACTCCAGGCCGACAGCGACAGGGCCACACCCGCCAGGCCATTGCGGGCCATCGGGTAGCCGTCGAGGGTGGTCATCACGGTCGAGGCCTCGCCCGGGATGTTCAGCAGGATCGAGCTGATCCGTCCGCCATACTCGCAACCGAGGTACACCGCGGCCAGCAGGATAAGTGCCGACTCCGGTGGCAGGCCAAGGGCGAAGGCGATCGGGATCAGCAAGGCCACGCCATTGATCGGGCCAAGGCCCGGCAGCAGGCCGACCACGGTGCCGATCAAGGTGCCCGAGAGGGCAGTGACCAGGTTGTAGGGGCTCAGGGCGACGCCGAAGCCCTGGCCCAGGTAGCTCAAGGTATCCATGTGTCAGTTCTCCAGTACGCTCAGCAGGCCAAGGGGCAGGGGCACATCCATCACGCGGTCGAACAGCCAGTAG
>Ga0160431_100340_pt1 | contig 25177 bp, 20 predicted proteins | sample HID1971K_E0MG_FD_108212 | JGI IMG/M metagenome (GOLD analysis project Ga0160431, IMG submission 108212) | Enriched millipede-associated microbial communities from UW Madison campus, WI, USA - HID1971K_E0 MG | ecosystem: Host-associated > Arthropoda: Insects > Digestive system > Unclassified ...
CGCCATCGAAGGCAACTTCGACGACTGCCAGGAAATGGTCAAGGCCAGCTTCGCCGACCAGTCCTTCCTCAAGGGCACTCGCCTGGTGGCGGTCAACTCGATCAACTGGGCGCGGATCATGGCCCAGATCGTCTACTACTTCCACGCAGCCCTGCAGTTGGGCGGCCCGGCCCGTTCGGTGGCGTTCTCGGTGCCGACCGGCAACTTCGGCGATATCTTCGCCGGCTACCTGGCGCGCAACATGGGCCTGCCGATCAGCCAGCTGGTGGTGGCGACCAACCGCAACGACATCCTGCACCGCTTCATGAGCGGCAACCAGTACGTCAAAGAAACCCTGCACGCGACCCTGTCGCCGTCGATGGACATCATGGTCTCGTCCAACTTCGAGCGCCTGCTGTTCGACCTGCACGGCCGCAACGGTGCCGCGATCGCCGAGCTGATGGCCAACTTCAAGCAAGGTGGCGGCTTCAGCGTCGAGCAAGACCGCTGGACCGAAGCGCGCAAGCTGTTCGATTCGCTGGCAGTGAGCGATGAGCAGACCTGCGAGACCATCGCCGACGTCTTCGCCAGCACCGGCGAGGTGCTCGACCCGCACACCGCGATCGGCGTCAAGGCCGCGCGCGAGTGCCGCCGCAGCCTCGATACGCCGATGGTGGTGCTGGGCACCGCGCACCCGGTCAAGTTCCCGGAAGCGGTGGAGAAGGCAGGCGTCGGCAAGGCCCTGGAACTGCCGGCGCACCTGAGCGACCTGTTCGGCCGCGAAGAGCGCTGCACGGTACTGGCCAACGACCTGAAGGCCGTGCAGGCCTTTGTCAGCCAGCATGGCAATCGCGGCAAACCGCTTTAAGTGTTAGAGAAGGGGCCGCGCAGCGGCCCTTCTTGTGTAGCGCTTTCTTACGCTCCGCTCAGAATTGTCCTATTCAGAACAGGCTTTGCGTTACATAGAGTTGCCGATCCTTTCCCCAAGGAGCGGCTCATGCGTCAGCCTTACGTGTTGATCCACCAGGCACGGCCTTCCCATCAGATCCTCCTGCACCAGGCCTGCAATGCCCTGGGTTTTTTCGACGTGCGCGTTACCGAGGACCTGAACGACCTCAAGGCTTGCCTGGTACGTGATCGCGGTGCCGACCTGCTGATTCTCGATCATGCGGGCAACGATGGCCTGGCCGTGCTCGAGCACGTCAGTTGCGAACCTCCGCGCGCTGTATTGTTTGTCGGTCAGGCAGGTGCTGGCCAGACGGACCTCGTCAGTGCAGCACGCCAGCATGGCCTGTGGGTGCTCGCCGAGTTGCCCTGGCCATTGCCGATGCAGCGTTGGCAACAGGCCTTGCGGCATATTCAAACTGTCACATCGCCCACGCATGCTCACTGAACCAGCCGCAGCCGGGCGAACTTTCCGCTGCGCTTGTTGGTCAGTTGCTGTATGTCCCACTACTTGCGCGAGTGATCCGGATGGAAAGAATCTGCAGACTGCTCAACGACGCCCTGACGCCTTACCACACTCACCTTACCGCTGCGGATGCCAGTGGCAACCGCCAATTGATCGTCTACGACAGCCTTGGTGCTACCGCCTTGTGCCGCACTGTCAGTCTGCGGCAGTTGCAGGAGCAACGCTTGCTGATCGACCTGGTGGATGGCTTGCATCGTGATCTGCAGATTGTCGAGGGGCGCTTGCAACCCTGTGTGATCGCGGCATTGCAACAACGCCAGCAGCCTCGGGGAACCTTTGCCTGATTGGCGTATCAGACGCAGTAGGGCAGCACGCTTGCACACAGCTCCGGTGCAGGCGGGTTGTCACGGGAAGTCCGCGAGGGCTTTCGCTTGACCCTGGACGTCTTCCCCAGCGTTCGGGGTTTCTTTTTAGCGCTTTTCAAAGAATTGCCGGCTCTGTTCCAGGTAGTCGCCGCGCAACTCGGGTTCCAGCCAGCGGGCATACAGCGCTGGCAGCCTGTCCCGGCGCAGCGCCGGCAGCAATTGGTCGATATGGGCAATGGCCTCGCGCCCCAGTGGCGAGTCCGAGCAGCCCACATGCAGGAACTGATAGCGGTTCACGCCCTGGATCGGGTGAAAGCGGTAGTCGTCCAGCGAGCCACCTTGTTGCCGGATCAGGTAGCGCATCTCTGGCCAATAGCCAAGCACCAGTTGCAGGCGCCCGAGCTGTTGCATTTCCAGCAAGCTGGCAGTCGCATCGTTGCCGTAGTGGCGGCTGAACACCGAATCGGGTAGTTGGCGCAGGATGTCGTCGATCTGCGTGCTGTAGCTGCGCTCGGCGACGATGCCCAGTTTCAGTTGCGTGCTGGTCAGCAGGGCCTTGAGATCCACCTGCTGGCCATCGAGGTAAGGCGCGAGCAGGGCTTCACCCTGCTTGCGAACCACCAGGCCGCCGCTCATCACACCCAGTGTCGGTACCGAGAAGTGCACGAACTTGGCGCGCTCCTGGGTCCACAGCAGGGTAGGGTCGCAGGTGAAACTGCTGCGGTCCTGCAGCATCTGGATGCCGCGAGCCCGGTTGACCCGCACGATGGCATGGTCGTACTCGGGCATCTGTTCGATCAGTAGCGGCAACATCTGGTCGACCACGCCCTGACCTTTTTCATCACCCTCGAAAATGGTGAACGGCGGCAGGTCGCGGACCAGCCACAGCAGGCGTTCCTTGGCTTGCACCGGTATGCAGGCCATGGCGAGCAGAAGCCCGCAGAAGAAGGTCCGGGCGCGCATGGTCAAGGTTCAGACCGTGCCCGCTGTGCGCAGACTGGCGATAGCGGCCGTGTCGTAACCCAGCCCGGCCAGCAGCGCGTCGGTATGTTCGCCCAGGGCCGGGCCGACCCATTCGGTGGAACCTGGCGTTTCCGACAACTTGGGCACGATGCCGGGCATCTTGAACGGCTTGCCGTCCGGCAGGCGGGCCTGCAGGAACATTTCCCGCGCCAGGTACTGCGGGTCGTTGAACATGTCTTCTGCCGAGTAGATGCGGCTGGCAGGCACCTCTGCCTCGTTCAGCGTGCGCATGACCTGCTCCAGCGGCAGGCCGTTGGCCCAGCGGTCGATCACCCCATACAGCTCGTCGCGGCGGGCGTCGCGGCCATCATTGCTGGCCAGCGACGGGTCTTCGGCCAGGTCGGCGCGGCCGATGGCGTGCATGAACCGCTTGAAGATCGCATCGCCGTTGGCACCGATCTGCACATGCTTGCCGTCGGCAGAGGTGTGTATGGAGGAGGGTGTGATACCCGGCATGATGTTGCCGGTACGCTCGCGGATGAAGCCGAACACGTCGAATTCAGGAACCATGCTTTCCATCATGGCGAAGATCGCTTCGTACAGGGCTACGTCCACCACCTGCCCCTGGCCGCCGTTGACTTCGCGGTGGCGCAGTGCCATCAGCGCGCCGATCACGCCCCACAGTGCGGCGATCGAGTCGCCGATGGAGATGCCTGTGCGCACCGGCGGTCGGTCTTCGAAGCCTGTGATGTAGCGCAGGCCGCCCATCGACTCGCCCACGGCGCCAAAGCCAGGCTGGTCCTTCATCGGCCCGGTCTGACCGAAGCCCGACAGGCGCACCATCACCAGTTTCGGGTTGAGGGCATGCAGCACGTCCCAGCCAAGACCGAGTTTTTCCAGCACGCCGGGGCGGAAGTTCTCGATCAGGATGTCGGCTTCGGCCAGCAGGCGCTTGAGAATCTCGCGTCCCTCGGGGTGCTTGAGGTTGAGCGTCAAGGATTGCTTGTTGCGGGCCTGGACGAACCACCACAGCGATGTGCCTTCGTACAACTTGCGCCATTTGCGCAGCGGATCGCCGCCGTCGGGTGACTCGACCTTGATCACCTCGGCGCCGAATTCGGCGCAGATGCGCGACGCGAACGGCCCGGCGATCAGGGTGCCGAGTTCGATGACTTTGAGGCCGGCGAGGGGTTTGCTGGGCGTAGGCATAGGGCATCCGTGGCAACAGGGCAGAGCGGTGGTTTTATCACAGGTGTCGTGCTGCAGAAACTGCTCCGGCGCAAGCCAGGCAGGATCAGTTAGACTAGACAACTTTTCTCTTTGCACGAAGCCCAGTCGACCATGGCCCAGCCGTCAACCACCTACAAATTCGAACTGAACCTCACCGATCTCGATCGTGGCGTGTACGAAAACGTCCGGCAGACCATCGCCCGTCACCCTTCGGAAACCGAAGAGCGCATGGCCGTGCGCCTGCTGGCCTATGCACTCTGGTACAACGAGAACCTGTCGTTCGGGCGTGGGTTGTCCGATGTCGATGAAGCGGCGCTGTGGGAAAAGAGCCTGGATGACCGCATCCTGCACTGGATCGAAGTCGGCCAGCCCGACGCCGATCGCCTGACCTGGTGCTCGCGCCGCACCGAACGCACCAGCCTGCTGGCCTACGGCAGCCTGCGGGTATGGCAGAACAAGGTGGTGGACGCGGTCAAGGGCTTGAAGAACCTGAACATTGCTGCCGTGCCGCAAGAGGTCCTGGAAACCTTGGCCACCGACATGCCGCGCACTATCAAGTGGGACGTGATGATCAGCGAAGGCACGGTGTTCGTGACCGACGACCGCGGCCAGCACGAAGTGCAGCTCGAGTGGCTGCTCGGCGAGCGAGGCTGAGCCCAGGCCCCATGCGTATCGAACCTCGCCCGCTGCCGCCGACCCTGCCCTTCCTGGGTAACCTGCCACCCTTGCTGACCCGCCTGTACGCCGCGCGCGGCGTGCAGTGCGAAGCCGAACTGGACAAGAGCCTGGCGCGGCTGCTGCCGTACCAGCAGCTCAAGGGCATCGAGGCTGCCGTGGATTTGCTGGTCGAGGCACTCGATCAGCGCCAGCGCATCCTGATCGTCGGTGACTTCGATGCCGATGGCGCCACCGCCAGTACCGTCGGTGTGCTGGGCCTGCGCCTGCTGGGCGCGGCGCACGTCGACTACCTGGTACCCAACCGCTTCGAGTACGGCTACGGCCTGACCCCGGAAATCGTCGAGGTGGCGCTGCAGCGCCAGCCGCAATTGCTGATCACCGTCGACAACGGCATCTCCAGTGTCGAGGGCGTTGCGGCGGCCAAGGCGGCCGGGCTCAAGGTGCTGGTCACCGACCACCACCTGCCGGGCCAGCAGCTGCCGCTGGCCGACGCCATCGTCAACCCGAACCAGCCGGATTGTGCCTTCCCCAGCAAGTCGCTGGCGGGCGTCGGGGTGATCTTCTACGTGCTCATGGCCCTGCGCGCGCGCTTGCGCAGCCTTGGACGCTATGAGGCCCAGCCGCAGCCGAACATCGGCGAACTGCTCGACCTGGTCGCCCTGGGCAGCGTCGCCGATGTGGTACCGCTGGATGCCAACAACCGCATCCTGGTGCACCAGGGTCTCGAACGTATCCGCGCGGGTCGCGCACGGCCTGGCCTCAAAGCCATTCTCGAAGTCGCGCGTCGCGATCATCGGCGTATCACCTCCACCGACCTCGGCTTCATCCTTGGCCCGCGGCTGAACGCTGCGGGTCGGCTGGACGACATGAGCCTGGGCATCGAATGCCTGTTGTGCGAAGACGCGGCACTGGCCCAGGACATGGCCCAGCAGCTGGATGACCTGAACCAGGACCGCAAGTCGATCGAGCAAGGCATGCAGCGCGAGGCCCTGGCCCAGCTCAAGGACCTGCCGGTCGAGTCGATGCCCTATGGCTTGTGCCTGTTCGACGCCGACTGGCACCAAGGCGTGATCGGCATTCTGGCCTCGCGCCTGAAAGAGCGTTATCACCGGCCGACCATCGCCTTCGCCGATGCCGGTGATGGCATGCTCAAGGGCTCGGCGCGTTCGGTGCCGGGCTTTCATGTCCGTGATGCGCTGGATGCAGTGGCGGCGCGCCACCCGCAGCTGATCAGCAAGTTCGGCGGGCATGCCATGGCGGCCGGGTTGTCCTTGCCCGAAGGCAACTTCCCGGCGTTCGCCGAGGCGTTCGACGAAGAAGTGCGGCGCCAGTTGCGCGAAGAGGACCTGACCGGGCGGTTGCTTTCCGACGGCAGCCTGGCGGTCGAGGAATTCCACCTCGACCTGGCCAGGGCCCTGCGCAACGCCGGGCCCTGGGGGCAGCACTTCCCTGAGCCGCTGTTCCATGGCGTGTTCCAGCTGGTGGAGCAGCGCGTGGTGGGCGAGCGGCACCTGAAGGTGGTGCTCAAGAGCGAATGTGGTTCGGTGCGCCTGGATGGCATCGCCTTTGGCATCGACCGCGAGGTATGGCCCAACCCGACCGTACGTTGGGTGGAGTTGGCCTACAAGCTGGATGTGAACGAGTTTCGCGGCAATGAAAGCGTACAGCTGATGATTGCCCATATGGAGCCGCGCTGATCTTTCGGGCTCTATCGCCGGCAAGCCGGCTCCCACCAGTCCACCACCGCCCTTGAAACAGTGGTTTGAGCTGTGGGAGCCGGCTTGCCGGCGATAGGGCCGGTACAGGCGAATGCAATTCCCCGGGAACCTTCCCCCCCAGCAATCTGGTCTAGTCTGATTAATGACCGATACCGGGCCAGCGTCGTGCATGAGTGTCCGGGCCGGATCACCATTGGAGTCCTTGGGAGGTGCCCTCATGAGCCTGCTGCTCGAGCCTTACACCCTGCGTCAGCTGACCCTGCCCAACCGCATCGCGGTTTCGCCAATGTGCCAGTATTCTTCCGTCGATGGCCTGGCCAACGACTGGCATCTCGTTCACCTGGGCAGCCGCGCCGTGGGTGGCGCCGGCCTGGTGATCACCGAAGCGGTGGCGGTGACTGCCGATGGCCGTATCACCGCCGAAGACCTGGGGCTTTGGGATGACGCGCAGATCGCCCCCTTGCAGCGCATCACCCGTTTCATCACCGCCCAGGGTGCCGTGCCGGGCATCCAGTTGGCCCATGCCGGGCGCAAGGCCAGCACCTATCGCCCCTGGCTGGGCAAGCAGGGCAGCGTCAAGCCTGAAGGAGGGGGCTGGCAGCCGGTGGGGCCCTCGAGGATTGCCTTCGACCCACAGCACACCATCCCGCATGAACTGACCCTGGGTGAAATACAGGATGTGGTCGCAGCGTTCGTTGCCGCTACAGAACGGGCACTGAAGGCGGGGTTCAAGGTGGTCGAGATCCACGCCGCCCATGGCTACCTGCTGCACCAGTTCCTGTCGCCGTTGAGCAACCAACGCCGCGACGAATATGGCAGCTGCTTCGAAAACCGCATTCGCTTGACCTTGGAGGTCACCGAGGCGGTACGCAAGGTATGGCCCCAGGAGCTGCCGTTGTTCGTGCGCGTCTCGGCGACCGATTGGGTGGAAGACGGCTGGAATCCCGACGAAACCGTCGAACTGGCCCGACGCCTGCGTGCGCTGGGGGTCGACCTGATTGATGTATCTTCCGGTGGCACGTCGGTCAATGCCGAGATTCCCACCGGCCCCGGCTACCAGACCCGCTTCGCCGAGCGCGTGCGCAAGGAATCGGAAATCGCCACCGGCACGGTGGGCATGATCACCGAACCGGCCCAGGCCGAGCATATCCTGCGCACCGGCCAGGCCGATGTCATCTTCCTGGCCCGTGAACTGCTGCGCGACCCGTACTGGCCGCTGCATGCCGATGATGACCTGGGTGGCAACAAGGCGACCTGGCCGGCGCAGTACCAGCGCGCGACCAGCCGGGCCAATCCGATTCATGAGTCGGATCTGCGGGACTAGGTTCAGCCTGTTCGGGCCCTATCGCCGGCGAGCCGGCTCCCACAAGGATCGCACCGAACCCTGTGGGAGCCGGCTTGCCGGCGATAGGGCCGGCGCCATCACCCTGGATTCAATGCTTGATCATCACATGCCGCACGCAGGTGTAATCCTCCAGCCCATACATCGACATGTCCTTGCCATACCCCGAGTGCTTCTGCCCGCCATGGGGCATTTCGCTGACCAGCATGAAGTGGGTATTGACCCAGGTGCAGCCATATTGCAAACGCGCCGCCAGGCGGTGGGCGCGGCCTGTGTCGCGGGTCCAGACCGATGAGGCCAGACCGTACTCCGAGTCGTTGGCCCACTCCAGGGCCTGGGATTCGTCGCTGAAACGCGTCACTGACACCACTGGCCCGAAGACTTCGTTGCGCACGATCTCATCGTCCTGCAGGGCGTCGGCCAGCACGGTCGGCTCGAAGAAGAAACCATCGCCGGGCAGCGCCTTGCCGCCGGTGATCAGGCGGATGTGCGGCTGGGCAATGGCACGGTTCACCAGGCCCGCCACCTTGTCACGGTGCTGGGCGCTGATCAGGGGGCCCAGCTCGGTGTCCTCGGCGTCCTGCAATCCAGGCTTGAGGCTTGCCACCGCCTTGCCCAGGCGCTCGACGAAGCGCTGGTAGATGCCGTCCTGCACGTAGAGACGGCATGCCGCCGTGCAGTCCTGGCCGGCGTTGTAGAAGCCGAAGGTGCGGATGCCATCGATGGCGGCGTCGATGTCGGCATCGTCGAACACCAGCACCGGCGCCTTGCCCCCGAGCTCCATGTGCATGCGCTTCACGCTGTCGGCAGTGGCGCCGATGATGTGCGCGCCGGTCGGGATGGAGCCTGTCAGCGACACCATGCGCACCTTGGGGTGGGTCACCAGCGGGTTGCCGACCGTTTGCCCGCGGCCGAAGAGGATGTTGAGTACCCCGGCAGGCAGCAGGCCCTTGGCCAGTTCACCCAGGCGCAGGGCGGTCAGAGGGGTCAGCTCCGACGGCTTGATGACCACTGTATTGCCGGCGGCCAGGGCTGGGGCGACTTTCCAGGCCAGCATCATCAGCGGGTAGTTCCAGGGGGCGATGGAAGCGACCACGCCCAGCGGGTCGCGGCGGATCATCGAGGTGTGGCCGGGCAGGTATTCACCGGCTGCCGAGCCTCCCATGCAGCGCGCGGCACCGGCGAAGTAGCGGAATACATCGACGATGGCGGGGATTTCGTCGTTGAGGGCGGCGGCGAAGGGCTTGCCACAGTTCTGCGACTCCAGCCTGGCCAGCTCATCACCGTGCGCCTCGATGGCGTCGGCCAGCGCCAGCAGGGCCAGCGAACGTTCCTTGGGGCTGGTCTGCGACCAGCTGTCGAAGGCCTGGTCGGCAGCGCGCACCGCGGCATCGACCTGGGCTTCGGTGGCCTCGAAGATCTGTGCCAGGGTGCTGCCCTCGGCAGGGTTGAGCACGGTCAATTCGGGGCCTTCGCCAGCGACCAGGCGACCGTTGATGAGCATGTTGATTTGCATGTGATCTCCTTGGAAAGTCATTTGCCGCTGCCCGCGACGCTTTCACCGCCACGGGTCAGGTAGTAGGCGCCGAGGATCGGCAGCATGGTCACCAGCATCACCAGCATGGCGACCACGTTGGTCACCGGCACATCGCGCGGGCGGCTCAACTGGTTGAGCAGCCAGATGGGCAGCGTGCGCTCATGGCCGGCGGTGAAGGTGGTGACGATGATCTCGTCGAACGACAGGGCAAAGGCCAGCATGCCGCCGGCCAGCAACGCCGAACCGAGGTTGGGCAGGATGATGTAGCGGAACGTCTGCCAGCCGTCGGCACCCAGGTCCATCGAGGCTTCGATCAGGCTCTGCGAGGTGCGCCGCAGCCGTGCGATCACGTTGTTGTAGACGATCACCACGCAGAAGGTCGCGTGGCCGACGACGATGGTGAACACCCCCGGCTCGATGCCCAGGCTCTTGAATGCCGACAGCAGGGCGATGCCGGTGATGATGCCGGGCAGGGCGATCGGCAGGATCAGCATCAGCGAAATCCCCTCCTTGCCGAAGAAGCTGCGCCGGTACAACGCCGCCGATGCCAGCGTGCCAAGCACCAGGGCGATCAATGTGGCCAGGCAGGCCACCTGCAACGACAGCTTGATGGCCTCCAGCACGTCCGGGCGGGCGAAGGCCACGGCGAACCATTTGAGGGTGAAGCCCTGGGGTGGAAAGCTGAACGCCGCGTCCTCGGTGTTGAAGGCGTACAAGACGATGATCAGGATCGGGAAGTGCAGGAACAGCAGCCCGCCCCACGCCGCCAGGCGCAGGCCGGTCGAGGCGTTTTCAGAGTGCATCGAAAGCCCCCAGGCGCTTGACGATGGACAAGTACACCGCAATCAGCACGATCGGCACCAGGGTGAACGCGGCGGCCATCGGCATGTTGCCGATCGCCCCTTGCTGGGCGTAGACCATGCTGCCGATGAAGTAACCGGGTGGGCCGATCAGTTGCGGCACGATGAAATCACCCAGGGTCAGCGAAAAGGTGAAGATCGAGCCTGCGGCGATGCCGGGTATCGACAGCGGCAGGATCACTTGCCGGAAGGTTTGCCCAGGCCTGGCGCCGAGGTCCGCCGAGGCCTGCAGCAACGAGGGCGGCAGGCGTTCGAGCGAAGCCTGGATCGGCAGGATCATGAACGGCAGCCAGATGTACACGAACACCAGGAAACGCCCAAGGTGCGAGGTCGACAGGGTACTGCCGCCAACCCCAGGCACGTCCAGCACGGCCTGCAGCAGGCCATCCAGGTGCAGTTGCTGGACGAACCACTGGGCCACGCCGCCCTTGGCCAGCAGCAAGGTCCAGGCGTAGGTCTTGACGATGTAGCTGGCCCACATCGGCATCATTACCGCGATGTAGAAAAAGGCCTTGGTCTTGCCGCTGGTAAAGCGCGCCATGTAGTAGGCGATGGGGAAGGCCAGCACCGCGCTGGCCAGGGAGACCGCGACGGCCATGGCCAGGGTGCGCAGGATGATGTCGAAGTTTGCCGGGTTGAACAGCGCGGCAAAGTTGCCCAGGGTCAGCGTCGGGGTGACCGCCATGGTGAAGTCGTCGAACGTGTAGAACCCCTGCCACAGCAGGTTGAGCAACGACCCCAGGTAAATGGCACCGAACCAGGTCAGCGGTGGGATCAACAGCAGCGACAGGTACAGGTTGGGGCGCCGGTAGAGCAGGTTGGACAGCCGACGCAAAGGGCGCGCATGTGCCATGGCCTGGTTCATTTCAGCGGCCCTCGACCAGCACGGTTTCCTGCAGCGCCGTCATCGCTTCGCGGGGCCAGCGCAGCTGCACGCGCTGGCCGGGCTGCCAGGGCAGAGGTTGTTCCTGCCAGCGGTCGTTGGCGTGGCTGACCGCCAGCAGCTGACCGTTGTCCAGTTGCACCTCGTAGCGCGTGGCGCTGCCCTGGTACTGGATGTCGCGCAGCACGCCATCGAGCTGGACACCCTCGCCGGCGCTGTCCGTTGCACCCAGGCGGATATGCTCGGGGCGGATGGAGAACGGCGAGCGCCGGCCGCTGAGCTGTTCGGCCAGCTCGCCGCGTACCACGTTGGAGGTGCCGACGAATTCGGCGACGAAGGTGGTGGCTGGCTTCATGTAGAGCTGGCGCGGCGTGTCGACCTGCTCGATGCGGCCGCGGTTGAACACCGCGACCCGGTCGGACATCGACAGGGCCTCGGTCTGGTCGTGGGTGACGAAGATGAAGGTGATGCCCAGCTGGCGTTGCAGCTTCTTCAGCTCACCCTGCATCTGCTCGCGCAGCTTCAGGTCGAGCGCGCCGAGCGGTTCGTCGAGCAACAGCACCCGCGGGCGATTGACCAGGGCACGGGCCAGGGCCACGCGCTGGCGCTGACCGCCGGAAAGCTGTGCCGGCTTGCGCTCGCCATAGCCTGCCAGGGCGACCATGGCCAATGCCTCCTCGGCCCGCGCGAGGCGTTCGACCTTGGCCACGCCCTTGACCTTCAGCCCATAGGCAATGTTGTCGCGCACGTTCATGTGGGGGAACAGCGCGTAATCCTGGAACACCGTGTTGACGTCGCGCTGGTAGGGCGGCACGCCGGCGGCTTCGCTGCCATGGATGCGGATCGAACCGCTGTTGGGTTGCTCGAAGCCGGCGATCAGGCGCAGGCAGGTGGTCTTGCCCGAGCCCGATGGCCCGAGCATGGAGAAGAATTCGCCGTCCTCGATGTCGATGCTGACCTGGTCGACGGCCTTGACCTCGCCGAAGGTGCGCGAGACCTGGGTGAACTGGACTGCTAGAGGCATGGCACTACTCAGCTGTTCAAGGTGTTGGATTCGCCGGCCCCCTGTGGGAGCCGGCTTGCCGGCGATGAAGCCAGTTCAGGCTCAAACGCCCTCAGCGCCCCCCCATGATCGCAATGTAGTCCTGGGTCCAGCGGCTATAAGGCACGAACTTGCCCCCCTGGGCCTGTGGCGTCTTCCAGAAGGCAATCTTGTCGAAGTTGTCGAAGCCATTGGTCTTGCATCCCTCGGCCCCCAGCAACTCGCTGCCCGTGCAGGCCGCCGGCACCGCTGGCAACGAGCCGAACCAGGCCGCCACATCGCCTTGCACCTTCGGTTGCAACGACCAGTCCATCCACTTGTAGGCGCAGTTGGGGTGCTTGGCCTCGGCATGCAGCATGGTGGTATCGGCCCAGCCGGTAGCGCCTTCCTTCGGAATGGTCGAGGCCACCGGCTGTTTCTCGGCTTTCAGGCCATTGACCATGTAGCCCCAGGAGCTGGAAGCGACCACGCCTTCGTTCTTCACATCGCTCATCTGCACGGTCGCGTCATGCCAGTAACGATGGATCAGCGGTTGCTGCTGGCGCAGCAGGTCGAGCACCGCCTTGTACTGGGCTTCGTTCAGCTCGTAGGGGTCCTTGATACCAAGCTCCGGCTTGGCGGACTTGAGGTACAACGCCGCATCGGCGATGTAGATCGGCCCGTCGTAGGCCTGCACGCGGCCTTTGTTCGGCTTGCCATCGGGCAGGTTCTGTGGTTCGAACACCACGTTCCAGCTGGTGGGGGCCTGCTTGAAGGTGTCGGTGTTGTAGAGCAGCACGTTGGGGCCCCACTGGTAGGGGGTGCCATAGGCCTGCTTGTCGACCACATACCAGCCGCCGTTCTGCAGGCGCGGGTCGATGGTCTTCCAGTTGGGAATCAGCGCGGTGTTGATCGGCTGCACCTTCTTGCCGACGATCAGGCGCAGTGAGGCATCGCCGGAGGCCGTGACCAGGTCGTACCCGCCCTTGTTCATCAGGCTGACCATTTCATCGGAAGTGGCGGCGGTCTTGACGTTGACCTTGCAGCCGGTTTCCTTCTCGAAACCGGTGACCCAGTCATAGGCCTTGTCGCTCTCGCCGCGCTCGATGTAGCCGGGCCAGGCAACGATATCCAGCTGGCCTTCGCCTTTCCCTACCACCTTGAGCATTTCGGCGGCCTGCAGGCTGGCACTGGCCAGCAGTGCGCCGGTCACGACGCCGAGCAATGCGGTCTTGTGCACTGACATGGTGTTCCCTCTTGTTTTTGGAGATCTGGGTCGGGGCGGTCATCAAGCAAGCAGTGAAGCATTCGTAATAAGCGTAGTGCGCTTGCGCAGGATGTTGGCGATATCGAGTCTAGTTGGCTTTTTGCCAGCTAAAGCAACATCTGGAAGCAAATCCGCACGTTGCCAGGCAATCGGCAGGCCTTACTCTGGCCGTTACTTTGCGCAACGTGGAGACATGCACATGAACACCCGGGGCTTGCTCGATCAATTGCTCAAATCCGGCCAGGACCTGCTGAACAGGCAGGCTGGCGCCGGTAAACCCGCTGCGGGCGGGGGTGGGCTTGGCAGTCTGTTGTCCGGAGCGGGCGGCGGCGCCCTGGCCGCTGGAGCCATGGGTTTGCTGCTGGGTAGCAAGAAGGGGCGCAAGGTGGGAGGCAAGGTGCTGACCTACGGTGGCCTGGCTGCCCTGGGGGTACTCGCCTACAAGGCCTACGGCAACTGGCAGGCCCGGCAAGGTACGGAGCAGGCCGCGCCACAGACCCTCGACCGCCTGCCGCCGGCCCAGGCCGAGGTGCACAGCCAGGCAGTGCTGCGTGCCCTGGTGGCGGCCGCCAAGTCCGATGGCCACATCGATGAGCGTGAACGCGAACTGATCGAAGGTGAGTTCACCCGCCTGGACAGTGACGGCGAGCTGCAGCAGTGGCTGCATGCCGAGCTTCACAAACCGTTGGATCCGGCCGAAGTCGCCCGCGCGGCACAGACGCCGGAAATGGCCGCCGAGATGTACCTGGCCAGCGTGATGATGGTCGATCAGGAGAACTTCATGGAGCGCGCCTACCTGGATGAGCTGGCCCGCCAGTTGCGCCTGGACCCGGCGCTGCGACAGGAGCTGGAGAGCCAGGTAAGGCTTGCAGCCGGCCAGTGAGCGGAACGGGGGGCTGCTGTGCAGCCCTTCGCCGGCAAGCCGGCTCCCACACATGCCGTGGATCAGCAAAGTACTGCATTCTATGTGCATTTCAGCCGCAAAAGCGTAGGACGCCTAGGCTATACTTCGACGATTTTCCCGCTCGTAGTGTATTCCTGAGGGCTGAATGTGAAGAACTGGACCTTGCGCCAACGGATCCTGGCAAGTTTCGCCGTGATCATCGCCATCATGCTGCTGATGATCGTGGCCGCCTACTCTCGGTTGGTGGCGATCGAAAGTGCCGAGGAGGCGGTGGGGTCCGACAGCATCCCCGGGGTCTATTACAGCTCGATGATCCGCAGCGCCTGGGTCGACAGCTATGTCACCAGCCAGCAACTGGTGGGGCTTTCCAACCGCCGGGAAGTCACCCCGGCCGACATGGAGCTGTTCAAGAGCTTCGACGAACGCCTCAAGCAACACATGGCCAGCTACCAGGGCACCATCCAGGATCGCGACGACCAGGACCGGTTCGATACCTTCGTGCGCATGGAGGCGGCCTACGTCAAGCTGGTCGACCAGGTGCTGGAAGCCTATCGTCAGCGCAACTACGACGAAGCCGAGCGGCTAATCAGCGATGAGCTGACCCCGGCCTGGATCGACGGGCGCAAGCACCTGAACACGGTGATCGAACACAACCGCGAATCGGCCGAAGCCGACACCGGCGAAATCGTCAGCGCGGTGAGCACCGCCAAAGGCAGCATGATGGTCTCGCTGTTGCTGGCGATCATCGCCGCCGGCATCTGCGGTCTGCTGCTGCTGCGTGCGATCACCGCACCCGTGCAGCGGGTGGTCCATGCCCTCGACAAGTTGCGCTCGGGCGACTTGAGCATGCGCCTGAGCCTCGACCGCAAGGACGAGTTCGGTGCCATCGAGAATGGCTTCAATGAAATGGCCGAAGCGCTGGCCAACCTGGTCTCCCAGGCCCAGCGCTCGTCGGTGCAAGTGACCACTTCGGTGACCGAGATTGCCGCCACCTCCAAGCAGCAGCAAGCCACGGCTACGGAAACGGCTGCCACCACCACGGAAATCGGCGCTACCTCACGCGAGATCGCCGCCACCTCGCGCGACCTGGTGCGCACCATGACCGAAGTCACCAGCGCCGCCGACCAGGCGTCGAGCCTGGCCGGCTCTGGCCAGCAAGGCCTGGCGCGGATGGAGGAAACCATGCACCAGGTCATGGGCGCTGCCGATCTGGTCAATGCCAAGCTGGCGATCCTCAATGAAAAGGCCAGCAACATCACCCAGATGGTGGTGACCATCGTCAAGGTCGCCGACCAGACCAACCTGCTGTCGCTCAACGCCGCCATCGAAGCCGAAAAAGCGGGTGAATACGGGCGTGGTTTTTCGGTGGTCGCCACCGAAGTGCGTCGCCTGGCCGACCAGACGGCCGTGGCCACCTACGATATCGAACAGATGGTGCGGGAAATCCAGTCGGCGGTGTCCGCCGGGGTCATGGGCATGGACAAGTTTTCCGAAGAAGTGCGCCGTGGCATGTACGAAGTCCAGCAGGTAGGCGAGCAACTGAGCCAGATCATCCACCAGGTCCAGGCCCTGGCACCGCGGGTGCTGATGGTCAACGAAGGCATGCAGGCCCAGGCCACAGGTGCCGAGCAGATCAACCAGGCCTTGGCCCAGCTCAGCGATGCCAGCACCCAGACGGTGGAGTCGCTGCGTCAGGCCAGCTTCGCCATCGATGAGCTGAGCCAGGTGGCCGCAGGCCTGCGCGGCGGCGTATCGCGCTTCAAAGTCTGATCATCATGACCGACCTGCACCCGCATCCGGTAGCGGCTGCCCAGGCCAAGGGCACGCTGTACCTGCAGTTTCGCATCGACCAGCAGCGCTTCGCCCTGGATGTGCACGAGGTGATCGAGGTCCTGCCGCGCCGGCCGCTCAAGCCGATCGCCCAGGCACCGGCCTGGGTCGCTGGCATCTACGCCCACCGTGGCGTGCTGGTGCCGGTGATCGATCTGTGCGCCCTGAGCTTCGCCAAGCCCGCCGCCGCGCGCACCAGCACGCGCATGGTGCTGGTGCATTACCGCAAGGTGCATCAGCTGGGCCTGATCCTGGAACAGGCGACCGATACGCTGCGATGCCGCCCGGAAGAGTTTCAGCCATACGGGCTGGACAATGATCAGGCGCCTTATCTGGGCCCGGTACGCCAGGATGCCCAAGGCCTGTTGCAGCGCATTGCAGTGGATGATCTGCTCAGTGATGCGATGCACCAGCTGTTGTTCCCGGATGTCCCAGGCGCGCAGCAGGTGGAGCCATGAGCCAGCAACGTTTTTTCCGCTTCCTGCAGGAGCGCATCGGCCTGGATGTCGAGTCGGTGGGCGTACCCATGGTCGAACGTGCCTTGCACCAGCGCAGCCTGGCGCTCAATGCCGTCGACCTTGACGATTACTGGCTGCGCCTGCAGCAATCGCCAGGCGAACAGCAGGCGCTCATCGAAGCGGTGATCGTTCCTGAAACCTGGTTTTTCCGATATCCCGAATCGTTCACCGCGCTGGTCGACCTAGCCCACAAGCGCCTGGCCGAACTTGCCGGCGAAAGGCCGTTGCGCTTGCTCAGCCTGCCGTGCTCCACCGGCGAGGAGCCTTATTCGCTGGCCATGGCTTTGCTGGATTCGGCGATCAACCCTGCTGCCTTCCAGATCGACGCCATCGACATAAGTCCCAATTCCGTGGCCAAGGCCGTGCGGGCGACCTATGGCCGCAACTCTTTCCGCGGCAGCGAGCTGGCCTTTCGCGAGCGGCATTTTCACGCAGTCGGCGACAGCCATCAGCTGGGTGAACGGGTACGCCAACAGGTGAAGTTCGAAGTGGGCAACGTGCTCGACCCGCTACTGGCCAGTCGCGATGGCCTGTATGACTTCGTGTTCTGCCGCAACTTGCTGATCTATTTCGATTTGCCGACCCAGCAGCGAGTATTCGAGGTGCTCAAGCGTCTGATCCACCCGCAAGGGGTGCTGTTCATCGGGCCGGCCGAAGGCAGTCTGCTGGCGCGACTGGGCATGCGCCCGCTGGGGATCGCCCAGTCGTTCGCCTATGTGCATCAGCCTGCCGATACGACCGTCGCGGCGCCTGCGCCATTGCGCAGCATCTCGGCGAGAGCGGCCACTACGCCGATCAAGCCAAGTCGGCCTTTGCCCGCGCCGCAGCCACGACGGACGACCCCGGTCGCCGCGCCGGTGGTCGAGCAGCGCGAGAGCGAGGATGAGTTACTGGCCAGCATCGCTCGGCAGGCCAATGCCGGTGACAGCGTGCAAGCGCGCGCCAGCTGCCAGCGCTACCTGCGCCAGTTCGCGCCGAAGGCCCAGGTGTATTACTGGCTGGGGCTGCTCAGCGACACCGAAGGCGACGCGGCGCAGGCGCTGAGTCACTACCGCAAGGCCCTGTACCTGGAGCCGCAGCACCCCGAAGCGCTGCTGCACCTGGCAACCCTGCTGGCTGCCCAGGGCGATAGCGCAGGCGCACGCCGCCTGCAGGAACGCGCGGCGCGCGCCGGTCGGGAGTCTGAACGATGAATGTCGACCATGCGCTCGAGCTGCTCGCCGAGCAAGACCTGCACATCGACGATTGCTGGAACCGTATCGGCGTGCACGGCGACAAGCAGTGTCCATTGCTGGAACGGCACATCCACTGCCGCAATTGCGAGGTCTATGCCGCTGCCGCCACACGCCTGCTGGACCGCTATGGGCTGGTTCAGGACGAGCAGGAGCACGCGATGCAGACCAGCGAAGCCCATGCCGGGCGTTCGCTGCTGCTGTTCCGCCTGGGCGAAGAGTGGCTGGCCCTGGCCACAGCCTGCCTGGTGGAGATCGCCCCGGTGCAGGCGGTGCATTCATTGCCGCATCAGCGCTCGCGGGTATTGCAGGGCGTGGCCAATGTGCGTGGCGCTCTGGTTCCGTGTCTGTCCCTGGGCGACCTGCTCGGGAGCGAGTCGTCGCCTGATCAGACTCGCAGTGTGCGGGCGATGCCCCGCATGTTGATCCTGGCTGCGTCAGGAGGCCCGGTGGTCATCGCCGTGGACGAGATCGATGGCATTCACTGTCTCGACCTCGCGCCGGCCGGCGCCAGCGAACAGGCTGCACCGTTCACCGCGGCGGTACTGCAGTGGCGCGGGCGCAGCGTGCGCGTGCTGGATGACCAACAACTACTGTCTGCCGTGCAGCGGAGCCTTTCATGACCCCTGAGCAAATGCGCGACGCATCGTTGCTCGAACTGTTCAGCCTGGAGGCCGAAGCCCAGACCCAGGTGCTCAGCACCGGGCTGATGGCACTGGAGCGCAACCCGACCCAGGCCGATCAACTGGAAGCCTGCATGCGCGCCGCGCACTCCCTCAAGGGGGCTGCGCGGATCGTCGGCCTCGACGCCGGGGTCAGCGTGGCCCATGTGATGGAAGATTGCCTGGTGGCGGCCCAGGAAGGCCGGCTGCTGCTACGTGCCGAGCATATCGATGCACTGTTGCGCGGCACCGACCTGTTGCTGCACATCGCCACGCCCGGCGATCCGCAGGGCGAGGCCGCCGTGCCGTCTTTCCTCGTGCAGATGGCCGGGCTGATCGACCCTGAGGCTGTGCCTGTGCCCGCGCCTGTGGCAGAAAGTGCCGTGGCAGTGCCAGTGGCCGCCGAGCCTGCACCGGTCGAGACCGAGGCCGATAACGAGCCCGCCCCGCGCAAGGCCGGCAAGCGCGGGGAAGGGGGCGAGCGGGTCCTGCGGGTGACCGCGGACCGCCTCAACAGCCTGCTCGACCTGTCCAGCAAGTCACTGGTCGAAACCCAGCGGCTGAAGCCGTACCTGGCCTCGTTGCAGCGCCTCAAGCGCATGCACGGCCAGGGCATGCGGGCCCTCGATGGCCTCAAGACGCAACTGGAGGACAGCGGCCAGAGCCCGGAAGTGCTCGAAGCCCTCGCGCAGACCCAGCGGTTGCTGCTGGAGACCCAGCAGATCCTGCAGCAGCAGGCGGCCGACCTGGATGAGTTCGGCTGGCAGGCCAGCCAGCGCGCCCAGTTGCTCTACGACACCGCCCTGGCTTGCCGGATGCGCCCGTTTGCCGATGTGCTCACCGGCCAGAGCCGCATGGTCCGCGATCTGGGGCGGTCGCTGGGCAAGCAGGTACGCCTGCAGATCGACGGCGAGAAGACCCAGGTCGATCGCGACGTGCTGGAAAAGCTCGATGCGCCCCTGACCCACCTGCTGCGCAATGCCGTCGACCACGGCATCGAAACACCCGGGCAACGCTTGCTGGCCGGCAAGCCGGAGGAGGGGGCGATACGCCTGCATGCCTCCCACCAGGCAGGCCTGCTGATCCTCGAATTGAGCGATGACGGTGCGGGTATCGACCTTGTACGGTTGCGTCGCAGCATCGTCGAGCGTGGCTTGTCGCCGGCGGACACCGTGGCACAGATGAGCGAGGCGGAGCTGCTGACGTTCCTGTTCCTGCCCGGCTTCAGCATGCGCGACAAGGTCACCGAGGTGTCCGGCCGTGGCGTCGGCCTGGATGCGGTGCAGCACATGGTCCGCGAGCTGCGCGGCTCGATCGAGCTGACCCAGGTGGCGGGCCAGGGCTGTCGCTTCCATGTGGAAGTGCCGTTGACCCTGTCGGTGGTGCGCAGCCTGGTGGTGGAGGTTGGCGGGGAGGCCTACGCATTCCCGCTGGCCCATATCGAACGCACCGTCGAAGTCGCCGCCCAGCAGATCGTGCAGATCGAAGGGCGCCAGCACTTCTGGCACGAGGGCCGGCATATCGGCCTGGTGGCGGCCAGCCAGTTGCTCAACCGCCCTGCGGCGCAGAGTGGTGAGGACAGCTTGCGGGTCGTGGTGATTCGCGAACGCGAACAGCTTTACGGGGTGGCCGTGGAGCGCCTGATCGGTGAGCGCGTGCTGGTGGTCATGCCGCTGGACCCACGCCTGGGCAAGGTCCAGGACATCTCGGCAGGGGCTTTGCTGGATGACGGTTCGGTGGTGTTGATCGTCGACGTCGAAGACTTGTTGCGCTCGGTCGAGAAGCTGCTCAGCACTGGCCGCCTGGAACGTATCGAGCGTAGCGCGCTGGCGGGGCGTGGGGCGGTGCGCAAACGCATCCTGGTCGTCGACGACTCGCTCACCGTGCGTGAACTGCAACGCAAGCTGCTGAGCAATCGCGGCTACGAAGTGGCGGTCGCGGTCGATGGCATGGACGGCTGGAACGCCCTGCGCAGCGAGGATTTCGACCTGCTGATCAGCGATATCGACATGCCGCGCATGGACGGTATCGAACTGGTCACACTGGTGCGCCGCGACCAACGGCTGCAGTCTCTGCCGGTGATGGTGGTGTCGTACAAGGACCGCGAAGAAGACCGGCGGCGTGGCCTGGATGCCGGAGCCGACTACTATTTGGCCAAGGCCAGCTTCCACGACGACGCGTTGCTCGATGCCGTGGTGGAATTGATCGGAGCAGCTCAGGGATGAAGATCGCCATCGTCAATGATATGCCCATGGCCGTGGAGGCCTTGCGCAGGGCCCTGGCCTTCGAGCCCGCCCACGAAGTGGTGTGGGTGGCCAGCAATGGCGCCGAGGCGGTGAGAAAGTGCGCCGAGGGTACCCCCGACCTCATTCTCATGGACCTGATCATGCCGGTCATGGATGGCGTCGAGGCGACCCGGCGGATCATGGCCGAGACGCCGTGCGCCATCGTCATCGTCACCGTCGACCGCAAGCAGAATGTGCATCGGGTGTTCGAGGCCATGGGCCATGGCGCCCTGGACGTGGTCGATACCCCGGCGCTTGGTGCAGGCGATGCGCGCGAGGCCGCGGCGCCGCTGCTGCGCAAGATTCTCAACATCAGCTGGCTGATCGGCCAGCAACGGCCCAATGCGACCAAGCCTGTGGCAGCGCCCTTGCGCGATGCCGCTCAGCGCCGGGGCCTGGTGGCGATTGGCTCCTCGGCGGGTGGCCCTGCCGCCCTGGAAGTGCTGCTCAAGGGCTTGCCCCCAGCATTTCCGGCGTCCATCGTGCTGGTTCAGCATGTCGACCAGGTATTCGCTGCCGGCATGGCCGAGTGGCTTGGCACTGCTTGCGGGCTGCCAGTGCGTCTGGCCTGTGAGGGCGAGACGCCGCAGCCGGGCCAGGTGCTGCTGGCAGGTACCAATCACCATATCCGCCTGCTACAGAACGGGCAGTTGGCCTACACTGCCGAACCTGTCAATGAAATCTACCGGCCCTCGATCGACGTGTTCTTCGAGAGTGTGGCGCGCTGCTGGCGCGGCGATGCGGTGGGCGTGCTGCTCACCGGCATGGGCCGCGATGGTGCCCAGGGCCTCAAACTGATGCGCCAGCAGGGCTTCCTGACCATTGCCCAGGACCAGTCCAGCAGCGCCGTCTATGGTATGCCCAAGGCCGCTGCGGCCATCGACGCGGCGGTGGAAATCCGTCCGCTGGAGCGAATCGCCGGGCGCTTGACGGAAATCTTCACAAAATGACGACATGTATTGAATCACGCCGCGCAGGCTGCAGTGATCAGGTGAAAACGGATGACTGACTTACCGATCGAGGGTTTCGCGACCCCCAACGAAAACTCGGCGATGGTCCTTTTGGTGGACGATCAGGCGATGATCGGCGAAGCCGTGCGCCGTGGCCTGGCCCACGAAGAAAACATCGATTTCCACTTCTGCGCCGACCCGCACCAGGCCGTGGCCCAGGCCATGCGCATCAAGCCCACGGTGATCCTCCAGGACCTGATCATGCCAGGCCTGGACGGCTTGACCCTGGTGCGCGAGTACCGCAACAACCCGGCCACGCAGGACATCCCGATCATCGTCCTGTCGACCAAGGAAGACCCGCTGGTCAAGAGCGCGGCCTTTGCCGCCGGGGCCAACGACTACCTGGTCAAGTTGCCCGACACCATCGAGCTGGTGGCGCGTATCCGCTATCACTCGCGCTCCTACCTCACCCTGTTGCAGCGCGATGAGGCTTACCGCGCGTTGCGCGTCAGCCAGCAGCAGCTGCTCGATACCAACCTGATGCTGCAGCGGCTGATGAATTCCGACGGCCTGACCGGGCTGTCCAACCGCCGCCACTTCGACGAGTACCTGGAGCTGGAGTGGCGTCGGGCCATGCGCGAGCAGCAGCAGTTGTCGTTGCTGATGATCGATGTCGACTATTTCAAGTTCTACAACGACAGTTTCGGCCACCTGGCCGGTGACGAAGCCTTGCGCCAGGTGGCCGAGGCGCTGCGCGGCTCCTGCTCGCGGCCCACCGACCTGCCGGCACGCTATGGCGGCGAGGAGTTTGCCCTGGTGTTGCCCAATACCTCCCCGGGCGGGGCGCGGTTGATCGCCGAAAAGCTGCGCCAGACCGTGCTCGGCCTGAACATCCCGCACACAGCGCCCCAGGCCGATTCGCGTCTGACCGTGAGCATTGGCCTGGCGACCCACACGCCGGCGATCGGCAGCCATTGCCGGCAACTGATCCTGGCGGCGGACAAGGGCCTGTACCAGGCCAAGCACAGCGGCCGTAATCAGGTCGGGATCGCCTGAACGGGCCTCATCGCCGGCTTGCCGGCGATAGGGCCCCCCAGAATTTCTACCGCCCGGCGGGTCTGCCGCCCAGCCCCAGACTGGTTTATACTCCCCGGCTTTTCACCGAATTCGCGCGAGTAGCCAGCCCATGGAAATCCAACCGATCCTGAACACCATCAAGGACCTCACCGAACGTTCCCAGTCCATTCGGGGGTATCTTTGACTACGATCACAAGCATGACCGCCTGATCGAAGTCAACCGCGAGCTCGAAGATCCCAACGTCTGGAACAAGCCCGAGTACGCCCAGGCCCTGGGCCGCGAGCGCGCCATGCTGGCGCAGGTCGTCGAGACCTTGGACAAGATGTCCAACGGCCTGGCCGACTGCCAGGACTTGCTCGACATGGCCGTCGAGGAGAAGGACGAAGGCGCCGTCAGCGACGTCGTGACCGAGTTGCAGAGCCTGGAAGAGTCCCTGGCCCAGCTCGAGTTCCGTCGCATGTTCAGCGGCGAGATGGACATGAACAACGCCTACCTGGACATCCAGGCCGGCTCCGGCGGTACCGAAGCACAGGACTGGGCCAACATCCTGCTGCGCATGTACCTGCGCTGGGCCGACAAGCGTGGTTTCGACGCCACCATCATCGAGCTTTCCGAAGGTGAAGTCGCCGGCATCAAGGGCGCCACCGTGCACATCAAGGGCGAGTACGCCTTCGGCTGGCTGCGCACCGAGATCGGTGTGCACCGCCTGGTGCGCAAGAGCCCGTTCGACTCCGGCGCCCGTCGCCACACCTCGTTCTCGGCCGTGTTCGTGTCGCCCGAGATCGACGACAAGGTCGAGATCGACATCAACCCGTCCGACCTGCGCATCGACACCTACCGCTCTTCCGGCGCCGGTGGTCAGCACGTGAACACCACCGACTCGGCGGTGCGTATCACCCACGTACCGACCAACACCGTGGTGGCCTGCCAGAACGAACGCTCCCAGCACGCCAACAAGGACACCGCCATGAAAATGCTGCGGGCCAAGTTGTACGAGCTGGAAATGCAAAAGCGCAACGCCGCCTCGCAAGCGCTGGAAGACAGCAAGTCGGACATCGGCTGGGGTCACCAGATCCGCTCCTACGTACTGGATGACTCGCGCATCAAGGACTTGCGTACCGGCGTCGAGCGAAGCGACTGCCAGAAGGTCCTGGACGGCGATCTGGACCAGTACCTGGAAGCGAGCCTCAAGCAAGGGCTGTAAACCGCACACCACTGCCGCGATACCTGGCCGCCCGCCGGTATCGCGCGCCCTGCCCGACAAGGGCAACGAACACCTGATGGAAAGAATGACGACATGAGCGACCTCAAGACCGAAGCGCAAGACCTGCAACAGGAAGAAAATGCCCTGATCGCCCTGCGCAAGGAAAAACTTGCCGCCGAGCGCGCCAAGGGCAACGCCTTCCCCAACGACTTCCGTCGCGACAGCTACTGCAACGACCTGCAGAAGCAATACGCGGACAAGACCAAGGAAGAGCTGGAAGCAGCCGCGATCCCGGTCAAGGTCGCCGGCCGCATCATGCTCAACCGTGGTTCGTTCATGGTCATCCAGGACATGACTGGCCGCATCCAGGTCTACGTCAACCGCAAGACCCTGCCGGAGGAAACCCTGGCCGCGGTCAAGACCTGGGACCTGGGCGACATCATCAGCGCCGAAGGCACCCTGGCCCGTTCCGGCAAGGGCGACTTGTACGTCGAAATGACCAACGTGCGCCTGCTGACCAAGTCGCTGCGCCCGCTGCCCGACAAGCACCACGGCCTGACCGACACCGAGCAGCGCTACCGTCAGCGCTACGTCGACCTGATGGTCAACGAGGAAACCCGCAACACCTTCCGCGTGCGCTCGCAGGTGATCTCGCACATCCGCAAGTTCCTCATCGAGCGCGACTTCCTCGAAGTCGAGACGCCGATGCTGCAGACCATCCCGGGTGGTGCCGCGGCCAAGCCGTTCGAAACCCACCACAACGCCCTGGACATGGCCATGTTCTTGCGCATTGCGCCGGAGCTGTACCTCAAGCGCCTTGTCGTTGGTGGTTTCGAGAAAGTGTTCGAGATCAACCGCAACTTCCGTAACGAAGGCGTTTCGACCCGACACAACCCCGAGTTCACCATGCTCGAGTTCTACCAGGCCTACGCCGACTACCGCGACAACATGGACCTCACCGAGGAACTGTTCCGCGAGCTGGCGCTGCTGGTACTGGGCAGCACCGACGTTCCTTATGGCGACAAGGTGTTCCACTTCGGCGAGCCGTTCGCACGCCTGTCGGTGTTCGATTCGATCCTCAAGTACAACCCTGAGCTGACCGCCGCCGACCTGCAGGACGTCGACCGCGCCCGCGACATCGCCAAGAAGGCCGGTGCCAAGGTGCTCGGCCACGAAGGCCTGGGCAAGCTGCAGGTGATGATTTTCGAAGAGCTGGTCGAGCACAAGCTGGAGCAGCCGCACTTCATCACCGAGTACCCG